>QMCE01001063.1_pt1 | contig 14808 bp, 13 predicted proteins | sample 1821851 | NCBI WGS metagenome assembly QMCE01 (sample SAMN09453174, study PRJNA476694) | Termite gut metagenome, whole genome shotgun sequencing project. | isolation source: worker | host: Odontotermes sp. | place: South Africa:Pretoria | collected 2016-01-28 | reverse complement strand
GCCACCTGAACGGCTCGCAGGGCTTCCCAGCTGTTCTGGAAAATGAAATCCTGGATGAAGGGAGCATAGCGATTGAAGATGCTCAATGGGTTTTTCCTTTCAAGCTGGAAGAGGGCGGACGCTTTTTTCGCCATACTTTGTTGAAAAAGAAAACCGGCTTGGGATGACCGTCCAGGTCTATCCCCGCGCCGGTTTTATTTTTCGCCTCGTCTGGCGAAAAAATCGCCTCGCCCTGCGCTCAACGGTTTTGTATCGGATGCGTGGGCCGGGGCTATGTCCTGGTCAGAGCTCAAATTCCGCGAAGCCTGAAGCTTCCTCTTCCAGGGGGGGCTTGGCGTAGCTGAAATTCTGGTCCAGAATTTTCTCGATGGCGACTTTGGGGTTCTGGTGCATGATGTTCAGGATTTCGATGAAATCGCGGATCACCTCGCGCGGGGTAAGGCGCGCATCCGCGCCGATGCGGCTGAATTCCGTTTTTATGAAATGGATCATGGCGTCCAGGCCGAGCCGCCTTTCATAGTCGAAGAGAAGGGCGTGGATGTCGGCCAGTTTTTCCACTAAAACCAGCATTTCCTCGTAGGTGAGGGGCGCAAGTTTTATGACCGGGGCCAGGACGTCCGTGAAGCCGCCCTGGCTGAAACGGCCCTCCGCCAGACGCGAACGCAGGGCCTCGTAACTGTACACGCCGCGCCTGGGGTCGTCCATAGAGCGGGGAGTGCCGCAGACGATGAGGCCCAAGTGACGGGCCTTGCCCTGCAGGGCGTCGTTGTACATGGTGAGGATTTTTTCATAATTGCTCTGGCGGGTGACGCTGTTGGGAATTTTGTAGAGGTTCACCAGTTCGTCTATGAGGATGAGCAAACCCTGATAGCCGGCCCGCCGCAGGAAGAGAGCGAAGAGCTTTATGTATTCATACCAGTCGTCGTCAGTGACGACGGCGTTCACGCCCAGTTCGCGGCGGGCTTCCGTCCTGTTCGCGTATTCGCCGCGAAACCATTTCACCACGCGGGCCTTGGCTTCCCCGTCCTCCGCCAGGTGGGCGCGGTAATAGAGGGTCAAAACCCTGGCGAAATCAAAGCCGTGCACCATTTCACTTAAGGAGGCCATGACGGCCTTAATCTTTTTTTCCACCAGCGGAGCCAGGGCGGGGTCGTTCGCGTCGAGCCCGGAATCGCCGGCGGCTTCGGAAATCACGCCCATTATCCAGCGGTCCAGGATGAGGCCCAAAGCGCCGCCTTCGGGGCGGGTTTTGGTGGCCAGATTTTGCGCCAGTTCCTTATAGGTGGCCAGGCCCTGGCCGCGAGTTCCCGCCAGGCGCCTTTCCGGCGAAAGGTCGGCGTCGGCCACCACGAAATTTTTGTCCATCGCGTAATTTCTGATGGTTTGCAGCAAAAAACTCTTGCCGCTGCCGTAGCCGCCGACGATGAAGCGAAAGCTGGCCCCGCCGTCGGCTATTATTTCCACATCGCGGAGCAGGGCCTCGATTTCCGTTTCCCGCCCCACCGTGATGTAGGGGAGGCCCACGCGGGGCACGACCCCGCCTTTCAGCGAATTTATGAGGACCGAGGCTATTCTCTTAGGTATTTTCATGGCGCAAAAAATCCTTCAAATCCCCCAGGTAATCCTCAATCGCTTTCGCCTCGCCTTCCTCTTCAATCAAAACCGTGTCGCCGAAAAGGTCGAACAGTTTTTCGTTGATGGAATCCATTACAATGGAAAGCATGAGGCCGCGCTCGCGCAGAAAGTTTTGGCTGGACCCGCCTTCGAAAATGAGGCGCAGGAAAGCGATTTCGTTTTCAGTTAGCGGGCCATACATCAGGCCCCGGCTGATTTCTTTGTGGGGCAATGCCGTTACTACTTCAGCGAGCCGGGCGCCGTTTTCCAACGGCGCGGGCGGAGAGGGGGCGAGAGGAGCGGATTCCGCCGGCTCTTCCGCCATCGCTTCTTCTTCAGCAACAATCAATTTGTTTTGGGTGGCCAGGGCGGCGGCCCTGATGCCGCCCAGCCGGGAAACGTCGATGGCGACGGCGGCGCGGGCCGCCTCTTGCCGCTTTTCGTCAAAAGCGGTCATGGCCGCTTCAATTATGCCTTCCAAAACTTTGGAGAGTTTGGGCGGCTTCAGGGTCGATTTGAAATTGTATTTCCGGCGCATCAGAAAATCAATGTTTTTCAGGAGCGTCCCGACATAGCGATTTTTGTTGCCCGAGCTGAAAAAGCGTTCGTACAGCCAGTGGCCGTCCGAGGCGATGTAGCGGCAGACGGGGTTTATTTCATAAGTATAGTTTTGCCGCGTTTCGCGTTCGTAAAACACGGCGGAATGGAACATGGAGTAATGGTTGGCGGCCCGATAGCCGAAAACTTTTTCAAAAAGTTTCTGCTTGCATTTTTTTTCATGGTGTTCGGCCAGGCGGCCATACACGTCGGCGATCACCGCTTTAAACTCTGCGCGCCGCGTTTTGAAAAATCTGGAATTTTCCAGCTTGTAGCTGGAGACGGAATCCAGCCCCGCGAAAATTTCATCCGCGCTCCGCGCCTTGTGATCCGCGAGGGCCAGAAGCGGCTGGTCGTAATACGCTTCGTCCAGGCCGTCCAGAAACGATTTGTCGAGCCGGTTGTACACGACGTAATCGCGGAGCCAGGTTCGCGCGTAACGATCAAGCTGGTAATCCAGCTCCCGATAGCGCCGCCAAAAATCCCTGAGGCTGAAAAAGCCCTCCTCCGTGGATTTAACGCCTATTTGGTTCAGAAGCTCATACATATAAACGAAGGTGAAGGAGCTTTGGGTCTTTTCCAAAAGGCCGCGCCGCACACGGGCGCGCCAGGAAAAATAGCCCCTCTGTTCGGCCGTGCTCATAAGCTGGTAGGTGGGAAAATAACGGGCGAAAACGCCCTGGAACTCATAGTCGTCCTCGAAATCTTCCATGAATTTACCCTGTTCATAGAAGATTTGGGCCGCTGATTTGCGCCGCCCCGCCGGTTCCTCGGCGATTTTGCGCATGGCGCGATACCGGGGCGGGGTCAGATTTTGCGTGTCCCTGCCCGCGAAAATAATAGGCTCGTCGCGATACAGCTTCCCCTCCGGGCCGTATTTGGCGGCGAACCTTGGTTTGGAAAGAATGTCTTCGATTATTTTATCGACGTCGGCCATGATTATTTCAATCTGAAATTATAATGGCCTTTACAGAAAGGGAACATCTGTAAGGGCCGATTAGAACTTGTCCGCAAATGGCGATTTTGCCCTATTCCATGCCGGCGTGGGCGGCTTCCCTTAAGATACCGCATAGCCGCCAAAATACAAGGAAAAAATCTGCTCTTTTAAAAGCCGTCCCGCCAGTCCGTTTTTTTAAAGATTTGTGACCGGCAGAGCCTTGACCAGGGCCTGGCGGGCCGATTTGCCTGAAAAGGCTTCGTCGCGGAGGACTTCCGCCAGACTGCCGTCCACTATGCCGGACAATTCATTGACCGCCATAATTAGTTCATCGGCCTTGCCGGAAAGCTGCGCCGCTTCCGCGCTGATATCCGACGAGGCGGAGAGGTTGAGGCAAAGATTCGCGTCGATGTCGCTCAAAGCCAGACCGGCCTGGCTCAAAAGGCGGGAAATTTGGTCCAAAACTTCGCGGGCCTCGGGCAAAGTGCCCGCCCCGCGCAAAATTAGGGCCGAACTTTGGGAAAGGCTGTGGGCCGCTTCCTCCAGGGAAAGCGAACAGCGGCCCGCGTTGTCGAGCATGGCCTGGGCCGTTCCATTCAAACGCCCGGCCGCGGCTTCCAGATTGCGGGCTTCGCTCTCCAGATGGCGCATCAGACATTTAAGGGGAAGGGACATGCTTTTTATTATCAAGGCGCTGACGAAACAGCTGAGAAGAACGAGGGCGAGCCCCCCGGCCATGAAGAGGGTGGCCGTCTTGCCGTCCAGGGGAGGCAGGGCGAACAAAATGACGGCCGCGAGACCGACAAGCAGCACATTTACCGCAATGAAGCCGGAAAGTATTTTCGTGCTGAATCTCACCCCTTGCCTCCATTAATTTTAATTGCATATTATTATATATAAATATACCACAAAATACAAGGATAATTTTGGCTCATACACAAAATGTGGCGCCAGGCCGTACTGCGGCTCAAAATAGGTCAGGGGGGTCAGCCTTTCGTTGAACCCCCTGATCATATCTGGCGCCGAAGGGGAGACTCGAACTCCCACGGGGGAAGCGCAACTGGTGTCCTGAGTTCGAAGTAAGCGTACAAAATCTACTGACGCTTTCAATGATTTGGCCAGCGGTTTTGACCCAGACGAAGGGCTTAGGGTTTTCATTCATCCTGGCCTGGCCGCATCGGCGGCAAGGGCGTGGTTCGATCCAAGGCCTGTACTTGCCTTACATTACTTTTGGACTCAAATCTCATGCCAAACAATAGTCCAGATAATATTTAGGATAATAACAGGTGATAATGCTAGACTGTTTCCTGAAACTTATGCTAAAATCTGAAAATAATGAGTGGGCTTGCCGGCTAAAAACCAGCTTTTGAACTGTTCGCTCCTTTTATGGTTTGTCTGGCGATATGGCGGCGTAACCCGGCTTGTTTTTAAAAATACATCAACGCTTGGGCGGCGCGAGTTGTTCAATGCTTTCACGCGACGCGTCGGGCATCAAGTGGGCGTACCGTGTCGTCATGCTTAACGTATTGCGCTTCATCAGCGTCTTGATTCTGTAGATGTTCACACCGGCCAGCGCCAGCCAGCAAATGTGCGTCTCAACGAATGGAACACGATGCGCCGCTGTCTGTCCTTGATGTTAATGCCCCGGTTGAAGCCGACTTCATCGACCAGTTGATGAAATTACCGCGAAAGTTTACCTCGCCCCTCTGTCCCATACGCCGTGGGAAAGACCAGATACTGTTTGTCGGGAGCGCTTTCTTGCCGTTCCGCCAGAATTTTTCGGCCCTTTGGTTCATGGGAACTTTGCTGCCCGGCTTGCGATTGGCATCCTCGCGCACTGTTAATGATGCCGGCTGAAAAGTCAACGTCCAGCCAGATCAGACGCCTGAGTTCCCCAAGGCGGAGCCCGTATTGAGTGATAAGGTTATGGCGTCATGCAGATCAGGATTTTGGAGCTTCTTCGCGCTTTCCAGCAGAAGCTCGTTTTTTTTCGGGTTAGGGACTGATTAATCCGCATTTTTTTAGTATGAGGATTTTATGGCAAGTGTTTCAAGTCCTGTGATTGCTTGGGGAACGGTGCGGCGAAACCGCCCCCTCTCCGGCGACGCTTTTTTGCTGGAAATAGAATGCCCGGATTTGCCCGGGGCCGAGCCCGGCCAGTTCGTCAAGGCGCGGGCCTGGGCGCCGCCGGAGGCGGGGGGCTCGCCCTTTCTGGACCGCCCCTTTTCCATACATGAGCAGAACGCTTCCGCCCTTTCCCTTCTCTGCCGGACCCTGGGGCCGGCCACAGAAATATTGAGCCGCGTGAAAGAGGGCGGCGCCGTCAAAATCAGCGGCCCATTGGGGCGCGGCCTTGAAGCGGCTATGGGCGAGTCCGCCCCCCTCTATCTGGTCGGCGGCGGCGCGGGGCTGGCCCCCATGCGCCTGGCCGCGAAATGGGCCGCGCCGCACCCCGCAACCATCTTTTACGGCGAAAGGAGCGGCGCGGCCCAGGTGGACGAAGCGTGGCTCAAAAGCTGGGGCCCGGACTTCCGGGCCGTCACTGAAGACGGCTCCGGCTATGGGGAGAAAGGCCTGGCGACGGCCCCCCTGGAGGCGGCCCTTAAAAAGGAGCCGCGCCAAATTTTCGCCTGCGGCCCCGCGCCCATGCTCGCGGCCGCGGCGGACCTGGGCGCAAAATACGGCGTCCGCGTCTGGGCCTCGGTGGAGGCGGGCATGGCCTGCGGTTTCGGGGTATGCTTAAGTTGCAGTTTGCCCCTGGCGGGCGGGGGCCGCTTCCGAGCCTGCCAGGAAGGCCCGGTGGTGGACGCTTCCCTGGTGGATTGGAAGGGGGTGTGACATGAGCCTGGATTTATCCGTGCAAATAGGCCCCATGCGCCTCAAAAATCCCATAATGACGGCCTCGGGCACCTGCGGCTACGGGCTGGAACTGGCCTCTTTCTGCCCGCCCGCGCAATTGGGCGCCGTCGTCGCCAAGGGGGTGAGCCTTGCGCCCTGGCCCGGCAACCCCTCGCCCCGCATGGCCGAGGCGGCTTCCGGCCTCATCAACGCCATCGGCCTCGAAAATATGGGCGTGGAAGCCTTTGTTAAAAACGCCCTGCCGCCTCTCAAAGAGACGGGGGCCACGGTGGGGGCCAACATTTTGGGGCATTCGCCGGAGGAATACGCGGCCCTGGCCGCGCGTTTGAGCGGAACCGAGGTCGATTTCCTGGAAGTGAACGTCAGTTGCCCCAACGTGGCCAAGGGCGGCTTCGCCATAGGCGCGACGCCGGAGGGCGTGGCCGGGGCGGCCCGGGCGGTGCGGGAAAATTGCGGCAATAAACCTTTCGTGGTGAAACTTACGCCCATGACGGGCGACATAGAGAGCGCGGCCCTGGCGGCGGAAGAGGAGGGCGCGGCCGCCGTTTCCCTCATCAACACCGTTCCGGCCATGGCCGTGGACCTGGAGCGGCGGCGTCCGAAACTCGCCAACGTCACGGGCGGCCTGTCCGGACCGGCGGTGAAGCCCATCGCCCTGCGCCAGGTGTGGCTCTGCGCCCGCAGGCTCAAAATTCCCGTCATCGGGCTGGGCGGGATTTTCTCGGGCCGCGACGCCCTGGAATTCATCATGGTGGGGGCCGGCGCGGTGCAGATAGGCACGGCCGCCTTGGTCGATCCCAGGGCCCCCATGCGGATACTTGAAGAGATGCGTCAATGGATGCAAAAGGAAGGATTGGACAATCTTGAACAGCTCCGGGCCTCGATCAAAATATAGGAGAGGCCGCCGCCTTCTCCTCCTGGCGGCGGCCCTGGCGGCCTTCCTTCTTCTGGCCGGGCCGGGGCTCGTTCTCAAGGGGGCCTTGGCCTATGCCCGCCTAAAAGCCGCCGAGCAGGGCCTGGACTTTTCATACGAAGATTCCAGGGCCGGATTTTTATTTTCTTCGGCCGCTGTCGAGGGACTGCGCATGATGGCGGAAGGCGATGCGGAACCCGCTCTGACTGTGGGGCTTCTGCGCCTGGAAAAACTTTCGCTCCCGGCCATGATGCGTCTGGCCGGAAACCCCGCCCAGGTCCTGGCCCCGGACCTGGGCGGTCTGGCCGAAGGCCTCAGCCTGGAAGACTTCGAGCTTTATTTTTACCCCTTCACCCTCAGCCTTTCGTCCCTGACCGCCAGCTTGCCCTCCCTCTCCACCCTCACGGCGGCGGGGCTCCACTACCGCAACCATCAATCCGGCGACGGCCTTGAGCTAGCGGAGATGAGCGCCGAAGGAGTGGACGCCGCCGCGCTGAGCCGCATGGCGGAAGAGGGCGAGGCTCTAAATTTCCTCATGTTTTGCGATGCCCTGGATTTGACGCAAGGGGCCGTTTTCGCGGGCGGCGAGGAACTTTTGGGCATCAGGCGGGCCGTTTTCGATGTGAATGAAAATGAAGGCGCCGCCGCCTTCAGCCGCCGCCTGGAGCTGATCCTGAACCTTCCGGCCCTGGCCGCGAAGGAAGAACGCCTGGCCGGGGAACCGGCCTTCATGGCCATGACGAAAGCTTCCGGCGGCGTCATGGACCTGAATCTAAATCTGAAGCTGGATTATCGGGCGGAAGGCGGCCTCCTGGCCGTCCGGGAATGCGAGCTGGAAGCCCCCGGCCTGGGGCGCCTCTCCCTTATGGGTCGGCTTTCGTCCATGCCTGAAATAAAGCCCAGCTTCACGCCCTATCAATTGCTCTTCAGCGCGACGGGCGGAGCTTTGGAAAATTTTTCCTGTTCATTCACGGATCAGGGCTTCATGGCCGCCTGGTACGAAGCCCTGGACAAGACCATTTTCGCCCGGTCCCCGAGCCGCAACGGTGCGGAAAATCTGATGACCCATTACGTCTCGCCCCTGGCCGAAACTTTAGGGGCTGAAAGCGGCCTCATGAACCTTCCGGCGATTGTCGGCGAAATCAGGGCCTTTCTGGATCGCCCGGAAAAACTCGCCCTGAATATGGCGCCGGCGGCTCCGCTGCCCTTCCTGACCCTTGCCAAGCTGGACAAATATGATATAATGGAAAAATTAAATTTGACTGTTCAGATCAACCGGAGGGCGCCCTTCACAGTAGAGGCGGCCAGCGCCGTCAATCACGAAAATCTGCCTTCCGCGCCGCGCCCCGATGAAAATTCAATAACAGAAGAGAATCTCGAGTTCCAATGAATATCGACCCGGTGATTAAAGTTTAGACTATGTGATTTGAGGTTTGCCTCAAATCAGATATGGCCTGTCAATCAATGCAGAAACTATTTAGTCGCCATAGCTGTAAAATGCAGAGAGGATGATTTATGAAATCCACAAAAGTTTTGCGCGCGGCTCTGGCCGTGCTTTTTGCGGCCGTTTTGATGACCGGCTGCGGAGGCGAGGGCTCCTACGAGAGCTTTTCCCTGGCTATGGACAAGCTGGCCGGGGAGGGCAAATGGTCGGACAAGGGCCATTCCACCAGCTTTTTCGGCGGCGACCTGACCGTGACCGGCCTTACGGTGACCGGCGAAAACAGCGATCTGGAAGTCGCCGAGCTGAAACTCGCCAAACCCCTTGAAAAAGAAAAACTTAAAGCTATTTTAGACGCCCCGGACTGGAAGGACCGGAAAGAAGCCGAACTCGCCAAGGGCCTGGTCCTGAAAGGCTTAAAGCGCACCGTAAAGCAGGGCGAAAATATTGTTCTGACCACCACGGCGGATGAGGTGAATTTCACCATCATCCGTCTGGCCGCCGCCGATTCCAATGCCGCGAGCGGCCCGGCCGGCTTTTTGCAAGCCCTCCGCATAGGCAAGGTCGGCTACGCCAATTTGAAAGGCCTTTCCAACGGCGAAAAGTCCGATCTGGAAATGACCCTGGCCCGCCTGGAGGCCGAAGCCCTGGCCTTCGACGCCGCGCCCCTCCCCGGCCTTGACGCCCTGGACCCCAGCGGCCTGGCCTCGGCCGTCTCCTCATTTTCCGCCAAAAATATGACCTTCAAGGACATGTCCTTCACCATAAACAGGCTGGAAGGGGCGCCGGAAGGCCCCGGCAAGATGACTTTCGCCCTGGCCTCCTGGGACCAGAAGGACCTCAAGGGCTTCCGCTCCGCCGCCAACTGGACCATTGCCGGCCTTAAATTCGTCTTGGAAGGCGAGCCCCAGAACATGAATTTCGCCCTGGACTCGCTGATCCTGAACGATTTGGACATGACCGAATACCTGGATAAAATCATGCCCATCGCCCTGGCCGCCGCCTCCGAAGGGTCCGATCCATATAACGCCACCAGCGGCCTCCAGACCTTCGCCGATTTCTTCGTCTCGCCCTTTTCCCTGAAAGACGCTTCCATGAAGGGGCTGGATTTCACCGTCGGCAAGGTCATTGGCCTTAAAATGGCGGAGTGCCTCTGGACCGGCCCCCTGACCGCCGGCGCCATAGCCTCCAAACAGGCCAGCGCCGTCACCGGCCTGGAAATCATCCTGCCCGACTCGCCGGAAGGATTGGATGACGACGCCCTGGAGCTTTACCAGTTCGGCCAGGATTTCGGCCAGAGCCGCTTCGTCATAGACGCGGTCTCCGAATCCAGCTATGACGCGGCCGCCGCCCGTCTCACCAGCGATCTTAAAAAATTCGCCGTCAAGGACCTCTTTGACCTGAGCTTCACCATGAACATGGGCGGCCTGACCTCCGAACGCCTGAACGCCATGAAAGCCACGAAACTGGACAATATCCTGATGGTCCTCATGGACCCGGAAAGCGTTTTCGGGGACATGTCCCTGGAAAACCTGAATCTGAACATCCAGAACCAGGGCCTGGCGGAACGCATCTATGCCTACGCGGGCAAGACCCGGCTGAACGGCGCCTCGGCGGACGAAGTGAAGAATATGGCCGTCGGCTTCGTTTCCCTGGGCATGGCCGCCCAGGGCTCGGTTTACATGGAAAACCCGGATACGCTCACCAACTCCGTGACCACTTTCCTGAAAGAGCCCAAAAACCTGAAGCTTTCCATCAAACCGGAGCCCGCCTTGAGCTTCGCCGCGGCCAAGGCTTTCGCGGGCGACAGGAACGCGCTTTTAAATTCCTTGAACCTCACCCTGTCCGCCAACGATGAAAGCGGCGCGGCCCCCTTGCGCTTCCATCTGCCCCTGGCCCCGGCCGATCTCAGCCAGATGAGCGACGAGGAACTGGAAGAATATTTAGCCGATGAAGAAGCGGCGGCGCCCGAAGGCGAATAAACGCCGGACATAGTCCGCCATCATGGGCGAACTTGCGGGAAACATTTTCTCACGCAAGTTCGCCCTTTCAGCAATTCTAATTTGTGGATTTTTCGCGGGCGATATCGACAATCGCCGACCAGCCGAGGAGCGAGGCAGGGAATTCCTTTGAAAAAATTACAGGCGGCGAGTTGTTTCCGAGGCGAACGCAGCGAGACGAGCGAAACTTGTTTGAGCCGTTATATTTTTGAAAAGAATTTCCACGCCTCGCTCCGCCTTTCAGGCCAAAAATCCGTAATCAGAATTGCCGGCGTCTCTATTCCTCCGGCAGGACAGGCGAAACGGGCGTCAAGGGGTCGCTGTCCGGGGGCGGCGTCAGGCCCTCGTCTTTCATCCTTTTCCGCAAAAGGGCCAGGGTGGTCTCGTAGGCTTCGCGCCCCGGCTCCAGCTGGGAGGCCTTATAAACGTCGGCGTAGGCCTCCATCAGCTTGCCCTGGGATTCGAAAACGCGGCCGCGAAAGTAGTAGGCCTGGGGATAGAGCTGCCACTGGCCTATGGCGCGGGTGAAATCCAAAATGGCCTCGTCCGGCTTTTTCGCGTCGCGCTTGGCCTCGCCGCGCAAAAGATAGCTGATGGCCCGTTCGCGGCGGGTGAGCCCGCGCCTCTGGATTATCTGGGTATAGCCCTCTATGGCCTTATCGTAATTTCCCCGGCGGTGGGCCAGGTAGGCTTCCTCCACCAGGGCTATGGGGGTGGTTCCGGCCATGATCGCGCTGTCCCCCTGCGCCGCCAGGGGAGGCGCCGAAAGGAGGGCCAGGGCCAGGAGCAGCGTATGAAGGGCGGCATGCATTCGCTTCATGCGGCGTCATCCTTCGGGCAAAAGGGCGATGATCATCATCATGACGGGTATGACGACGAGCGTCAAAAGGGTCGAAATGGAGACGACCACAGTGGCGTATTCCTTGTCCGCCCGGTAATAGCTGGCCAAAAGAACGGCGGAAGTGACCATCGGCAGCGAAGACTGGATGATGAAAACCTTGGTCATGAGGGGCGGAATCTTTATGAGCCAGGTCAATAGAATTATGGTGGCCGGACTTAATATGAATCGGCCGAAAAGGACCATCAGAAGGTCGCGGTCCAGGCTTATCTGCTTCAGCTTCACCCCGGCCATGGTTATGCCGATGAATAAAATGGCCATAGGCGAGGTTATGCCGCCGATGAAGCCGGCGGAATCCATGAGGAAGCGGGGCGGCTTTATGTTCAGGAGAATGAGGCTGATGCCCAGCAAAAAACCCATGAAAGGCGGCGAAATGATCCGGGGGATGGTTTTGAGGCTGATGATGTTTTCCCTGGCGGGGCCGTCGCCGTCCAGGCTGATGAGGTAATTGCCCATAGTCCAGAAAAAAGTGGTGTTGGCGAAAAAATACAGGAGCACGTAGGGAATGGCCGCTTCGCCGAAAAGGGCGGTGTTGACCGGCAGGCCGATGAAGATGGTGTTGGAGGTGAATATGCCCACCTGGAAAATGCCGGCCCGGCCCTGCGGTTTTTTCATGAATTTGGACATGATGTAGGCCAGGACGGCGGTTATGGCCAGGGAGACGGCGGGAATGGTCGCGCCGTAAATGAGGTGGATCAGATCGTCGCGATTGAAATTTTTCACCACATTATGAAAGAGATAGGGCGGCACGGTGATCAGGGTGAGGAGGCGGGGAATCATTATCTTGGAATCTTCGCTGAACCAGCCCTTCTTGTCCAGGATATAGCCCACGAGGCCAATGAGGGAAAGGCTCAGGACGCATTCTATGGATTGGATCATTACCGCCAGCATAATAAATGTATATTAGCACATATCGCGCCTTATGGGTTGCGAATTTTAAAATCTCCGTTCAAGCGCCGCATCAGAGCCGGAGAGGGCTTGAATATCAGCCCCCGTTTTTTGCGGCTCTGGTAGCGGCGCGGCGTCAGGCGGCCGAAGCCGCGCAAAACAATGGGGCGGCCGCTTCGTATCCCGGCGGCCAGGGCGGCGACGATTTCTTCCAGCCCCGCCTTGAGGAGCTCGTCCGGAAACTGGGGCAGGGCTTTTTTAAGGCGCGAAACAAGAAGGCGGCGGGTGAGGGTGGGCGGCTTCATTATTTCTTGGCCGTGCCCTGGGCCGTCTGCCGCATCATTTCCGCCACTTCGTAGGCCGCGTTGGCCTGGCTCAATTTTTTCTGCTCTTTCAGGATGTCGCCCAAAACCTTATGGGCGGTATAGCTTTTGGGGGCCAGGCGAGTGGCCAGCTGGGCTTCGGCCAGGGCGCCCATGTTGTCGCCCAGGCGCTGATAGCACATGGCTATCCAGATGTGGGGCTCGGCCACTTCGTTTTTGACGGAAATCAGGCGCTTCAGAAGCTGCACGGCCTCTTTGTACTGGTATTCGTTATATAAAATCTTGACCTTGGTCAAAACCAGTTCGCCGTGATAAGGCCATTTGGCCAGGCCGCGCTCCAGCCATTCGCGAGCTTCGGAATATTGGTGGATGCTGTTCAGATATTTCATGAAGATGAGGGTTTCCCGGTGATCGGGATTGGCTTTCAGGCCGTATTCCAGGGTTTGGGCCAAATCCTTCATTTTTTGGCCTTCCTCGAATTCTCCTCTCTCCATCAGGACGTCGCCGATAAGGTTTCTGGGTTTGGGCTCGCGGGGGTGGAGTTCGGCCAGGGACCTGTAAATCTCCAGGGCTTCGTCCTTATGCCTGTTTTTTCTGTAAAAATCCGCCAGGCGATATTTCAGATCCTCATTTTCCGGTTCCAGCTCCACTATTTCCAGGAAATATTTCAGGGATTCGTCGAAATCGCCCTGCTTCTGGTAGAGATTGAAGAGGCGCCAGCGAATGCCGGTGTTTTCCGGCAGGAGGACGGCGGCCTCCCGCAATAATTTCAGGCCCTCCTCGGTTTTTTGTTCCTTAAGGCACAGTTCGCCCATAGACATTTTGGCGTTGGGGTCTTTGGGGTTGTCCTGGAGCTTTTTCATGAGGCGGCCCCAGCGGATGAGGCGGTCGGACTCCGCCGAGTTCCCCATTTTCGCTTCCGCGTTGCCTTTGAGGATGTGAAATTCATAGTCGTTGGGATACTGGGCCAGGCCGGCCGTGTAGACCTGATACATTTTCTTGTTGGCCCGAAGTTCCGCATAGACCCGCCCCATCGTCTTAAGAAGCTCCATATTGTTGGGGCTGTAGAAATGGGCGACCAGGACGGGCTCGATGAGCGAAACCGACATCTTGGCCTGTTTGCGGTCCAGAAAGGCCTGGGCCAGGCTGGCGGCCGCCTCGATGTCGTCGCGGTTGTGCAGAATGCGTTCCAGGCTGTCGGCAATGACGAATTCGCGATTGGCTTCCTCGGCCAGCCCCATGCGGAAATAGGCCCGCCCCAGGCCGTCGTAGGCCTGAATGGAAAGGGGACGCAGGACCAGAAGGTCGCGGTACCACTTGACCGCTTCCACCAGGCGGCCCTTGTGGGCCAGGCTGTTGGCCCGTTTCAGCATGCTTTCGGGCTTGCGCTGCATGCCCATTGAAAAGAGGGCCTTGTCGAACATGTCCTCCATTGGCGGCACGGCCCTGAATTTGGAGATTATCCAGTTCAGGAGGGCCTTTATATATTGCAGAAGCATGGCCATTTTTTTATATTTAGCCAAAAGGTCGGCCGCGTGCTGGGAGGGCGTGGGGAGAGGTCTGGCCGCTGTCGCGGCCGGCGTTTCAGGCGGGGCGGCGGCCCCTCCCAGAGCCTTGGCCGGGAAGTCGTGGCTCACTTCATTTCCGAAGAGATCGCCGGAGGCCTCGGCCAGGGCTTCATGGGGCGGGCCGGCGTGTTCGTTGATGGCCGCGCGCAGTTCCTGGGATGCTTCCACCTGGGAAGTGTCGGGCGCGGTGAGGCCGGGCACGCCGCCCCTGGGCGGCCCCAGATTGTCCAGATTTATTTCGCCGCCGTCGGCCGCCGTTTCGACATAGGCTTCCGTCCCGGTCGCCAAATCGAAGGAATTGGGGGCCTCTCCGCCTGCCTGCTGCTGTTCTTGAAGCAATGTGTCGTTTGCCACGGCTGCACCTGCTTTTTCTTAGATGGGGACTTTTTGACTTTCCAACTGTCCGCGGATTTTATAAGCAAATAAAGGGCCAATCGCGCTATGATTTTCCAATATTTTGGCCTGGCTTGTCAAGGGGGAGGGAAGGGGGAAGCGGGCGGCGGCTCTAAGGCACGAATAAGAACTTGAGCTGCCCAGGCGAAAGCAATGGGCATAATCCGGGGCGTGCTTGCAACTGACCTTTCAGGCCTCGGCATTCTCTTGTTCTTCCTGGGGCAAGGCCAGCGCCAAGTCCTGCTCTACGGCGTTTAAAGCCCCAAAACGAATGTTCCTACGCACATGTAAATGACGAGGCTGGCGATGTCGTTGACGGAGGTGACCACCGGGCCGCTGGCCAGGGCGGGATCGATTTTAAGGGCTTTGAAGACGAG
>QMCE01001121.1_pt1 | contig 14830 bp, 21 predicted proteins | sample 1821851 | NCBI WGS metagenome assembly QMCE01 (sample SAMN09453174, study PRJNA476694) | Termite gut metagenome, whole genome shotgun sequencing project. | isolation source: worker | host: Odontotermes sp. | place: South Africa:Pretoria | collected 2016-01-28 | reverse complement strand
TCTAGCTGAAACGTGTAGTGAACTTCTTTGTAACTGGAATGCCCACGTTCCCATTTTTACAAAGGAGTTTCTTATGGCCAAAGACCGTCTTTACAGTATATGGAGTGACATGCACAAACGCTGCCACAATCCAAATAATTATCATTACAAGGATTACGGTGGTCGTGGCATCACGACCTGTAAAGCATGGATTGATTTTTCCGCCTTTGAGAAATGGGCACGGGCAAACGGCTACTCGGAGAGTTTACGTCTTGGCCGCAAGAACATCAACGGCAATTATTCTCCGTCGAATTGTCACTGGACAACTTACGAAGTCTTGAACAATAACAAACGCAGTTGCATTTATGTTTGTTGCCCAGACGGTCAACGGCGTACTCTGACACAAGTTGCGAGAGTTGCCAAATTGCCGCCCAAAACGGTATCGCATCGTTATCACCGATCACCAAACGCTTCTTACGATTGGCTGACTAGACCCAGTGAATCAAGCCGAACCAAGAATCCTACGGTCATTGTTCAATCAGTCAATTCCAATGCGATACTGGCGAAGTCATTGAGGCAGTATGCGGAGATCGTTGCCAAAACACCGGCGAGCGACCAAGCGATGCGAGACACATTGTTCAACATTGCATCAACGATTTCAAAAGCATTGTTGACATTCTGTGGGTAACCGGCTCGATTCCATTTCTATAACTTGTTTTACAGTGCCGGAGGGGGTCACCCGACACCCCTAACTCTATTTGAAAGGAACAAAAATGTCTAAGATTGAATCATTTCGTGAACGTTTCAACAAACTTGCCGAATGCCCCGAATGCCCTGAGTGCAAGGTTGATCCGGTTGCCCCTATGGAAGAGACAGCGGAAAACTACAAGAAACTTCTCATGGAAGTTCAAGCAGCCAGTGCCGGTTGGGGCGAAGCCAATGAGAACCTGAGTCAGAGTTTCTTCGATCAAGTAAACGCTTTGGAAGCCGAAATCAAGGAGTGCTGCAATACTCCTTGTTGCAACAACGAGAGTTGCAAAAAAGACGGTTGTGGATGCAAGTAAACATTCCGTGAATGGATTAACGCTGTTAATCCCTTGCAAAGGACAATTCTTTGCAGGGGATTTCTTTTGTGCCTGTTGAGAGTCCAATCAGTTCAATTCTTACGCTCAGAATGGCCAAAATAAGGCTCAAAATAGGCAATACAGAAATTTAGGTGCGCAAAGTTTTTTTGTGATTCGACTGACTGGCAGAAACATCAAATGAACACGCAAACAGTTGAAGCAAACCCTTTTTTACACAGGAATTCAATCATGCCACTTTCGTTTTCACATCGCACCCCCAACGGCCTCCGCCAATACCTCAATTCATTCGTTGAGAATGACCAACCGTTTATTGCCAGAATTATCTTTCGTAATGGGAGCAATCTTTGGTTTAAGGAATGTCGGCTTGTTGCGGGCGGCATCATCGGTCATTCACTCAACCGATGCGATGGCGTACCGATCTTTATTCCCGAAGTTACATTGGATGGGTATGGTTACTACCCAATAACACATGAAGACAATAACTGTTACGATATTTTTGAATTTAAGCCTAAGAAAACGTTTCGATACACACGGGAACTTAAAGAACTAAAGAAGTTCGTTCGACACTGTAGCTAAAACGTCTGATACCAAACACATTATCTATTATCATAAGGACACCACCAATGAACGCATCACACGAATTCGCAACTGACATAATAACATGGGAATGGGTCATTCCTGATTTCGGCGGCCACATGTATCAACGTCCTGTATATCGAGAAGAATACGAAGCTCGTCGCGCATCAAAATCGATCAGAAAATCAGCAGATACTCCTGTAGATAACGACAAGTAACTGCCATCCGCAAACTTCAGCAACAGACCGTCCAACAGCACGACGAAAATTGTGGACGGCCACAAAGAATTTGCAATTCATACTGCTCCTTGAACAACAGCAGGAATCGGAGAATCGAACATGCCTTTTCTGATATTACGCAACATTACTGACTATTGCGATTTCGATGCAGAACACGACCTCACGTATATTTTCGACCGACATACTCCCGATGTGCAAGATGCCCTGCTCGAATTCGCAGACATCGCGATCCGGTCTGCCATTGAAGACATGCACAGCGACGAAGAATTTGAAGAGAAGGTAGAAGAGGAAGTTGAAAGCAGGCTCAAAAACGAACGCGAAAATCTCAAAAAAGAAATCATCAACGAAATCCCACAAACACTTCCACCGAATATCGTCGATCAAATAAAATACCATCTTGCAACCCTCAAGCTCAAAAGTCGCAATCACCGAAAAATCGGTTTCGCAGGGCCCTTGTATGCGATAAGTGACGAAATTGATAGTATCATCAATGCCATCCATGATACTCTCGACTTGGAATAATCGGGGTGTCAGCAGACACCCTTGTCTATTTGGGGACAAAACAACCTTTTCAGAAACGATGAAATTCTTTCCAATCATCGAGCAATACCGCTCTGACTAGCAGAAACGTCAGTCGTCTTGGTAGGAAGCCATTTACCAACAGACGACCATGACGCTCGCCGAACTTAAATCCATAGTCACTGAACTCACGACTTGCGACCACGATCAAGTGGTCAGTCGTGTTCGGTCGCTTTGTCAGAGTACCGCTTACGGCAACTTAGCAACGCGGTGCATCTGGCACGGTACAGAAGAAGAAAGTAACGAATTCTCCGAACTATCCGACCGGTTGAGTAACCTGATCGTCCCACAAACTTAACGCGCAAAGGAACAAGCCATGAACAATCGCACAATTTTGGAACACCTCACCACCATTCGAAACACGGTGCTTGACTTAGGCGAAGACGAAGCACAATACGTCGGTTTCGATTATGACTCTGCCATGACTGCGATTGACGCTTTGATAGATCACTTTTCATCAGAAAGGAATGAGTCATGCACAAACTAACCATTGGATTCCGACGCGGATTACTCGGTCAATGATCGCATTGCGATTGCCAACCTGCTTCGAGAACTTGCCGACCAACTTCAAGTAGAATTTCCAGAAGCAGGCAGTGTAAAAACCATTGAAGGAAAACACGGTATGGAGATCATTGTAAGGTACGACCGCTGCCTTTTGCCGGGCATGTTTGGCAATTACCATGAACGACTTGTCAAGGCAATTGAGAATCCGAGACGGCCGAGGTCATCTTCGTCTTGATGATGACTTACATCAACCACAACGCAAAAAAGTGTAGCACATCACCCCAAATTCAATTATGATGCCCGTTGTCAATAATCCGTGCTTGTATACGATCAAGTTCAAAGAGGCTTGGCTGAGCAGCCCGATACGCAGTAATGTTCTCGAAGCACAACGCCAATTCGATCATGCTTGTTCTGCGCAGGAAGTATTCGAGGCAATGGAACTGCGTCACGGCCTTGTTGTTTCATTCTTGCATTCCATTAACAAAAAACGCAAACATTATTCCAATGATGAAATCGAGGATATTGCGCATTACCTATTGAAACTGAAATAACATGACAAAAGATAGTAAATCCAAAAACACATTTGTTGACCAACTCATCAAAGCAACCAAAACAGGACGGTTGACGTGGACATGTGTTCATGCGTGGAGTGAAGATGGTGAAAACGAATACGACACAACATGCAACGACATCGTCATTTCGACTTGTCGGCACGGCACGTTTATTCCGACATACAGCATAAAAATCAACCAACGTGTGATTCCTGCGAGCCATTGGTTGGCGAAGCACCTTTATCAAGAAGTTAAATCGCACTCACAGCACTTACAAGGCCTTCAGATAGATAAAGATATTGCTCTTGTAGAGGACTTTTTATTTGAGAAGCAATTGCGACTATCAAGCCATGCGGCCCTGACTGGCAGAAACATGTGCGATTCCTTGCATTAGAGTTTGAAACTTTTCCTCTAATTCACAAGGAGAAAAACATGAGCGAGCAGGAACGAAACGAAATAGTCGAATACATCTTGAATTCGCCGTATGGCCAGTACCCGGAAGGTTTCGACGATTTCGACATTGATACTGAGATCGACCGTTACATTGATGCGGCTCTCAATCGGAAAGTTGCGTAACTTTCCCGTCAATTCGGCTTTTGCATGATTCTATAATTCCGGTGAACATGCGAAAGCCCTCTTTACTTCCCCAAAAAACAGAATCTTTTCTCAAAAATACCGTTGAGTATTTTGTAGTGAGGGTGTGCATTCATCTTTTCTTTCAAAATCAGAAATGATATTTGCGATGGAGGTGTGAGCATAATGACCATGAATTATTCCATTTTACGCAGATGTTTTTATGAGCACAACGTCAGATTGGACAAACATCCCGCCGACACAAAAGGGCAATTACCGTATCAGGATAAATGGCCGAGAGGAAGAGGCGACTATCGAACTCAGGTATTTTTGTATCTGGCGTGCATTGGAAGTTCGCTACTCTGATATGACTTGGCTTTTACGCGACCTCGTAGATGAATTCCCTGACACGCTATGGAAGCCTATAAATGTAGACAGTATTTCTTACCCGTCAGTTTCTTATTTATTGTGAATAGATTGTTTTTAACCTACTAACTCACGAGGAACATCAACTATGACAGCCACTTTAACCATGTCCTTTCAAACAGCAGGTCAATACGACCGAAGAACATTCTTTGCCAATCAATCGACGCACACAGGCTTGTCGGCATCTTGCGATGACAATGACGAATGCAACGAAGATGAGGACGAAGACTATGAAGACGACGAAGAGTGGGATGACATTGAAGACGATGAGGAATGGGACGAGGATGAATTCGATGACGATATGGAGCTAGATGAGGATGAAGAATGGGAAGAGGACGAATAGTCCTGTAATGCAAACATCACACTCGTCAGAAACTACAATGGTTTATGGCGTGGAAAAAGCATCCCAATTATCCCAACTACGAAATTTCAACGTCTGGCAAAGTGCGACGTATCGACAAGAAACGACTTGTTGCCCAGTTGCCGGACCGAGACGGATACTTGCACGTTGTTCTTTGGTCGAATGGCAAACGGAAGAATTTTCGTATGAACCGGCTCGTTGCCGAACTTTATTGTCCGAACTTTGATCCATTGGCAGAAGTTCACCACAAAGACAATAATAGAACGAATAATCGAAAAGAGAATTTGGAATGTTGCCAGAGACCGGAGCATCTAGCCATGCAACGCGGCGAAGAGTATGACGAAATCATGCTGTACGATGTCAAAACAAACGAGCTTCTCTATAGGAGTTATTCACTTGAACACGCCGCTCGGCTTGCCGATACGCTGCCCGGTATTGTAATAGAGGCATTACAAGGCGATGGAACAAACTGGGCATGTGATGGTTTCCGTTTTGAACGATTGGAATTTTGACCAAATAGAACTTGGGGTATCAGCAGACACCCTACCTTGCAGAAACATATCGATCATCTAAAGAACGGAGACGCATAACACGCCCCTTATTTTTCACAATCACGTTTTTTACAATTACACAACATCCGCTTAATACTGTGAAGAGCAGTGAAAGTTGTCAACGCCGCCCCGAAAATCAAGGGACGACTAGGCAACAGGTAAATTCCTTAACAGTGCGCACTGTTAAGTTGAAATGTTGGTTCGAGTCCAACCCTCTTCATTTTCAACAGGATAAACGCAGAAGGGGAAAGGTTCGACTCCTTACGGCCGGGACACTGGCGGATTGGATCATCTCTGCGGGCTGGCCTTGGCTTGTAACCACGCCAGCTATTTTTGCGTTGTGAGGCTAACCGGCGTTAGCGGCGGGCTGTAAACCCGTTTCCTTCGGGATAATTTGGTTCAACTCCAAAACAACGCACTCATTCATAACGTATGGGGCATTGCTATAAATCGATGTTCCCTTGTGTGTGAAAGGGCGATCTAGTCGCAAGGCTCGGTCGCCTTTTCTTCTTTTGAATACACTCTTTGACGAGCAACTTATGGACGACCTTCAACCGCACATTCGCTGGATGAGTCAGCGCGACCTGCCAGAACTCATCGCAATAGAAAATAACAGTTTCGATCACACCCGGAGCCAAGACGATTTTCTTCGTTGTCTGCAACATCAGCATTGTGTTGGGATGGTCGCTGAATACGAAAAGTGTATCGCCGGGTTTACTGTCTATAACATCAACAAAAGACACTTCCAACTATTGAGCATTGTCACTGCCCTCGAATTTAGGCGGCGCGGCGTTGCTCGGCAGATAATTGAAAAACTGACAGACAAATCATCACAACAGCAACGTAACCGCATCACATGCCAAGTCCCGGAACGGAACATGCAGGCCATTCTTTTCTTTCGAGCAGTCGGTTTTCGTGCGGCAGATATGCTTAAAAACGACCAAGAGGAATCTGACGATGTTTACATTTTTGAGAAGCAGGTCAGCTAGCATGTTACGGAAAATCGCATTTCTGCTTTTAGTGCTCCTCCAAATAGATACAGGGGTGTCTGCTGACACCCCTTGCCCAGCCGGATTGGTACGCATCAACGCAAGCCGTGGCCACCTATCCGATCAAGGAACCGGCGCTTTGGTTGATGGTGGATGGGTCTTGACTGCTTCACATGTTGTTCGAGACGGCGGCAACGTTTCATGTTCAATGACCGATGGCCGCAGTATCCCCTGCACCGTCGTTTACATGGATCGCGTTATCGACTTGGCGATCCTCCGCTTATTGGAACCGACCGACATTAAACCGATTCCATTTGCAACAAAATTACCGAGTATTGATGAAACAGTAACGACATGGGGTTTCGGGGCAGGTACTTTGAAGAAGACATCAGGGGCATTGCGAGGTTACGTTTCTAGTCGTAGCCAGCGTCCTCTGGATACTTACCGCATTCGCGGTGCAACCCGGCAAGGCGATTCCGGCGCACCTATCTTGAACAATGCGGGCGAACTCATCGGCATCGTGTGGGGATCAGACGGCCTCGACCATTACGGTTCTCGACTACCATACATTTTACTGGCTTTGCACAAATTCGCCCTACTGGAGAAGGTGACTGGCAACAACATGTTTAATCAAGGCAAGTAAACCATTTCACACACCTTTCCACAAGGAACATGCCATGATTATTTTCATGCGAGGCTGGCCGGGATCAGGAAAAACAAGACTTGCAAACCAACTGGCCAAACGCTTCAGAGCCAATCATCGTGACGTCGAGATTTTTTCAACTGACGATTATTGGTTGAAACAGGGCAATTCATACCCACTTCGTAATCATATCAAGCCTGCTCGTAGCGTACCTACCACCTACGAATTTACGCCAACTTTCCTTGAGGAAGCCCACGCATGGAATCTCAACCGAGTCACTTCATGGTTACTCACCTCCGGCAATCAAGACATCTGCATTGTGGACAATACCAACATAGTGCTTCCTCACATGGCAAAGTATATGGACATCATCCACAAAAACGATTTGCATCACGATATTTATCAGTCTGTCCCAGACAGTGTAGATGAAATTTTAATTCTATGGCAAGACGGTAAACACAAAGCCGCTCTTGATAAAATTTACAAACATTGGAAGCGGAACATCCACGAAGTCCCGCTTCACGCAATCGTCCGCATGATGGAAATTTTTGAGCCATCCTCGCTCCAAAGTATTCGATGATATGTCAAGCAATTGTGGTGACGCTCCCATTATCATCAACTTAGATTCTCGGCGACCGCATTACGTCTCTGAAGTCATCTGTCTAAAGTGTTTGCATCGTTGGATTGCAGTTCGGCTCACATCAGTAACCGTGAAAATGCTTGAATGCCCAAATTGTCAACAAACGGAATTCACGCTTGAAACAGGCGAAATCATTAGCAGACTACCATGCCCGAAGAGAAACCCGGCAGACGATTCAAAGCGTTAAGGATTATGGACACTCGCGGCACAAGCCACACATCCGGTCACTATCAAGGCACAGGTTCGTGGGTATGGGAATGCGTCAAAGTCGGCAATGAGATTCAATATAAGCCGCTTCGGGCTGTTGAGATACCGGACCAAGACGGCGTTTACTTGATTTTGAATGATTTGTAAAAAATTTTTTGAAATTTTTGTTGTCTATTTGCAATCATTTTTCTACAATTCTATAATCCCGCAACTTACTAACTTAGTTCGTGGGTAAGACCTTTTTGACGTTGTTTTCCCGGCACGGTCAAAAAGAGTCTTACCTACACAATACGGTGAGTCTTTTGTAAGACAGGACAGTTTGAGGTCGAAAAAAATAAACTCAAATGTACCGTGCCGGGAAAGCAATGGGCTGTTCCTGTCTTACAAAAGCATCACCCTTATTTCTAGGGGAGGCTTTTATGATTATCTCAGCCGAAAAAGTTGCAAAAGGCATTCTTCATACCACTGATTCTCGGCTCAAACGCAAAGAGCATCTTACCCCAGAATGGGCACAAGCGCGTTATGAATCCCGAAAAACACTTGGGATTCACGATTACGCATTCTTTTATCGTTCAGACGTTATCGATTTCGCTGAAACGCACAATCTCACACTCAAAGAGATGTCGCTTTTAGCATTGATCCACGACCGAAGTCCGCGTCCTGACGACGCTTCCGAATTGGAAAAAACCCAAGAGCAGATTGCCGACATCAAAACAAAACTGGAATCGGCTCAGGCAGAATACGATGCCGAATTTGACCGATGCAAACGCCAAAATTTGAAAACACCGCTTGAATCGAAGTTCAATATCCCCCATCTACGCCATCGCCTCAACGATTATCAGGAAAAGGAAGAAAGCATAGCTGATCGCATAACAACGGGATGCTGGTATGAAACCTCCAGAACTCGTAGACGGTTCTGTTCAACAGTCGGAATTCAATCAAGGCAGTATTACAAAATCCGCAAAAAATTACTGGACCTCGGCGCAATTATTCTCTTTGATGACAAAAACCTCTCTGAACGAATCGAGTACACAACTGCCTACCGAAGCACTTTAGAGCGCAAAGAAGAGAAGGGTGTGTTTTATCGCATCCACGCGGACTTCCGCATTTTCGGTTATTTCGATCCGGCTGAATTTGATGTCGATTGCACTTTGCTTGACAAGGCATTCCTTTCGATCTGTTATCAATGGTTACTGCCAATTAAGAAACAAGCAAAAGTAACCGATGCCAGAAGCATTGATGCCCCTTATGATGCCAAAGGCGGAGGCCACTACGGCCATCATCGCAGTTGTGTCGAATACGACCTTTTGCACGGCGAGAATCGATTCAGCAACGCATTCGACGAACAGCACAGTATAATGCAGATGCACACGAAAACATTTTGTCGGTTATTGCGATGCAGTGCCAAAACAGTAACCCGCCTGAGGAAAAAATGGTCGTTCCTCATTAAACAGCACCGCATTTACGGACACTCGTCAACGTATCATTTCGTGTTTGACAAAGAAGTATTAAAAAACTCGTATGTCGAAGACGAAACACTACTTGACCCATTCTTCGATGCGTGGAAATCACCTGCCGACGAATTAAATAACCGCGTAAATTTACTTTTGAACGCAGGGAATAAAGAAATTCAGCAGGAGCAGGACAACGTTATCGCACCGGCACTCGTTGAGGAATACGCAACACTCAATTTAGAAAACGCCGTAGCTCAATTTCCGGAATTTTCTCCCAAAGCCCAGAGATTTTCAGAATTAGGGCTTGCCATTCACCTTGCTCAACGGAAACTCGGCAGACCTCTCAACTTCGCAAAACCCGTGGACGTTTACGCGGGATACTTAAAACGGCATCCTGAACGCGATCCTGTTTTTATCCGGCAGGAACAGGAGCGTATCCAACTCGCACAGGAACGCGAAAGATATTGGCATGAGATGTGTACCCCGAAAATAACTGCCAGCATTTTCTGACATCCCTGTCACTCTGATTTCTTTTCCAAAGACCGATTCTGCGAGGAAGGTGCGCGCAGAATCGGTCTTTTTCGCCGTTCAACGCGGTTCAGACACCTCTTGCCCTCGAATTACACGTTCAACGCGATGCGGTTCCTTTTCGTCAACAACCTGACAGCGCACTTGATACGGCATCTTGTCTTTTTTGGCACCATCACTTACTCATTTTTCACAGTTCCACGGATAACACAGCCCCATCTCATGTCAATCCTTTTTCAACAGCCGATTTCTTAGTCGTCGCGGAAGACAAGTCCTTTTAAGACAAGTTGCGCGCACAAAGTATTTAAGACAAGTATGCAGAAAACGTAGCCGCCGCTTACGCGGACGGCTACTGTCAGTGCTTCAGGGAAAACTCCGTTTATTAACGGAAAACACACCGAACTTCGAAAATCGAGACTTTCCGTCCTGACGACCTATCCTCTTACAGGCAGTTCCGTTTTTGAACATGCCATAGATTTCCGCCCACTTGAACATGTCACACCATCGGATTTTATTCCCCCTCTTCCGCAGAATGCCGCTAAGAAACTTTTGAGTGGGGTGTCAGCAGACACCCCCACATATTGGGCACATCCCTTGCACGAACATCGCCATTTTGTACGGCAGTCTCTATAACAGTCTATGCAAATATCCCCCAGCCACTTTACTTACTTATGCCTCTCATTGATCCCCAAAAAGTCAAAAAAATTCCACCCAAGAAACCTGTCTACCTATCCGGCGACATCTTTTACCGTTTTGACCGGCTTATCGCAGGCATCGGCAAGAACAGTCCGTTGATCGTGATTCAGCCGGAGACCGATGTCGTTCGCATGTACGCTCTGGGCGAAGAAGTCATCGTATGCCAGCAATTCGACTGCGAGCACAGCCTCTCCCATCCAATAACATTGCCTTACACCAGCTAACAAAAGAAAGTAGTCAGATGAATTTAAAGTCTACGAATGTCGCTAAAAGCCGCAAAGCGAGAGTGACGCTAAGCATATCGAAGGATGTCTTGCGATCAATTGATTCATGTCGTGGCGATGTGTCGCGATCTTATTATGTTGAAACATTGCTGTCAGACAATGGCTCCCAAAAAAACGTTGTTCAGGAAGCAATAAAGTCCAATGGAGTCGTCTACACTCCCTCTATTCTTGCAGAATATCTGGCGACGACATTGCTAAATTACTTTTTTCAGGATCGTTTGTCCAAACATGGCATTTCCGATATCTCTATTTTAGATCCTGCATGTGGTAACGGGCAGCTTTTATTGGGGGTTATGCATTCATTTCAATCGTTGCGTGAACAAATCAATTGCGATAGAAAAAACATTTTTGGCAATATTGCGTTCAAGATATGCGGCGTCGATATCGACAAAAAGGCTCTTTCTGCTTGCGGGGAGCGACTGAATTCTTTTTGTGATTTACATGGCAAATGTGATACTCACATCATTAACAATAATGCGTTATTTCCCAATGGAGGCCCGGATGTCGAAAGCGGGTGGAGGAACATCAAAAATCAAGCTCGAGTTGACAACGGCTTTGATTTGATTATCGCAAACCCTCCTTGGGGTGCTGATGTCGCCCACCTTAAGCATCTCTTTCAAGGTGGTTACTATGACTTCGCGGTCGGTCGCATCGAATCGGCTGAATTGTTTTTAGAAATGGCTATAAAAAACTTAGCACCGGATGGCTATCTTGGATTTATTATGCCAGATTCAATTTTTGGGCCTGAAAAATCCCTGTTGCGGGAGATGCTTGTTAGAAGTACTGAAATTAAGTTGATATCAAGGTTAGGAGAAAAAATATTTGATGGAATTAATCGTGCATGTTCAATTATCATTCTTAAACAAGGGCAACCCCGACGAAACGCCAAGGTTCGCTGCTTTAGATTGACGCCGGAATCACGTCAATCGTTACTGTCAGGCGAATGCAATTTACATGAAATTGAATCGCGAGCAAGCGTTTTTATCAACCAAGAGGACTTTTCACGCAATCCGGGTTGCGTGTTTAATATTGATGCCGCTGGCGTGGATAGCAGACCCTATATGAAAATGTCGTCTGCTGGTGCATTCTTTTCTGACCATTTAACGAGTACACGTGGCGTCGAGCTTTCCAAAACAGGCTTGGTTTGCGAATGCGGTCAATGTGGCACATGTCACCCATTCCCACACAACGGTATTCTGAAATGCCGTGAGTGTAAAAAAGAGATGCGGGTTTCAGAAAGCGATTCCTTTAGTATCATAGGAGAAAAACAGATCGTTGGGCATGTTCCATTGCTGGTTGGCGAAGGGATAAGTCGCTACAATCTGCGGAGCCATTTATTTATCGACACGACAAAAAAGGGGATCAATTACAAATCAAATGCAATCTACTCTCGACCGAAGATAGTTGTGCGAAAAACGGGGGTGGGGATATCCGCATCCATTGACTATGAAGGTTGTTACACAAATCAAGTCGTATATATTCTGTATCACAGCGAATGTGACAAAACACTGTATCCACTTGAAGGTTTACTTGGCGTAATAAATAGCCGCGCTATGTACTACTATCTCGTTGCCTGCTACGGCGAAAACGAATGGCGCAGCCATCCTTATCTCACACAAAATCAAATCCTTAAACTACCACTCCCCTCTCCTCAAAAAAAATGCGTGGTGTTGATGGAAGAAATTGCGGCATTACTTCAACCGGTTTTGGTGACCAAGGAGCCTGTCCCCCCAGAGATTGATGCGGCAATAGAAAGGAATGTTGCCAAAATGTTTGGGCTAAGCAAGGAGGATTATGCCGTTATCTACAAAACAATCGAAGCTGCCCAGGAATTGCTTCCTGTAAAATCACTTAAAAACATTGGATTTAAGGATATTTGGGGATAAGAAATGGGTTACAGGTATATTGGAAACAAATCCAAGGTGATTGACGAGGTCCTTGATGCGATACAAAAAAATGTTTCACGGGGCGCGGTTGTGGCAGACCTGATGTGCGGAACCGGTTCTGTCGCTTTGAAACTTAGGGAAGCGGGATTTCGCGTGATCGCTAACGATATTATGACGTATTCCTATCATCACGCGAGGACATTGCTCTGCTGGACATTTTCCCCAGAATTTGACGAGCTTTTTCGTTATTTAAAGCTGGAACTGTCTAAGGCATCTCCTTCGAAGCACGAAGCGTTGATATCTCATTTCAATGGGTTGAAGCCGATCAAAGGTTATTTTTGGAAAGAATTTTGTAAGGCAGGGACACCACAAAATGGTGGAATGCCGAGGAATTATTTTACTCCTGAAAATGCATCGAGAATCGACGCCGTTCGCAAGGCAATCCGCAGTTATTTTCACAAAAAACTGATTGACGAATTGGAACACAGCCTACTGTTGCACGAACTTATAATGGCTACGAACAATGTAGCCAACATAGCTGGCACATACGGACATTATATGGCGAAAAATTGTGAAAGATCACTACAGCCGTTTTTAATGAAACCTTCTAACGTCCCCGCTTTTGCTGATGGTAATATGCATCAAGTATTCAAGAGTCGTGCTGAGGATATAGCTGACAAGATCACATGCGACTTGTGTTACATTGACCCGCCTTATATGAAAAGGCAGTATGCGGCCAATTATCATATCCTTGAAACACTGGCGAGGGAAGATGAACCGGAAGCAGTAGGGGCGAGCGGCCTGCGGCCCTGGCGGGATCAGTACTCGAATTTTTGCACAAAGACAAAGATATTCGACTCGTTTGAGGATATCATCCAAAAAATGCAGTGCAAAAAATTTCTCGTGAGTTACAGCGAAGACGGGCTGATACCGCTGGATACGCTAGCACTTTTTTTGAAGCGTTTCGGCAAAGTGCGAGTGTCACGATTCCAGCACAAGAGGTTTAGAAGCAACAACAGCCCATTAGCGTCAACTCTTACCGAGTATTTAATTGATTTAACCAAGAGGTAACTGTTTTATACGTGAAGCGTGCTCCGGTCGCCAAGTTATCGTATATTCCTCGTCGTTAATGTGAATAGATAAGGCGGCTGAACCATTGTCATGTCGTACAATACGATTCAAATCGATGCCTTTGACGTTTGCGTAGTGCAGCATTCGGTGCAGCATCGGACAGACGACGATCAGATTTTCCGGCCGATCCGCACCTCCCTCGCCGAGAGGAATCAAATGATGTGCCTCAATATATGGTTCTCCATCGTTTTTCATGAAGGAATACTGAGTGCCAGAAATTTGGCATTCTCCTCGATAGAGTTGCTTCAATGCGGCAACGGACCTGGTGTTGCGTATGCGAACATCGGACTGGCGGTATTGGGGTTCCGCACCCGAGGATAGCTCGTCCTCTTGAAAAAGACGATCCAGTAAAAGCGAATCCGAGACGTCTTGTTGTACGGTATATGGCGATATGGTGTCGCAATGAAACGGATTGCCGGGGTTATTTGTTTCTAAAAAGATCGAATGGGGCGTCAATTCCAAGAATCCTGCATCGCCGGGTTGTCTCTCCCGGATTCTCACCCCATCCCGCCCAAATCCTGTCGCTGTGTGTTCTCGCTAAAAAAACAAACAGTCCTGAAGGGCATTGCTGCCGATCTGCCGGATGTCCAGTTCCACGTTCCAACGTTGACCGTACAACTCCGCGATCTCCTCCTTCGGATAACAGGCCGCGTCGGTCAATGTCGTCACGACCGTGATCGTCCGGCTCCGGCGTCCGCGACCGACGAGCGAGTCTTGAAGCATGCGCAACTCCAGCGTTTCCGGGATCGTCGCGTATTGTTCGACACTCATCCACGTCGGGCGTTGCGGGCGATTCCACGTCACGAGCCGGTCGTAATCGCCGAGCCGTTTTCCTTTGCGGAAATCGACATGCCGTCCGGCGTGAATTCTCGTACAGACATGTACGCCGCGCCCGCCGAACAACGCGAGCATCATGTACGAACAGCAGTAGCGGTCGAAAACGGCAAC
>QMCE01010302.1_pt1 | contig 14834 bp, 15 predicted proteins | sample 1821851 | NCBI WGS metagenome assembly QMCE01 (sample SAMN09453174, study PRJNA476694) | Termite gut metagenome, whole genome shotgun sequencing project. | isolation source: worker | host: Odontotermes sp. | place: South Africa:Pretoria | collected 2016-01-28 | reverse complement strand
AATTAAACTTGATTAAAAAATAAATTTAACAAATGACAGAGTGAAAAGAATATTTTTGAATTGTATGATTGATTGCTAAAAACAAGTATACTAAACAATGTTCCGGACTTCTTTTTAGTAATGTGTAAAAAATAAAATGCTCCTTAATTAAAAAACTTCGTGTCTTTGCGCCTTAGTTCTTTGTGTTAAATTATGCGCTTGCGTCCTTTGTATAAACGTAAAGAACACGAAAAGCGCAAAGAAGATAATGTATGATGAACTTTTGATCTAAACAATATTGCCTGGTTATTTTTTACATATTACTTAATTATAAAAAAAAAATTTGTGTCACTTTAAAGTAAGAAATCTATCGAAATATTACTAAATACAATTTCTTGATAAGCGTACAAAAAGTCCTCTGATTTTACGAATATTTTAAAAATGTATCTGTTTTATTCGTATCTTTATCCAATTAAAAAAATAATTTTTATGAAAAATTTATTATTTCTATCCGGTATGATTCTTATGCTGTTGTTAGGGGCGTGTACATCGAATCCCGGTGATTATAATACAGTTATTATGAATCAAGCAGGTAGTGTGATAACGGAAAAAGACAATCTACTGGCATTGCTTCAAGAGCAAAAGTTTGACCGGGTGCAGGCGGCTATCGAAAGTGGAAAAGAGCGTACTCAAAGCGCGCTGGCGAAACTGCAAGGAATGCCGGCGTTTAGAGGAGATGATACTCTTCGTTTGGCAGCAATTGATTTTATTTTGTTTTATGACAGGCTTTTATCAAATGAAGAAATCTTGAAAGCAGCTGATTTTGCCCAAAGAGGAGAATCGTTTTCAGTGGAAGAAAGCGAGTATTTTTTCCAAGTGCTCGCTAATATTTATAAAGAAGAGAATACCGCAATGATGAATATGTCTAAGGCACACAATACTTTCATTGAAAAATACGGTTTATTGCGTTTTGATTATTTTCAGCCGAGATAATCCATGAAACTCGTTATTGACGATAAAATTCCTTACCTGAAAGGAGTGTTGGAGCCATGTGCAGAGATTGTTTATCTGCCGGGTGAAAACATTTCCAGGGAGGACGTGCGGGATGCCGATGGATTGATTGTCCGGACGCGCACGATCTGTAATGCGGCTTTACTAAGAGGAAGTCGTATTCGCTTTATTGCTACGGCCACGATTGGCTATGATCACATCGACACTGCTTTTTGCGAAAAAGAGGGCATTGTGTGGACAAATGCAGCCGGATGTAATGCGCAGTCAGTGGCTCAATATATTGCTTCTGCCCTCACTGCACTTTCTTTAAAATACAAGTTTGACTTGCGAACAAAAACAATCGGAATTGTTGGAGCAGGAAATGTCGGAAAATGGGTCGCTTTATTTTCTGAAGCACTGGGTATGAGCACATTACTTAATGACCCTCCTCGCGAAGAACAGGAAGGAAAAAGTAATTTTGTATCTCTGCAGCAAATCAAGGAAGAAGCGGATTTTATTTCATTTCATACGCCTTTAACAAGGGAGGGAAAATATCCGGCCTATCATCTCGCAAACGATTCTTTCTTTTCGGACTTAAGTAAAAAACCGGTTATCATCAACTCTGCCAGAGGAGAAATTATAGATACTTCCGCATTAAAGAATGCGATAAAAAAAGGAAAATTAGGTGGTGTTGTAATTGACTGCTGGGAAAATGAACCGGGAATCGACTTGGAACTTTTGGCGAAAGTAGATATCGGAACACCTCATATTGCCGGCTATTCTGCTGATGGAAAAGCAAATGCAACAAGCCAGTCGGTACAAGCCGTAAGCCGTTTTTTTCATCTTGGTTTAGACGATTGGAAAGTTAAAACACTCCCGGCTCCTCAATATCCGGTTATCTACATGGAAAAAATGGATATTCCCAAGGCTATCTTGCATGCTTATAATATTTTGCAGGATGATGTAAGATTAAGAAACAATCCGGCTCTTTTTGAAAAACTGCGCGGCGACTATCCGTTACGCCGTGAGTATGGGGCGTATCGAATTGAAGGATATAACTCGGAAGTGTTATGTAAACTGGGATTTATACATTGAAAAGGACATGCGCATAAATTTTAACGCGAAGTTGCAACGCTTTATATTCAAATTTACGTTATTGATTTTGCGCCTTGACGTATAAAATGAAAACTGATTTAAACCGGATTAATTACCTCTTCGCCTTAATCATCCTATCTTTGCCGGAAAGATCTTTTCTCAACTCAATATTACAATACTCAAGCGAAGATAACAGATTGACTGTTTCCTTGCCTAATTCTTCATTTATTTCCAAATAAAGTTTTCCGTTTTCTTTCAGGTATTTTTTCCCGAAAAGGGCAATTTCGCGGTAGAAAACCAGCGGATCGTTGTCCGGAACAAACAAGGCAAGATGAGGCTCGTATTCCAATACGTTATTACACATTTCTTGCTTTTCCTGTTCCCGGACGTAAGGCGGGTTGCTAACTATCACATCAAACAGCTTTTCCTTAAAAACAGTTACAGGTTTTAATATATCCACTTGTGAAAATTGTATTTGACAGTTATTTCTTTTTGCATTTTTTTTCGCCACGGTCAACGCTGCATTGGAAATATCAATGGCGGAAACAGAAAAAGATTTCAGAAAACGGGCAATCGTAACAGCGATACAGCCGCTTCCGGTTCCGATGTCCAGCAAGTTTCCGCTTTGGTTAGTGTGGTTGGTAAGAATCCATTCAACTAATTCTTCCGTTTCCGGACGAGGAATCAGTACCGACGGGGTAACAGAGAATGGTAATCCGTAAAATTCACATTCCCCCAATATATACTGAACCGGCTCCATTGCTTGTAAACGAGCCAGGATTGTGTTCAATTCAGCTTCCTGTTTTGCCGGAAAAATAAAATCCGGATTCGCCAATAAACCGGATTTAGAACGACCGGTTACTTTTTGTACAGACTGAAAAAAGAGGCTTGATATTTCTCTTTCATTGTAAAATGTGGACAGGCTATTGAGAAATTTTTGTTTTAAACCTTGCATATTTGATAAGATTTCACTGATTATTCATACTGCCTGAAAATACCCGTATCAAAAATAGTCCAAACACAGCATTTTTGTCCGCATGTCTTTAAGGTGCTATTTGCCCAAGTGTTGCAGGTAAAGAAGAGGTTATAACGCCCTTTTGCCTCATAAAAAGCATCCGTGTTGCCATAATTGGCAGTTGTTTTTATGTTGATAAAATGCCCGGCTGTATCTTTTTGAAACCAATCAGTAATGTGATTTACTAATTCAGCATATTGTTTCCGGCTAATAAGGATTTTCTTGCAACGGTCGTCTTCGGTTATTTTTTCGTAGTAAGTGGCATGCATTGCCGATGTGCTTAATCCAAAAGCGGCTTTGAAAGCAACCTGTGGTTTCAGTTCTGCCCAAGTAGGCGTTTCCAGGTAAAACCCTTTATCTCCCCACCCAATACCCAAGTATTGATAAGCAGTATCTTCCGAAATAATATCATCAAATTTTATCTTCCGCCTCCAATCTACCTGGTCATTGTATGCAGGGACGACAATATCAGTATGCGCTCCGTTTGTTTTGATGTAAATCGTAATTTCTTCCGGATCATCTGTCTTTTCGGCAGGAATGGTAATTCGCGAAAGAGTAAGGACGGCTATAAAATAGAGAGTAATAAATGCTGCAAGGTAGAGCAAAGCGACTTTTATTTTGGATAAAAACTTCTTCAAAATCTATGTTATAATTTTATCATTATTCTCCGAAAGAATAAATTTTTTGTAATAAGCAATAAGTAATGAGGTAGCCGGCAAGGCAATAATAAATCCGAGAAGTCCGAGAAGCACTCCCCAAATAGAAAGTGAGAGCAAAATAATCGCCGGATTCAATCCCGATGATTTTGACATTATTTTAGGCACAAGGTACCCGTCTTGGATTATTTGCACTACGATATAGACCAATGCAAGCAAGATAAGCGGCAGCCATGGCGACTCTCCGTTTTTAGCCACACGAAGCAACATCAGTATAATAGTAGGAGGAATTCCTATTACTTGCATATAAGGAATCAGATTCAGCATTCCAATCAAAAGCCCCATTAATACCGCCAAAGGAAGACCTATAATCGAAAATCCGATAGAGAACAAAATTCCCACAATCAGTGCAACCATTGCCTGACCACGATAATGCCGGCTCATTGCCGATTCGACATTCTTCATCAACTCAGAAACAAAGTCGCGTTGTTTTTGAGGAATCATTGAAATAAATTCTCTGGATATTTTGTGGTAATCTTTCAGAATAAAAAAAAGATACAACAGGACGATAAAAAGAAAAAAGATACTCACAAGTACGCTAAAAGAGCCGGTCAATAACCCCCACGCATGGGGAAACAACTCCCGTACAATTTCTACCATATTTTTGTGATCAAAAAGATATTCAAGGTTAAATGCAGAAATAAGGTATTGTAGAAAACTTTCCCAATTATGTGGAATTATTTCACTGTTGCTGTTTTGAGCATAAGCAAAAATAATATTTTTCAGCTTCAAAATCTCTGAGATAAACAGCGGAACCAAAATGCAGATCGCAGCCACAATTGTGCTAATAACGAAAACCAAAACAGCCACAACGGAAAGTGCGTGATTTTTGAAGCGAAGTTTGACGCGGACGTAGGCAAGTAACCAGGCGATAAAAAACGGAAGCAATACTTGTTTGAAATAGTGCAGTGCATAAACAATTGCTAATGTAATTACCGTCCCTATTATCAACCGTATAACGCGGTCAAACGTGAATGGTTTATTGAAGGATGCGTTCATCTGGGTTAATAGTTTTGAATAAACAAGTAATAAGTAAACGAGTAAACAAGAAAACCTCTGCCTTTCTCGTTTACTCGTTTACTTATTACTTGTTTACTTTTTTACAATTGAATAATCAACGTACTGGTATTAGACCAGAATGATTTGTAATCTTTGATCTTAAGTATCGTTGTTTTGTCGGCTTGTTTTTCTAACGTATAAGAAGAAGCCGGGTGCGAAGAGTACAATTTCGGTTTTTTAGAATCTATTTTTAATTCTGTAAATTCACGAATGTCAATTTTCTTGAAGCTGCTTTTGTTGATTTTAGCTGTTTTTAACGCACCTTCTTTCAGGCCTTTAGCTTTTAAATCAGATTTTTTAGCAACGATATACCAACCACTGTTCAACTCTTCGTCTTGTGCTTGAATAGCGGCGATTTGCTTTTGGCTCAATGAGGTTAACGAGTCTCTCGTTTGGTTCAAAGCTAAAACGGCGCTGTCCAATTCTTGGATTTTGATGTTTTTTGCTTCCAATTCGGCTTTCAACGCATTTACTTCTTTTGTTCTGGTTTCCAAGTCTCTTTTAAGACCGGCAACTAATCCTCTATAACGTGAAGCTTCGCCTTGTGCTGTCGTAAGACTTTGTTCCAACTCTTCAATTCTTGCCTTGTTTGCTTGAAGCTTGCTGGTAATCGTTTGGAAATCTTCTTGGATACGCGCCTTGCTGTCGCTGTTAACAACTTCAGTTCCTTTAGCATCACTTAAAATTCCAAGTTCCACTTCTTTGATTGTTCTGAAGTTGGATTGAACTTCCGAAATAATTTCGATGAAAGCATCTCTTTCTTTCTCAATGCCAACGATCTTAATCGAATCTTGCATTACCCTGTTTTCCAGAGCTTCTATTTTCTTTTGATTACATGAAATTGTAGCCAAAGCGACCAATGTTCCTAAAATTAATTTTCTCATTTTTCTTTGTGTTTTTTAGTTTATTAATAATTTGATTTAGTTTTTTCCACTTAAAATAATCACGATTTCACCTTTGGGCTCGTGTTGCTCAAAATAAGCCCGCACTTCACTTAATGTTCCTCTGACCGTCTGCTCATGTAATTTGGAAATCTCGCGCGAAACAGAAACTCTTCGCTCTTTTCCCATTGCTTCTTCCATCTGCATGAGTGTTTTAACCAGCCTAAAAGGAGATTCATATAGAATGATAGTCCGTTCTTCGTTTGCCAACTCCCTCAATTTTGTCTGCCGCCCTTTTTTGACAGGCAAAAAACCTTCAAAGCAAAAACGGTCATTAGGCAATCCCGAATTAACCAGTGCCGGTACAAAAGCTGTTGCACCCGGCAGGCACTCTACCTCTATGCCATTTTCGACGCAAGCTCTCACGATAAGAAAACCGGGGTCGGATATGGCTGGTGTTCCCGCATCGGAAACCAATGCAATGGTTTCTCCTGCTTTAATCCGGCTAACAATACCATCCACCGTTTTATGCTCGTTAAACTTGTGATGTGATTGCATCCGGTTTTCGATCTGGAAATGCTTCAGCAAAAATCCGGTTGTGCGAGTATCTTCCGCCAATATTACATCTGCCTCTTTCAGTATCCGTATAGCACGGAAAGTCATATCTTCCAAATTTCCTACCGGGGTAGGCACTAAGTATAATTTACCCATGACAATCTGCTTAAGAGAAACGACTCTCGAGTAATAAATAAAAATCCGTTACTGTTGCAGATTCGGTGTCCCATGCAAATTCTTTTTGAATATAGGCCGTAGCCTCTTCCAACGAATTCATGGCATCCAACTTGTCAATTACACTATTCATCAGTCCGGCATTTCCACCAAACAACTCCTTTTGATAACGATATCTGTCGTTCAAGTTAATCGCTTTTCGTATATTTTGTATAAAACGACTTTCTACGCGCTTACCCGTGGCAACCACATTCGTGGCAGGAATTCGTGATTTAAACTTTTCGTTTGTGGTTCTCTCCTGAACCTTCGCTTTTACATTTGCAAAAACTGTACCCTTTTCTTCTTCCGGCTCAATTTCTTCCGGTTGAATTATTTCTTCTACGATTTCCGGCTCAATTTTTTGCTCAGTTTTCTGTTCTACTTCTATTGCTTTTTCTTTTACTTGAACCGGTTCTTCTTTTTCCGGTTCCGGAAATTCCTGTATGGGCAAAATATCTTGTTCTACCGTTTTCTCTCCTTCTATTTCTTGATGAAGAATAATTGCTTGTTCTTCATCAATTGTCTCCTGTAAAGATTCTTCCGGAACTTTTTCTGTCAATTGCCGAATCTCCGGTTCCGATTCATCTTTTGTTCTCAACCTTAAAAAACGGTTGTGTATATTTTGTGTCTTGTTTATTGCGAGTTCCTGCATTACTTCCGGAATTTTTTCCATTTCGTACATTCCCTTCACAATAAGTTCCAATTCCTTTATATCGTTCAGTATAAATCCGATTAACTCTCTTTTATCCATTGAAAAACATATTGAGACACAAATTTATCTATAATTTTAGATATTCTTGACCAAAATCAAATAAATATTTATATTTTTTTTAGATGAAGGAGGTATTTACCTCACTTTATGGGATGGTTATCTAAAATTGCGATAATTTTTGTATGGATTTGGCGGTTTCGGATAGAACGTTTCTTTATGCTGGCAATACATTACGCCGTTTTTACGGAGCGTTATTTGATATTGTTTTTTACATATACGGCCACATCTTAACTTCCATTCAACATAAAAATGTGAATTAAAAATATAAAATCTCATTACTTTATCCAACGAAGCAAACGCTTTATCGGCAGACACATCAACCGTGAAAAATCTATCTTTATAGAATTTCATTGTATAAATCTCATACAGGCTATTGCTATTATTTTGAAAATGAACGTTGTAAGTTTTGTCTTGAAAAAAGTAAAATTTTAATTCGGATTGCGAACCGTCTTTTTCCTGGCAGATAATAGTTCTATATTTCGTCAAATCAGAGGCGTATAAGAATGTTGGAAACAGTAATACTGTAGTTAAAAAAAGTCTCATTTTTTATTTTTTTCCCAAGCTCCTACAATCTCGGCTACATACACCTTATGAAAATCGCTTTCCGGATAAATTTTCGATACGATAGTGGTATCTAAAAAGGCTTTTGGGTCTAAAAAATCAGCATATAGTTTTTTACACTCCAACACAAGATAAGCTTCTTCAAAAGCAACATTTCCATTCGGAGTAGAATAGGGAGTAATACCCGCTTTTTCTACTTTATTCACGTCTCTGCCTGAGGTTGTTCCACAGATTTGCAATGCTTCCCGGTACTCTTCCTTGAAAAACGAAAGCGTAAATCCGGAGTTTTTTTCCGTAAATTCAAACGTGTAGCGTTGCGGACGAATAAATATGAATACTACCGGTTTATTCCATAGCGTACCCATAGTTCCCCAACTGGCGGTCATCGTGTTAAACGAAGATGAGTCGCCGGCAGTTACCAATGTCCATTTGTCGCCAAACAGTTGAATCGCGTTTTCATTAATCTCTTTCGGATTGACTTGTTGAAATGTGTTGTTTGTTTCTTCTTTCATATTGTTTTCCGTTTTGCTTTCCGTATTGGTGCTACATGCTGCTAATACGAGAAAAAATGTTATTGATAAGATAAATTGTTTCATTTGGCTGTAAATAATTATAATAATGATGTAATGCGAAAACACGAAAGTACAAAACAGGTTTTAATATCTCCCTTCGTGTTTTCGTGTTTTCGCGTTATGTTTTAATAAGCAAACAACGGATAATCTTTCATTATGCCGTTTACTTTTTGCGCAACGGCTTCAATGATTTTTTCGTTTTCTGCATTGGCAAGTACTGTGTCAATCATTTCTACAATTTCCCGCATCAACGGCTCTTTTGCACCACGAGTAGTGATAGCCGGCGTACCGAAGCGAAGTCCCGAAGTAAGAAACGGCGAACGGCTGTCGAACGGAACCATATTTTTATTCGTGGTAATATCGGCAGCAACCAATGCTTTTTCGGCAACTTTTCCCGACAATTCAGGGAATTTCGGACGTAAATCAACCAGCATGCTGTGATTATCCGTTCCATCTGAGATAATTTTATATCCTTTATCCATAAATGCTTGCGCCATGGTAGCGGCATTTTTCTTCACCTGTGTCTGATATTCTTTATATTCCGGTTGTAATGCTTCGCCGAAAGAAACGGCTTTTGCGGCAATTACATGCTCCAACGGACCGCCTTGTATGCCGGGGAAATCAAGCAAAGCCGACATCATTTTAATTTCGCCTTTTGGCGTTTTTTTGCCCCACGGATTTTCAAAATCTTTTCCCATCAAAATAATGCCGCCGCGAGGACCTCTCAATGTCTTATGCGTAGTAGAAGTAACGATGTGTGCATGTTTCAACGGATTTTCGAGCAATCCGGCAGCTATCAATCCGGCAGGATGTGCCATATCAACCATGAAGATAGCTCCGATTTCATCGGCAACCTTACGGATGCGGGCATAATCCCATTCGCGCGAGTAAGCAGAAGCACCGGCAATAATCATTTTCGGCTTTTCGGTACGAGCCACTTGCTCTAACTGTTCATAATCCACTTGTCCGGTATCTTCTTTCACATTATATTCCAAGGCATGGTATACTAATCCTGAAAAGTTGACAGGAGAACCATGTGAAAGGTGTCCGCCATGAGAAAGGTTCAATCCGAGAAATTTATCTCCGGGATTCAGGCAGGCAATAAATACGGCAGCATTCGCCTGTGCTCCGGAATGTGGCTGCACGTTTGCCCATTCGGCGTTGAAAAGCTGTTTCAAGCGGTCGATTGCCAACTGCTCGCTCAAATCGACTACTTCACAACCACCATAATAGCGTTTTCCCGGATACCCTTCGGCATATTTATTTGTCAGGCAAGAACCCATGGCTTGCATAACTTGTTCGCTCACAAAGTTTTCGGAAGCAATCAGCTCAATGCCTTTCAGCTGGCGTTGGTATTCCTTCTCAATAATGTCAAAAATTATAGAATCCCTTTTCATATAGAATATTAAATTTAATTAATGCGATGCAAAGGTATTTATTTTTTTGTGCTATAAAAAAAGATTTACCCGAAATATTTGCTATTTCTAAAACAATTTATATATTTGCACCGGAATAACAACAAAAAAACAATGAATATAACAGTAGCAAAATATTGGTGGCGCATCTTACAACTCAAAAAGTCGTAAGAGACGAAGACCATATCGCACTATTACAGCATAAGAAGATACATTAAAAGGTCTGTCGCACTTGCGGCAGGCCTTTTTTCTTTTTTCAACATTGTCAATTTAAAAAACAAGCAAAATAAAACTCAAAGATGAAAACTTATCAAGTAGATGAAAACGGATACTACGGTGAATTTGGCGGAGCCTACATCCCCGAAATCCTTTACCGTTGCGTGGAGGATTTAAAAAGTGCCTATTTACAGGTATTGGAAAGCGAAAGCTTCCGGAAAGAATTTGATACGCTCCTGCGCGACTATGTCGGCCGCCCTTCGCCGCTCTATCTTGCCAACCGGCTAAGCGAAAAATACGGGGCAAAAATCTACCTCAAGCGCGAAGACCTCAACCACACCGGCGCGCACAAAATCAACAACACCATCGGTCAGATTCTCCTTGCCCGCCACATGGGGAAAACCCGGATTATTGCCGAAACCGGCGCCGGACAACACGGCGTGGCAACCGCTACCGTCTGTGCCCTGATGAATATGAAATGTATTGTCTATATGGGAAAAACAGACGTAGAAAGGCAATCCGCAAACGTAAAGAAAATGGAGATGCTCGGTGCAACCGTCGTTCCTGTCCTTTCGGGAAATATGACGCTGAAGGATGCTACCAACGAGGCGATTCGCGACTGGTGCTGCAATCCTTCCGATACCTATTACATCATTGGCTCGACAGTCGGTCCGCACCCTTATCCCGATATGGTAGCCCGCCTGCAATCGGTTATCAGCGAGGAAATAAAAAAGCAGCTCTTGGAAAAAGAGGGACGCGAATATCCCGATTACCTGATTGCCTGCGTGGGCGGCGGAAGCAATGCTGCCGGAACCATTTACCATTTTGTGGATGATGAACGGGTAAAAATCGTACTCGCCGAAGCCGGCGGAAAAGGGATTCATTCGGGTATGAGCGCAGCGACTATACAGTTGGGCAAAACCGGAATTCTTCACGGCGCGCGCACCCTGATTATGCAAAGCGAGGATGGACAGATAGAGGAGCCTTACTCCATTTCTGCCGGCTTGGACTATCCGGGTATCGGTCCCTTACACGCTAATTTGCACGCTGTAAATCGCGCTGCGATTCTTGCAGTTGATGATGATGAAGCACTGGATGCAGCATTTGAACTGACAAAATTGGAAGGAATTATCCCTGCTATCGAAAGCGCACACGCGCTGGGCGCCTTGAAAAAAGTGAAGTTCAGCCCCGAAGATGTCGTTGTGTTGACCGTTTCCGGGCGGGGAGATAAGGATATGGACACGTATATTAATTGTAAAAAAGAGTCGTAAACCCATATATTGAAAGGAGTTGGGCGAAGCAATGTCCCGCAGGGGACAATATATTTGATAGAAAGAAACCTCGTCTAACCTTGTCCCATTAGGGACAAAATGTTGGTAGAAAACCGGTATTTATCGTTTTCGGGACAAGGGAAAACCGGTGTGGATTTTTCACCGGTTATAACACCTCTAAAGGAACAAAAAGCAATGCTTATTTTTTTATAAATATTACAAAACAAAAATCGCAAAAATATGCAATTCAAATTCAAAACAAACAATAAGCAGGTAATGGGCGACCTTCACACCCCCGTCAGCGTTTACCTGAAAGTACGCGATATTTACCCCGAATCGGCTCTGTTGGAAAGTTCCGATTTTCACGGAAACGAAAACAGCCTTTCGTATATCGCCCTTTGCCCGCTTGCAAGCATCGGTATTAATAATGGCGAGAGTACCGCCGTTTTTCCGGACGGTAGCCGCGAAGTAACCCCCTTGACGGAAACCTATCGCGTGGCTGATGCGATGAACGGTTTTCTAAAATGTTTTTCGGTAGAAGGAGCCAATAAGGATGTTTGCGGACTGTTTGGCTACACGGCGTTCGATTCGGTGCGCTATTTTGAACCGGTTCCGGTGGCTGAAGCGCACCACGAAGAGAACGATGCGCCCGATATGCTCTACATTCTGTATAAATACATCCTGGTATTCAACCATTTTAAAAATGAACTGACTTTGGTCGAGCTGCTTACGGATGGAGAGGAAAGCCGCCTGCAAGAGATTGAAACGCTGATTGAAAACCGGAATTTCGCCTCCTATAACTTTCACCTTAACGGTACGGAAACCTCTCCTGTTACCGATGAAGAATACAGGGAGATGGTGCGCCGCGGAATAGCCCACTGTATGCGCGGCGATGTGTTCCAAATCGTATTAAGCCGCTGTTTTCAGCAGCCTTTTGGCGGCGATGATTTCAAGGTCTATCGGGCGTTGCGGAGCATCAATCCGTCACCTTACCTATTCTATTTCGATTTTGGCGGTTTCCGTATTTTCGGTTCTTCGCCGGAGACGCACTGTAAGATTTCGAGTGGACGCGCAAGCATTGACCCGATTGCCGGGACTGCCTTCCGGACGGGCGATGCCAAGGAGGACAGGCAGCGCACCGAAGCCCTGCTTGCCGACCCGAAAGAGAATGCCGAGCACGTTATGCTGGTCGATCTGGCACGCAACGATTTGAGCCGGAATGCGCACAACGTGCAGGTCGATTTTTACAAGGAGGTGCAGTATTACAGCCACGTTATCCACCTGGTTTCGCGCGTGAGCGGCGAAATTAATGAAAACAGCAATTCGATAAAGACATTTATCGACACTTTCCCTGCCGGAACGCTGAGCGGTGCGCCCAAAGTGCGCGCAATGCAGTTAATCAACGAGATTGAAAAGCACAATCGCGGCGCGTATGGCGGATGTATTGGCGTTATCGGGTTGAACGGCGATTTGAATCAGGCAATCACGATCCGTTCCTTCGTCAGCCGCGGCAATGTGCTCTACTATCAGGCAGGCGCCGGTATCGTTGCCCAAAGCAATGACGAGCGTGAATTGCAGGAAGTTAATAGTAAGCTCGGCGCGTTGAAGAGGGCGATTAATTTGGCGGTAACGTTAAAAAATTAAACTGATTGTCTTGAACCTGGATTTTCACAAGATTTACAAGATTCTCAAGATTGCGGAATCGAAAATCCTGCTAATCTTGTAAATCTTGTAAAAATCCAGGTTCAAGACAGAAAATCAATATAAAATTAAACAGCAATGAAAATATTATTATTAGACAATTACGACTCCTTTACCTACAATTTATTACACATTTTGGAGGAATTAGGTGCTGATGTGGAGGTGCACCGCAACGATAAAATCGCGCTGGCGGATGTGGAACGCTTTGACAAGATACTTCTCTCGCCCGGTCCGGGTATTCCCGAAGAGGCAGGAATTTTGTTGCCGCTGATTCGCAAATATGCGCCGACCAAAGATATTTTAGGCGTTTGCCTGGGCGAACAGGCAATCGGCGAAGTTTTCGGCGCGAAGCTGATTAACTTGACCAGCGTTCATCACGGAGTAAGCTCGGATATTCGCGTAACGGTAGATGACGAGCCACTTTTTGCCGGATTGGGAAAAAGTTTCGTCGCCGGACGCTACCATTCTGACGAGCCACTTTTTGCCGGATTGGGAAAAAGTTTCGTCGCCGGACGCTACCATTCGTGGGCAGTTTCCCGCGAGGATTTCCCCGGCTGCCTCGAGATTACTGCGCCACAAATCGTACAATGTGCGTGGCATACAGTTTCATCCCGAATCGGTTTTGACGCCTGAGGGGAGGAGGATTATTGAGAATTGGGTAAGCCTCTCCCAGAGGGGGTGACTAAACAAGAAGGTCATTCTGATAATTGAGCAAATAATTAGTGATAAATCAATACAAATATTAACAAATAATACAATGCGCTCCACTCCCCCTCTCCAAAAGAGAGGGGGTCGGGGGGGAGAGGCTTTTTACAAAATGAAACAAACACTATACCGCCTTTTCGAACACCAGTATCTCGAACGCGATGAAGCTCGCCGGATACTTCAAAACATTGCTGCAGGGCAATACAACGATGCACAGATTGCCAGCCTCATCACGGTTTTTCTGATGCGCAACATTTCCGTCGAAGAGTTGTCCGGATTTCGCGACGCGCTGCTGGAAATGCGCCTTCCGGTTGATTTGTCCGAATATCAGCCGATTGACATTGTAGGAACCGGCGGCGACGGAAAAAATACCTTCAACGTCAGCACCGCCTCTTGCTTTACCATTGCCGGGGCAGGCTATAAAGTGGTGAAGCACGGAAACTATGGTTCCACCTCGATCAGCGGTGCAAGTAACGTAATGGAACAGCACGGAGTGAAATTTACGGCAGACCAAAGCCAGCTGAAACGCTCCCTGGAAAAGAGTAACATTGCCTATCTGCACGCCTCGCTGTTCAATCCTGCACTGAAAGCTGTTGCCGGTGTGCGCAAGGCGCTGGCGGTACGCAGTTTCTTCAATATGCTGGGACCGCTTGTTAATCCGGTCAGACCGGCATATCAGCTGTTGGGTGTTTACAACCTGCCTTTGCTGCGTTTGTACAACTATACCTACCAGGAGAGCGATGCGCGCTTTGCTGTGGTTCACAGCCTGGACGGATTTGACGAAATCTCGCTAACCTCCGAGTTTAAAGTCGCTACTCCCGAAAAGGAGAAGCTCTATACGCCCGAAATGCTCGGTTTCAGACGTTGCACGGAAGAGGAGCTGGACGGCGGGAACACGATAGAAGAGGCTGCCAAAATCTTCGACTCGGTACTTGAAAACACTGCCACCGAAGCGCAAAAAAATTGCGTAATTGCCAATTCCGCCTTTGCCATTCAAGTTATTTGCCCGGAGAAAAAAATAGAAGCCTGCATTGCCGAAGCACGCGAATCGCTCGAAAGCGGCAAGGCGTTACAGACGTTTAAACGTTTTTTGGAGATTAACGGTTAATTTTATAACG
>QMCE01003748.1_pt1 | contig 14838 bp, 12 predicted proteins | sample 1821851 | NCBI WGS metagenome assembly QMCE01 (sample SAMN09453174, study PRJNA476694) | Termite gut metagenome, whole genome shotgun sequencing project. | isolation source: worker | host: Odontotermes sp. | place: South Africa:Pretoria | collected 2016-01-28 | reverse complement strand
TTTTCTCGACAATGTTGACACATTGCCTTCGAAAATCGGACTCGCTCAGCACAAAACAGGCGAAAAATCGACCCAAAGCGAATTCAGCAACAGGCTCTTATGCACATAACGGCTTGTTTCGACGGGGGAACGCGCATGAGGACAATTGTTCTGCGGCCGATCGACATGACGCGGGACAGCATGTCGATGCTTGAGGAGAAGGGGCTTATCCACAGGCTCGCGCCGGGAAAGGATGTCGCGGGGCGGGTCGACGGGGACAACCTCGGGCGATCGCTCTACGAAAGCGATGCCTGTTTCGGCGGCCACAAGCTTATCGTTGCGACAATCGGCGCGACAACGCTCCGGCATTTCGGGCATCATGACGACAACGAGGACGTCTGGATGCTGGGCCTCGATTCCTGGCGGCCGCTGTATTTCGTCGTGGCTGCCTGCCTCGTGGACGAATTCGAGGAAAAGGTTCGGAAAAACGCCTTGTCGGAATCCGACCTCGTCTGTCTCCGGGTGCGGTACAACGATCCGGAAGCCAGCTTTTTCATCATGAAAAAACATGTCCCGCACGGCGAATTCGTCATCCCGGCAGAGGCTCCCGCTCCGAGCTTTTATGTGACCGAATCGACGAATCTGGCGATCCGGCCTGTTTCATTCGGCGGGTACGCCGTCCGCTTTGGCGACGCGGGAGAGGGGATGGTCGTCAGCGTTTGAATCGTTGATCTTTGTCCTGAGGAGAGCCGCCGTGCCTTTCAGCCCTGTCAGCATGCGCGAGGAAACCGTGACGTTTCCCACCTACCCCGCCGGCGCGCCGGACAAAAATCCGATGTTTCTTGAGAAGCGCGTGTATCAGGGGAGTTCGGGAAAGGTCTATCCCCTGCCCACGATCGAGTCCATCGCGGACGCGAAGGAAGATCGGGAATACAAAGCCGTCATCCTTGAAAACGATTTCCTTTATATTATGATCCTGCCCGAACTGGGCGGCCGCATCCACCGCGCCCTGGACAAAACCAACAACTACGATTTCGTCTATTTCAACCGCGTCGTGAAGCCCGCCCTTGTCGGCCTCGCCGGGCCGTGGATTTCCGGCGGCATCGAGTTCAACTGGCCCCAGCATCACCGGCCCAGCACATTCCTTCCCGTCTCTCATGAACTTGTTGAGAACGACGACGGCTCAAAAACCGTCTGGGTCGGCGAGACAGACAGGATGCACGGCACACGGGGCATGGCCGGATTCACCCTCTATCCGGACAGGGCGTATCTGGAGATTCGCGGGCGCGTCCACAACGGCACGATGACCAACCAGACCTTCCTCTGGTGGGCGAACCCGGCTGTCGCCGTGAACGACCGGACCCGATCGATCTTCCCCGGAGACGTCCACGCCGTCTTCGATCACGGCAAGCGCGACGTGTCGAAATTCCCCGTCGCGACAGGCGTCTACTACAAGCAGGATTATTCCGAAGGCGTGGACATCGCCTGCTACCGGAACGTCCCGGTTCCCACATCGTACATGGCCTACCGTTCCGACTACGATTTCGTCGGCGGCTACGACTACGGCGCCGGGGCGGGGCTGCTGCACGTCGCGAACCACCACATCGCACCCGGCAAGAAGCAATGGACATGGGGCAACGCCGATTTCGGCAGGGCGTGGGATCGCAATCTCACCGACGACGACGGCCCGTACATCGAATTGATGACAGGCGTTTACACCGACAATCAGCCCGATTTCACCTGGCTGAAGCCGGGCGAGACAAAGACGTTCACCCAGTATTTCATGCCCTACAAGCAGCTTGGCCAGATCACCGACGCGACAAAGGAATGCCTCACGTCGCTGGATGTTGCCGAGGGCGAAGTCCGCGCGGGCGTTTATGCTTCCGTGCCCATGACGAACTGGCATCTGCATGTTTCGCTCCGCGAGGGGGAGCTTCTTCTTGAAGAAACGTTCTCGCTCGCTCCGGGGGAGTCGCTTGTCCGCGCGTGCGCCCGCGTCGCGGGCGCGGCTCCGCACGAATACCGTCTGGCGGTTTTCGATGCGGCCATGCGCCTCATCATCAACTACGCTCCCGCCGCGCCGGAAGACCTCGTCATCCCCGAACCGGCGAAAGCCGCCCGCGATCCGAAGGACATCCCCACGAACGAGGAGCTCTATCTCGCCGGAATCCACCTTGAGCAATACCGCCACGCCACCTATCGGCCCGAAGACTATTATCTCGAAGGCCTGAACCGGGACGCGGGCGACATGCGGATCAACTGCGCGTACGCCGACCTCATGCTGCGGCGGGGCAGGCTCAACCTCGCGGAACAGCATTACCGCGCGGCTGTGGCGCGGGCGAATCTCCACAACGCCAATCCCCGCGACGGCGAGGCGCAGTACGGACTCGGATTGACGCTGAAGCTCTCGGGAAAATGGGACGAAGCGACGATGTGGCTCTACCGTGCGACCTGGGACGGGAACTACTGCGACAAGGGCTATTTCACGCTCGCGCAGATTGCGCTGGAACAGGGCCGCCCCGCAGAGGCCCTTCGCCTGGCCGAAGTCTCCCTTGCGCGGAACGGGCGGAATTCACGGGCTCGGCATGTGAAGTGCGTCGCGCTCAGGAAGATCGGGCGGAAGGCCGAGGCGGCGCGTTTCGCGAAGGAGACGCTGGCTGAGGATGCGCTTGATTTCGCCGCGCTGTATGAGTTTCTTCTCTGCGGCGGCGAAGGCGGCGCGGAGGAGCGGTTCCGCCGCCTCATGAACGACGAGGCGCGGAATTATCTGGAGCTGGCGATCTATTACGAGGACGCCGGAGCATGGGACGACGCGATTGACGTGCTCCTGCGGCATAACGCTCTGGACATCGGCGCGAATCCGGAGATATTCCACCACCTCGGCTTTTGTCACCAACGGCTTGGATCAGATGCCAAGGCTGCGGCGCTGTGGCGGTCTGCCGAGGCGGCGCCGCCGGATTACTGTTTCCCGAACCGCCTCCACAGCCTTTTCGCTCTCGAAGCCGCAATCGCCGCGCTGGAGAAAGCGCCGCGCGCGCGCTATTATCTCGGCTGCCTGCTCTACGACGCCCGCCGGCACGACGACGCGGCAGCGCATTGGGAACAGTCCATACAGGACGATCCGTCGTTCCCGACCGCGTTCCGCAATCTGGCCCTCTACCGCGTCAACAAACAGGGCGATTGGGAAGGAGCGCGGACACTTCTTGAAAACGCGTTTTCCCTCGATCCGACGGACGCGCGGGTTCTGTTCGAGCTGGATCAATTGTACAAAAAGACGGGACGTTCCCACGCCGAACGCCTCGCCTTCCTCGCCGACCGCATGGAGTTGGTGAGGAAACGGGACGACCTCTATCTCGAATATGTCGCGCTCCACAACAATCTCCGCCGTCACGGCGAGGCTCTGGAGCTTTTGGCCGGGCGGAATTTCCACCCTTGGGAAGGCGGCGAAGGCAAGACGGTCGGCCAGTACGTCCTCGCCCACAGGGAACTGGCGAAAGCCGCCCTTTCCTCCGGCGCGGCGCGGGAGGCGCTCCGGCATCTCGAATCGGCGAAGACCTATCCCGTGAATCTCGGCGAGGGCAAATTGCCCGGAGCTGCTGAGAACGGCATCGACTATTTCATGGGGCTGGCCCTGGACGCGCTCGGCGAACAGGACGCCGCCCGCGCCGCCTACGAACGCGCTTCGGCCGGTTCGGTCGAGCCGGCCGGAGTCATGTATTACAACGACCAGCCCGCCGACAGCATCTATTATCAGGGTTTGGCGTGGCAGAAGCTCGGCAGCCGCTTCGAGGCGCGAAAGCGTTTCCACAGGCTGTTCGACTATGGTGAAAAGCATTTTCCCGACGTCATGCGGATAGACTATTTCGCCGTGTCCCTTCCCGATTTCCTCGTCTTCGAGGAGGACCTGACCGGAAAGAACCAGACCTACTGCCGCTACCTCATGGGGCTGGGGCTGCACGGTTTGGGCGAACGGGACGCGGGGGACAAGGCGCTTCTGGCTGCGGCAGCGCTTGATCCCAATCATCAGGGCGTCATGTTCGCGTGGAAGGAAAGTAACGCCGTATAATTGACTTCGCCCATGCTGCAGTGTATTGTATGTGTATGGGGAGGTGTATGGCGATGCGCACAAATATTGTGATTGACGATGAAATGATGCGGGCCGCGATGGAGGTTTCCGGCATCCGCACGAAAAAGGATGTTGTGGAGCAGGCGATACAGGAGTTTGTCGCCCGCCGCACACGAAAGAACCTCGCCGATCTTCGCGGGAAGATTCGTTTCGCCGACGGGTACGAGTATAAGGCTCTCCGGAAAGGCGTGTGATGGTCTTGGTGGATACGTCTGTTCTGATAGAATTTTTCAGAGGACGGAAAACCCAGAAGGTCGGTCTTTTTGACGAAATTCTCGCCCGCGACATTCCCTTCGGCATTTCGCCGTATACGTATCAGGAAGTGGTGCAGGGAGCGAGGGACGAACAGGAATACGAATCCCTGCGGGAGTACCTGGGCACGCAGACCTTCTATTTCCTTCCCAACGGCAGGGAAACCCACGAGAAGGCCGCGCGGCTGTATTTCGATCTGCGCCGCCTGGGAATCACCGTCAGGGGAACAATAGACATCCTCATCGCCCTCACGGCGATGGAAAACAACCTTGCGCTGTTGCACAACGACCGCGACTTCGACGCCATCGCGGCCGTCATGCCGGACTGCAAAATCCTGAACGCGCTCTCGGCGCTTGATCCCAACCATCAGGGCGTCATGTTCGCGTGGAAGGATATGCCCGCGCCGCCGCCTCGATCGCAGCTTTCCGCCGGGCCGTCCGGCGGGCTTCGGTGCGGGCATTGACCGCGTCCACCACATCCGGAGGAGCGCTTGCCGGGCTGCCCGCGCCGTATGGAGGTTCCGGGGCGTATTCCATGGCGAGCTGCACGCTTTGCGCCGTTTCATCTCCCCATATCATGCCTGCCAGCAGCAACGCCATGTCGATGCCCGCGCTGACCCCGGCCGAAGTGACCCGATTGCCGTCCAGAACCACCCTGCGCGTTTGCGGTTCCGCCCCGAACAGGGGAAGAAGGTCCAGCGACTGCCAGTGCGTGGCGGCTTTGTACCCGCGCAACAATCCGGCCGCGCCCAGAATCAGCGCGCCGGTGCATACGGAGCACAGATAGCGGCAGTTCTCCGCATGGGCGCGGAGAAAGGCGTGAATTTCCGGATCGTTCAGCAGCGCCGACACGCCTCCGCCGCCGGGAACGCAGACGACGTCCAGCGGCGGGCAGTCGGCGAACCGGGTGTTGGGCGAAAGAAGCAATCCGTCGCTGGAGCGGACAGGATCGGCGTCTTTCCATAGGGAATGGATGACTACGCCGGGACAGGCGGCCAGCACGGCATACGGCCCGGTATAATCCAGCTGCAAAACCTCCGGAAAGAGGAGGAAGCCAATCCGAACGGGATGTTCGTCCTGCGCCGTCATGGCATTCCTCTTTCCGTCCGCTGCGGTTGCCTCACACCGAAACAACGAGGGAGACGTCGATGTTGTTCCGGGTCGCGTTGGAATAGGGGCATGTCTGGTGCGACACCGCGACCAGATCGTCGGCGGCCGCCTTGTCCATGCCGGGGATGTGGATGTTGAGCGTGACAGCCAGGGCGAGAGCCGTTCCCGACTGGCCGATGCTCACCACGGCCCGGATGGACGTGTCGGGGCTGAGAGCGAGCTTTTTCCTGCCCGAAACCAGTTCCATCGCCGAAAGAAAACATGCCGCATAGCCTGCCGCGAACAACTGCTCCGGATTCGTGCCGTCGCCGCCCGCGCCGCCAAGCTCCTTCGGCTTGGACAGCTTCAGCTTCAGCAATCCGTCCGTTGATGCGGCGCTTCCCTCGCGCCCGCCCTTCACAGTCGTTTCCGTCGTGTACATGATTTTGTCGAGAGTCATGCCGCGTCTCCTTTTCTTCCAGCCTGTCGGATATGTTCGGTTCCCTCGGCCATATATGGTACGCTCCGGAATTTCCGCGGTCAAGCGGGCGGCAGTCCCAGGTTCTGTCTGGGTTATGTTTTGCCTGTAAAACATACCTCAGACAGAACCCAATGTTTTCCGCAGATACGATCCGGTGAAGCTGGCCGGATTTGCCGCAACCGCCTCCGGCGTCCCCGTCGCCACTATCGTCCCGCCGCCGTCGCCTCCCTCCGGGCCCAGATCGATGACCCAGTCGGCCGATTTGACGACGTCCAGATTGTGCTCAATCACGATCACCGTGTTCCCCATGTCCACCAAACGCCGCAACACGTCCAGAAGACGCCTGATGTCGGCGAAATGCAGCCCCGTCGTCGGCTCGTCCAGAATATACACCGTATTCCCCGTCGCACGCCTCGACAGCTCCGTCGCCAGCTTGACCCGCTGCGCCTCGCCGCCCGACAGCGTCGTGGACGACTGCCCGAGCGTCACATACCCCAGCCCCACATCGGTCAGCGTCGTCAGCCCGTCCCGGAGCTGGGGCACGTTCCGGAAAAACTCCCGCGCGTCCGCTATCGGCATCGCGAGCACGTCCGCAATCGTCCTGCCCCTGTACTTCACCTCCAGCGTCTCGCGGTTGTACCGCGTGCCCTTGCACTGTTCGCATTCGACAAACACGTCGGGAAGGAAATGCATCTCTATCTTGATCAGCCCCGCGCCCTGTCGCACCGCCCGCCCTTGACGTTGAAGCTGAAGCGGCCCGGCTGGTAGCCCCGCATCTTCGCCTCCGCCGTCTGCGCGAACAGCTTCCGGATGTCGTCGAACACCCCCGTGTACGTCGCCGGATTCGAACGGGGCGTCTTCCCGATGGGGGATTGATCGATCTCGACCAGCTTGTCCGTCGCGCCCAGGCCCGAAAGCGAATCATGCGGGGCGGGCCGCACTTTCGCGTCGTTGAGCCGCCTCTGGAGCGCGCGGCACAGCGTCTGCGTCACCAGCGTCGATTTGCCCGACCCCGACACCCCGGTCACGCAGGTGAACACGCCGAGCGGGAACGCCGCGTCGACTTTTTTGAGATTGTTGCCCCGCGCCCCTGTCACGCGGATCGCCTTCTTTTTCAAATCGACAGGCAGCCGCCTCTCTGGAACGGGAATGCGCTCGCGGCCCGAAAGGTACGCCCCTGTCGGGCTGTCCGGATTCGCCGCGACCTCCTCCACCGTCCCCTCCGCCACGACCTCCCCGCCGTGGCGGCCCGCGCCGGGACCCATGTCCACCAGCCTGTCCGCCGCGCGGATCACGTCCTCGTCGTGCTCGACGACCAGGACGGTGTTGCCCAGATCGCGCATCTTGAGAAGGGTGGCGAGCAGCTTGTCGTTGTCCCTCTGGTGCAGGCCGATCGTCGGCTCGTCAAGCACATAGCACACCCCCACCAGCCCCGAACCCACCTGCGACGCCAGGCGGATGCGCTGGTGCTCGCCGCCCGACAGCGTCCCTGTCATGCGATCGAGGGTGAGGTAGTCGAGGCCGACGTCGGCCATGAACGTGAGGCGCTTCAAGACCTCGTTTTTGATGGGGGCGGCGACAGCCTCCTTTTCCCTGTCGAGAGAGAGCTCCTGCATGAACGCAACAGCCCGCCTCGTCGACATCGCCGTCAATTCGTTGATGGACAGGCCGCCCACCTTCACCGCGAGCGCCGAAGGCCGGAGGCGCGCTCCATGGCATTCCGGGCAGACGTTTTCCGCCATGAAGCTGTGAATCTTCTGCTTGATGAAGTCCGAGTCGGTTTTGTGGAACTGCGCCTCCAGCATGGGGATCACGCCCTCGAAGCCGAAGCCGTCCGGATCGCCGTGGAGAAAGATGTTCTGGAGCTTTTTGGGCATGTCCCTGAACGGCTCCCGCACCTTCGCTTTGTAGATGCGGGCGAAGTCGTCGATGACGCCCTGGTACTGCACAGCCAGGAACATCGTCCCCTTCCGGGTGACCTCCAGCCCGCCGTCCTTGAGCGACAGCTCCGGATCGGGGATGAGGAGATCGGGATCGACCTCCAGCTTCGTCCCCAGCCCGTCGCAGGCGGGGCAGGCGCCGAAGTGGGTGTTGAACGAAAACATCCGGGGCTCAAGCTCCTGAAAGGAGACGTTGCAGTCCGGGCAGCCGAAATTCTCGCTGTAGGCGATGTCCCGCCAGTCGTCCTTCGCCCGTTCGACAGACGCGACGACAAGCCCGCCCGAAAGGCGCAGGGCCGTCTCCACCGCCTCGGCGAGGCGGCCGGAGGAATCGTCCTTCACCTGCAGGCGATCGATGACGGCCTCAAGCGTGTGCTTGCGGCGCTTTTCCGGGATTTCGTTCAGATCGTGAATTTCCCGCATCAGGCCGTCTATCCGGGCGCGGACATAGCCCTCGCGCTTCATCATGGCGATGACGTCCCGGTGCTCGCCCTTCCGCCCCCGCACGAGGGGCGAGAGCACGACCACGCGCCTGCCCATCGCCTCGGCCATGACGTTGTCGACGATCTGCTGCGGCGTCTGCTTCGTGATGGGCTTGCCGCATATCCAGCAATGCGGGACGCCCGCGCGGGCGTAGAGAAGGCGAAAATAATCGTACACCTCCGTCGTGGTCGCGACTGTCGAACGGGGATTCGCGTGCCCTTTCCGCTGTTCGATGGCGATGGTGGGCGGAAGGCCGGAGATGGATTCGACGTCCGGCTTCCGGGTCATTTCCAGAAACTGCCGCGCGTAGGCGGAGAGGCTTTCGACATAGCGCCGCTGCCCCTCGACGTAAATCGTGTCGAAGGCGAGGCTGGACTTGCCCGAACCCGACAGGCCGGTGAGCACCGTCATCGTGTTCCGGGGGAGGTTTATGGAGACGTTTTTGAGATTGTGCTCTCTCGCTCCCGCGATTCTGATGAATTGATCCGACACGGGTGGTTTCCTCTGTTTTCCTCAAACGGCCAAGGCAAGGGCATGACGATAGATCGCGCCGGTTTTTTTGTCAAATGCCGGGGAGGGTCATTCGCGGAACGCGTTCAGAACTTTTGGAAAAGGTTGATTGACGAAAATCCGGCCGGGGGCTATAGTCCCGTTATGGCGCCGTGCATGAAGAAGCGCCGTGCATGAAGGAATCGACATGACGATGAACAGGCTCCTTTTCCTTGCCGCCGCGTTCGCCTCGATCGCGGCTCCGGGCTGTTTCCAGCAGGGGGAAGAATCCATCAGGCAGGAAATAGAATACGTCCGGGGACGGGCGTTCGAGGAATGGCGCGACGCCCGCGAACGGGGCGACTCCAACGAGGCCAGGGCCGAAGGCCCCCTCTCCCTCGACGACGCGATCAAGCTCGCCCTCCAGTACAGCAAGCCCATGCAGCGGCAGGTGTACGAACGCGAAATCGCGCGGGGCCAGCGCCTCTCCGCATACCGCGTCCTCCTCCCCAACGCCACCCTTTCCGCCGGCTACAGCCGCTCGGAAAAGCAGTACGGCGTCTCCGAGGTCGATTCCTACAGCGCGGGACTGCGGGTCACCCAGCCCATCTGGCAGGGAGCGTATATCCCGGCCAGCCTCCGCACCGCGCAGCTGAACGTCTCCCTGGCGGACGAAGGCATCCGCGAGATGGTGCAGCGGCTCATCGCCGACGTCGCCAACACCTATTACGACGTGCTCCTTTCCCAGCACATGGTCGAGACCTACAAGGAAGCCCTCGTCTCCGCCGAGGCGCAGCTCAGGATGGTCACGGAAAAGCGCCGGCAGGAGACCGCGACCGATTACGACGTCCTCCGCGCCCAGGTCGACGTCGCCACATACCGCGCCTCGATGATTTCCGAACAGAACAACATCGACTCCAGCCGCGTCAGCCTGCTGAAGCTGATGGGCGTCTCGCAGGACAGCGACATCACGTTCTCGGACAAGCTCGAATTCCTGCCCATGCGGCCCGTGTTCGAGCGCGCGGTTGAAATCGCCTCGTCCAACCGGGCCGATCTGCGCCGGGCCGAAATCTCCGCCCGGATGGAGCAGGAGGCTGTCCGCATCGCGCAGAGCAGCTTCTTCCCCGTCGTCTCCGGCACGTTCAGCCAGGAGTATGATCGCCGCACCCGGGACGGCGGCAGAAGGCCCGCGAACGGCCTCGACCGCAATCCCTGGACAGCCGGCCTTTCGGCCAGCCTCGACTTCGGCGTCGACAACTGGGGCGATCTCCAGGCCGAACGCGCCCGCGCCCGGCAGGCGCAGATCGATCTGCTGAACACGCAGGAGCAGGCCCTGATGGAAATCCGCCAGGAGATGAACAACCTCGCCAACCGCGAGGAGATCGTCAACTCCCTCGTGGTCAATCAGGAAGCGGCCCGCGAGGCGCTCCGCCTCGTCCTCGTCGGCTATCAGGCCGGGGTCAAGACCGAGGTGGACGTCACCGACGCCCGGAAAGCCCTCACCGACGTTCAGGGCCAGTACTACACCGCCCTCGCGAACCATACCAAGTCCCGCCTGAACCTCCAGGTCGCCATGGGCGTCCTCGGCCCCGGCATCGTCACGGACGGCACCCAGATGCGGCCGAACGTTCCCATCGCCAACATCGAGGAATTCGCGGCGACGGACTATGCGCCGCCCACGCCCATCGTCATGCCCGCGCCGGAAACCCGCCGGAGCGGCGACGTGTCCTCCCGTCCCCGATCCCCCCGCCGCGCGGCCGACGCCGCCGGGAAGGACGCGGACGCGCCCCGAAAATCGCGGGAGAGCCGGACAAAGCCGTAATTTCAGACAATATTTCATCCAATTCGATCGCGGCGCACGCCTCCCCCACTTCCACAGGAGCAGGGAATGCTTGACAGGTTTTTCCGAATCACCGAACGCAAATCCACCATTGCCACAGAACTGACCGCAGGCCTTCTGACCTTCCTCACCGCCGTCTACATTCTGGTGGTGAACCCGATGATCCAGTCCTCGACAGGCATGCCCAGGGACGCTCTCTTCACCGCGACGTGCATCGCCGTCATCGTGGGCACGCTCCTCATGGGGCTCTTCGCCAACATGCCGTTCGTCCTCGCGCCCGGCATGGGCATCAACATGTTCTTCGCCTACTCCATCGTGGCGGGCAAGGGCTATTCCTGGCAGGAAGCCCTCACGGCGGTGTTCATCGCCGGCATCGCCTTCGTGCTGACCGGGGCGCTGGGCCTCAGGAAAATCCTCCTCTCCGGATTTCCCGAACCGCTCAAGCACGCCATGACCGTCTCCCTCGGCCTCATGATCGCCGTCATCGGCCTCAGCAACGCCGGCGTCATCAAATTCAACGAAGGCTTCGTCTCGCTCGGCGCCGTCAAGGAGGGCGCGCCGCTCCTCGCCCTTCTCGGCATGATCATCACAGGCGTCCTGGTCGGGATGCGCGTCCGCGCGGCCATCCTCGTCGGCATCATCCTCGCCACGGTTCTGGGCGTGTTCATGGGCGTGACCGACTATTCCACGCTGGAGAAGGGCGTCGTCTCCGCGCCCCCCTCCGTCAGGCCGATCTTCATGGCGTTTTCCTTCGACGCGGGGCGCATCCTCAACATGGATTTCATCGTGATCGTCTTCACCCTTCTGGTGATCGACGTCTTCGACAGCCTCGGCACCTTCATCGGCGTCTTCAACCACTTCACCGGCGAGGAAAAGAAGCATTACGAGGCGGGCATTCCCCGAGCCCTCATGTGCGACGCCGTTGCGACCGTCGCAGGCGCGTGCGTCGGAACCAGCACGGTGACGACGTATGTGGAGAGCTCCACAGGCATCCAGGCCGGAGGCCGCACGGGCCTCGTCTCCGTCGCCATCGCTGTTCTGGTCCTGGCCGCGCTGTTCGCCTCGCCCCTGTTCCTGATGGTTCCCGCGGCCGCCACGGCGCCCGCCCTGGTGATGGTGGGGATGTTCATGATGTCCATGTCGGGGAAGATCGAGTGGAAGGACGTGTCCGAGGGCCTTCCCGCCATCCTGATGATTCTGGTGACGGCGCTGACGCTGAGCATTTCCGACGGGCTGATGTTCGGCTGGGTCGGCTACATGATTTTCAAAACCGCGGGCGGCAAATTCCGCGAACTGAACCCCACGGTCCTCGTCGTCGGCCTGTTTTTCATCGCCCGCCTGATTCTGCGGTAGCCGGCGCCTGCTGAAAAACTCTTGACAAGCCGGTGCGTTCGCGGGATAGTTGATTCTTCAATTTTGATGCGAATTTGATGCGAAGGAGCTGTGAGGACAATGGCGAAGAAGAAGAAAAACCCGGTCGAGGTCTACCAGATGGTGTGCGGAAGCTGCCAGAACCGCAACTACGTCACCAGTCTGAAAAAAGAGCACAAGTCTCTCGAAGTCAGCAAATACTGCCCCGCGGAACGCAAGCACACGAAACACAAGGCCAAGAAGGCCTGAGAGTTTGCGCATCGAGTCTTTGATCGAATGGAAACGCCGGCCTGCGGTCGGCGTTTTTTTTTGCGTTTTCGTCACCGCCGCGAAACTTCGGTTTCCCCGACCCTGGTTTTATGTTATGATATGTCCGGGTTTCCAACGTCTTCACCGGAGAGAACGTCTTTCATGCGCCGCATGATTGTCGCCATGTGCATCGCATTCCTTTGCCCGGTCTGCCGCGGAATCGCGCGGGCGGGCGAGCACCCATGGGAAAACAAGCGCATCTACTACGTCATCGAGAATATGGGCAGGCTGGTTGAGAAGGGCCACTTTATCCGCCACGCCGGCTCCTACCGGAAAAACCCCTGCTGGATCGTCGACGAGGAAAAGAGCTTTTTCGTCCCGCCGAATGCCGCAACGCCGGTCCGCACAGTCCGCACCCGCACCCTGACGACCCTGGACGGCCTCGCCCTCCAGCGCGTGGAGACGTCGCTGGTCGAAGGGGACGACAGCCAGGAGGCGATCGCCGTAACCGGGGGCGAAGCCCTTTTCGACGCGCGCGGGGCGTACGGGCGGCCCGGCGTCGTTCCGGTGACGGACGACGTGCTTTTCGAAATCACCGGCGAATGGCTGGCGAGTCATGTCTCCGCGGCAGGCGCGCCGCGGACGGCCAATGTCCTCGATCGCGTGACGCGGGGGGTTGTGGCGACGCAGGTGATCTTTCTGGACGGGGGGACGACGGGCGGGCCGGGCGAGCCGGCGGCGGCCCTGAGGGCGGAAATCGTCATGCCGGGCCGCACGCCGGTTCAGGCGCGGTATACGCGGGACGGGCGGCTTCTCCGTCTTGAGGGTTCGGGAATGGCGTACCAGGTGGTGGGCCGGGAAGCGTATGAACAGGGCCGGATTCCCGCGGGCGGGCCTGTTCCAGCCCCCGCCGCGCCGGATGCGGCGACCGGGCCGGCTGCGCCGGGCGCGCCCGGCGTCGGGCCGGACGGGCAGCCTCCCGCGCGGGCGGACGCGCTGCGGACAGGCGCGGGCACGGCTTCGATTCCCGTCGGGTCGAGCGTTCCGGCGTGGGACAGCTTCGCGTGGCTGTCGCTGGGCGCCGAACCGGGGTTTGAATGGATCGGCGCGGTGACCGATTCCGACTATGCCCGGATCGAGGCCGCCGGGCCGTCCGTCATCATCACCGCGCTGCGGAACGCCCCCTTCATCGATTCCTCCGTGAATTTCCCCATGGAGATTCCGGCTGAAATCCGGCCCCTCCTCGCGGCGACGGACGCCATCCCCTCCTCGCACCAGGCAGTCATCGAGGCCGCGTACGTGGCGGTGATGGACGGCGAGACGAAGCGTGAGGAGCGCAATGTCCTGAAGGCGGTCAGCTATCTGGCTGGGTGGATCAATCAGTACGTGTCTGTCGAGGAGTGGAGCGGGTACGACAGCTCGGCTCTGGACACGCTTGCGCGGCGTTCGGGCGATTCCCTGGGCCATGCCCGGCTGTTTTCCGCCATGGCGCGGACCCTCGGGATTCCGACGAGGCTGTGCCAGGGATTTCTGGCGACGACGGGCAGGGCGGTGAACCATTGCTGGACAGAGGCGTGGATCAACGGCGGGTGGATACCTGTCGACACGACGGTGAGCCGCGTGGGGCTGCCGGCGGGGTATGTTCTGGCCGAGCGGGAGGACGGCGGGGGCGTGTTCCGCTTCGACTTCGCGGGGTTCATGCGCGATCCCGGCCTGCGTCTCCGCCTGCTGTCTGCCGGGCGGGAGACGCCCCGTGGCGGGGTTGCGGAATTGCGGGCCGGAGACAGGCGGACATATGCCGTGTCTGAAGGCGACTGGATGGCGAATCTGTATTGGGGATTCGCACTGCGGCTGCCCCGTTCGTGGGAAGGCCGAGCGAGGCTCAATTCGGTGGAACTGACAAGCCCGGACGGCAGGGCGAGCGCGAAATGCGAGGCGCTGGACGGGGATTTCCGGGCGGGGAAGCCCGAGCTTGACGGCACGGTGTCGAGCCTGAAGGAGAATCTGGAGCGGTTCAGGGAGATTGAGAGCCGCATCGTTTCGTTTGACGGAGACGGGGCGACTCCGGCCCTTTTTGTGGATTTCACGTGCATGCAGGACGGGGAGCAATTGCGCTGCAGACAGTATGTCGTGCCGCGCAGGCAGAGGGCGCTGCGCATATCGTTCTGGGCGCCGGAAAGCGAATTCCCCGAATACACGCCTGTTTTCGATCGGATTGCGGCGTCGTTTGAGTTTTAGGGTCTGTCGTCACGAGTCATTTGGGCCGCTTTTCCGCCCGTTTTGCGCTGTGCTTCGCCCGCTTTTCTCGACAATAGCGACCTATTGCCTTCGAAAATCGGACTCGCCCAGCACAAAACGGACGAAAAATCGACCCAAAGCGCTCGTGACGACAGACCCTAGAAAAACGGAGAGCCCCATGGGGCTCTCCGCTTTGTTGCGCTTGGCCTGTTGACTGGCATTGACGTCGGGGCGGGATCAGTTTGCGGGGCGCAACGATTCGGCTGCGCCGTCCACGGCTTTTTCCACTTCTTTCGCGACAG
>QMCE01001060.1_pt1 | contig 14842 bp, 13 predicted proteins | sample 1821851 | NCBI WGS metagenome assembly QMCE01 (sample SAMN09453174, study PRJNA476694) | Termite gut metagenome, whole genome shotgun sequencing project. | isolation source: worker | host: Odontotermes sp. | place: South Africa:Pretoria | collected 2016-01-28 | reverse complement strand
AAACAGTTGGTTATTTGCTTGAAGTTTAACGATTCGGACGCTTTTGGGCCTCCTAATAGGCCTGTGCAGGCTGGAATCACTTTAATCAGCGGTTACTTTGGTGACTAGGTAACAACAACCCATAGGGCTATACCCTTGCGCGGATATATATTACCATATAATCTCATAGATCGCTATGTTTTGACGTTCGTTCTTTTGCTGATTACGAATGTTGATGGACGCTAATGGCTAAAACCCTAAAAATGTATTGTAGTTTTCCAAGTATTCGCATATAATAGAAGCACAAGGGGAAAGACCGCTATGCGGTTGCTCCTAATCGCGAAATATCAGTAAGAAACAACCGGCGATTACTGGCGGCGGTTGTTTCGCGTTATCCGGAGCACTACGATCAGCAGAATCAAAAAGATGATATATCGATGTAATGTCCATAAACTCCACCTCCCTTCTTGCGAAGTTTGGTGACTAGGTAACAACAACCCATAGGGCTATCCCCTTGTGCAACTCCATTATACTACAATCCTCTGCAAAATTAAACATTATATTAACAGTCATAGCCTTTATTTACAGCCTGAAAAGTTTATAGTACAATATAATTATTATCTGTCATTTACATGTTTTATCATGGAGGGACGGCTTTGTTTAACCGCGATATTAAAAAAAGGGCGCTGCTTTTCGCCGTGTGCCTTGCGTTCGCGCTCGCGCCGGGGGCGCTGGCGGAAAGCAGCGGCAGCAGTATCGACTTGACCGATAATTTAGCTAACGAAAGCGGCGAGGGCTGGTCATACGACGCCACGACCCAAGTGTTCACTATAGCGAACGGAGCGAACGTGACCATTTCCGGCAGCATATTGGACGGAACGCGCATTGTGGTTGCCAATGGAGCGACGGCCGTCATCACCCTCTCCGGCGTAAACATCGACTTAAGACCCAGCAGATGCGCTTTCGACATGACCGGCGCGACGGTAACACTTACGCTGATAGGCGACAACACGCTTATAAGCGGGCAGAACATGGCGGGCTTGCAAGTGCCTTCCGGCGCGGAGCTTACCATTAACGGCCCCGGCAACCTTGAAGCCTATGGCGGCAGTAACGGCGCTGGCATCGGCGGTGGCGTCAACAGCGCGGGCGGCAGTATCACCATCAACGGCGGCGATATCAAGGCAACCGGCGGCAGTGACGGCGCTGGCATAGGCGGCGGCGGCGACGGCGAGGGCGGCACGATAAAAATCACCGGCGGCACTGTTGAGGCCAACGGCACAGGAAACGGCGCGGGCATCGGCGGCGGTCGTTCCGATAGTGGCGGCGATATTGAAATCAGCGGCGGCCACGTAACAGCTAAAGGCGACAGTAACAACGTCAGCGGCGGCGGCGGCGCGGGCGTCGGTGGTGGTGGCGGCGACGGCCCAGCCCCCGCCGGAGCCTCCGGCGATATAAGCATCACAGGCAGCGCTTATGTAACAGCCACCGGCGGCAAAGGAGTAGTCTTCGGCGGCGGCGGCGCGGGCATCGGCGGCGGAGGAGGAAATGAATCCGACACTGGTGGAGCTGTCGAATCAATCCGCATTGACAATTTAAGCAACGTGCAAGCTACCGGCGGCGCCGGCGGCTATCCCGGCGCGGCTATCGGCACCGGCGGCGGAGGAGCGCGTGGTAACTTCCCGGCTGTAGACTGGGTTCCGCCCGCGCCCGCACAGCAGGATGCACCCGTAAAGCCTAAGAAAGACGCCCCTCCCCCTATAGTCGCCGTCCTCTACGACGTACAGAAAACCGGCGACGCCTTCTCCTTCAAAACGATAATCGCGAACGCAAGCTCAAGCTTGCCCGGCGCGACGGTAACAGTTAAGCTGAACGATTCCTACTCCGCCACCGTCACCATCGGCGCGGACGGAATCGGGCGCGGCGCTATCGAAGCCCCCGGCTATTCGTGGAACATCGCGAACTTCTACACCCGCCCGAACGTACAGGGCGCGGCGGGAGCGGCGTCGGCGTATGATATCTATACTACGGGGGAATGCGTACGCCGGTAGGGGCGAACTGTGTTCGCCCGCGACCCAAAAGACTGACATACAATTTGTAGGGGCGATTCGCAATCGCCCGCGGCCCAAAATCGACCACGCATAACTACAATTTCTAATTATTCGCTAAACTTTCCTCAAATCCTTCCGATATTATATAAACAGGATATCCGATAATTCTGGCCTATAATACTTGCGAGGTGAACCGTCATGATGATACCGCCCGTCGGCATAAACCAATACGATTATACCGCGCCGGTCAAGCTCGGCGTACAGGCGGCGGCGATAGAGCCAGCGCAGGCCGCCGGCCCCGCCGCGAAGGGCGCTTCGCCGCAGGACAACGCGGGCATTCAGGCGCCGGGCGGCGTCGCCGGGCAGGACGCGCTCAAGCGCCTGGACGAGGTCGAGTGCCAAACCTGCGCCAACCGCCGGTATCAGGACGGCAGCGACGATCCTTCGGTCTCCATGCAATCGCCGACGAAGGTGGACGCAAAGGCGGCGGCCAGCACCGTGCGCAAGCATGAATACGAGCACGTGAACAACGAGCAAGCCGACGCCGAGCAGGAGGGCCGCGAGGTCGTCTCCCAGAGCGTGCGGCTGCATACGGATATCTGCCCGGAATGCGGGAAGGTCTATGTCTCCGGCGGCGAAACGCGTACGACGACCCGCGCCGACAACGACGAGAAGAAGGCTGAGGATGAAAAAAAGAAGGCCGTGCAGGGCCTGGCTACGCCGTATAGGAGCATGAAGGTGGATGAACGTACCTAAATATCATTTATAACATTGGCAATCGCTTCTACAATATCAAACCAAACCGTCTTACCCGCCAAAACCTGATACAGCCACAGCCCCGTAAGCACAAGGCAAACAATCAAGCCAAAGACGGCGCACCGCAGCGCGGGCCGCCGTTTTTTCTTGTTTTTGCCCGGCATCCCCAAGAAGCCGAGCAGCATCCCCGCGAGCGAAAGCGCCGTAGGCAGATATGTAGGGAACGCGAACGCCGCCAGCTCCGGCAAACGCAGCAGATAGCGGTCCGCGCCCGCAAACAGGCCCGCCAGCGTAAGGATGATTGAAAAGGCGTTTAGCACAGATACCTCTATACCCCCGCCAGCCCGATCCCCTCGGCGGCCTTTTGCATACCCGCGAGCGTCTCGGAGATGAGCTCGTCCAGCTCGACGCCGAGCATTTCCGCGCCCTTTTGGACGACGTCGCGGTTGACGCCGGCGGCGAAGGCCTTAGCTTTAAATTTCTTCTTCACGCCTTTCAGCTCAAGCTTACGGACGTCGCGCTCCGGGAGCATATACACGTACGCGGTAATCAGGCCCGTCAGCTCGTCCGTAGCGTAGAGAACCTTTTCCATGTACTCAACCGGCTCCACATCGTTCACGAGGCCGTAGCCGTGCGAGATGACGGCGTGGATATCCGCCTCGTCGTAGCCGTTTTCGCGCAGCAGCTTTTCGCTCATCGCGCAGTGCTCCTCGGGATACTTCTCGTAATCCAGGTCGTGCAGCAGCCCGATAACGCCCCAGCGCTCCGCGTCTTCGCCGTGCTTTTCGGCAAAATGCCGCATAACGGCCTCCACGCACAGCGCGTGCTTGACCAACGACTCGCTTTGGTTGTATTGTTTGAGCAGGGCAAACGCTTCCTCGCGGCTTGGTGTGGACATGGACGGGCCTCCTTATTTATGGGTTTTCGTGTCCTCATAATATACGGTGCGCGAAGCGCGCCGTATATTATAAATTCGTTTGCTCATGGGGCTTCGCCCCATGAGCAAACAGGAAATATTAGCTTTATTTAGGGTATCATTTTAGAGTAGCTTGGTCAATAATGAAACAATAAATGTCGAAAGGAATCTTAACATGATCGACGCGACGCGTATCCGAACGGCGATGCTCTTGGGCGAGGAGGCGGTCTTGGCGCTCTCAAAAAAGCGCGTGGCCGTCGCGGGGCTGGGCGGCGTGGGCTCGTTCGCCGTGGAAGCGCTCGTGCGCGCGGGCGTGGGGAAGCTGACGCTCATCGACGACGACACGGTGGACGCCAGCAATATAAACCGCCAGATTCAAGCCGTGCCTAGCGCCGTCGGCCAAATGAAGGCCGGGGTCTTGGCCGAACGGGTTAAAGCGATACGCCCGGATACGGACGTTTGCGCGGTCATGGAGCGCATCACGCCCGAAAGCGCCGCCGCGCTCATCCCTAATGATACGGATTACATCCTCGACTGCGTTGACGACGTGCGCGCGAAGGTTGCGCTGGTTTTATTGGCAAAGGAGCGGAATATACCTATAATAAGCGCGCTCGGCATGGGAAATAGGCTCGACCCGCAGCGCATAAGGCTGTGCGATATTTACGAAACGAAGGGCTGTCCCCTGGCGCAAAAGCTGCGCCATGAGCTGCGCAAGGCGGAAATACCGCGCCTGCGCGTTGCGTTTTCGGACGAGCCGCCGGTGGAAATCGCGTACGGCGCGCCCGCCGTTGGCGGGAAGCGCACGGTAGGCAGCGTCTCGTTCGTGCCGAGCGTGTGCGGGCTGTCGATGGCGGGGGAAGCGATAAAAATGCTTTCGGGCGTCCTCGCCAATTTTGCCCGCTAACTCTCCGATTTGACCGAGGATGAAAGCCATTGCGTTGATGCGCATACGATTCGCTTGAAAAGCGCTAGGGGTTATGCCGTCTGACATATAAGAGAATATCTCATCGATATACTCTACGATCTTTTTAAAGATGATTCTATCCTTATCTCTCATAGAGCACAATCCCTCGCATGACATCTTCCATAATCGGCGATCCCGGTTTAATACTCCGCAAATCGATCATATCGACTTGCTTATCGAGGGCCTGCACAACATTTTCAAGCACTCCGCAAAATTTGAGACCCCGCAATTCGCCCCGGCTGTCAACAGCTAAGTCAATATCGCTCTGTGCAGTCGCTTCGCCTTTTGCATACGAGCCAAACAGAATAGCCTTATAAATCGGCTCGTTAGCAAAAACGGGATGCAACCGTTTCTGAATCTCGTCTATATCATAAATTGCCCCGTTCATAATGTCCCCCCATTAATCTTAAGCCCCTTAAACACATCCACCACCAAAACAGGCGCAAAGGACAGTAAAAGAATATATAGCCAATGCGCGCCGTCCAGCGCCACGACCTTGAACACGTCCATAAGCGGCGGTATCAGCAACACGGCGAGCATCAGCGCCGCCGACGCCGCAAACGCGCCCAAAAGGTAACGGTTACCGAAGGGCTTCGAGGCAAAGCTGAAACGCGCGTTGTTCTTTACGTTGAACGCGTGGAACAGCTGGGAGAACGCCAGCGTCGAAAAGGCCATCGTGCGGCCGGTTTCGACGTTCACGCTCTGGCCGATCAGGAACGCCGCCAGCGTCAGCAGGCCGATCATCGCTCCCTGATAGCCGATGCGCCAAATCAGCGGGCGCGAGAAGAGCGACGCGCTCTTGCGGGCCTTGCGCTCCATGATGCCCGGCACGGCGGCCTCGACGCCCAGAGCGAGCGCGGGCAGCGAATCCGTGACGAGATTTACCCATAGGATGTGTATCGGCAGCAGCGGCTCGGCCCAGTTCAGCATCGTCGCGATGAACAGGGCGACGATTTCGCCGACGTTGCAGGAGATGAGAAACTGGATAGCCTTGAGGATGTTGTCGAAGATCCTGCGTCCCTCCTCCACGGCGGAGACGATCGTCGCGAAGTTGTCGTCCGTCAAGACCACGTCCGCCGCTTCCTTCGATACGTCCGTGCCGACGATGCCCATCGCCGCGCCGATATCCGCGCGCTTCAGGGCGGGCGCGTCGTTTACGCCGTCGCCCGTCATCGCGACGACGTCGCCGCGTTTCTGCCAGGCGTCCACTATGCGCACCTTGTGCTCCGGCGCGACGCGCGCGTAAACCTGTATGTCCGCTACGCGCGCTGAAAGCTCCTCGTCGCTCATCTCGGAAAGCTCCGCCCCGGTAATCGCCTCGCCGCCGCGCAGGATGTTCAGCTCCTGCGCGATGGCGCAGGCCGTGAGCTTATGGTCGCCCGTGATCATGACGGGCGTTATCCCGGCGGTGAGGCACTTGGCTACGGCGTCCTTAGCCTCCTCACGCGGCGGGTCGATCATGCCCGTCAGCCCGATAAGCGTCAAATCCGACTCCAACGATTCAGTTTCCGGCAAATCGGGGACGAGCTTTTGCGCGTAGGCCAAAACGCGCAGCGCTCTGGCCGCCATACTAACATTCGCCTCGCGCAGCGCCGCGATATCGGCGTCCGTTATCGCGCGGCCCTCAGCGCCGGCATCGTCCATGATGCGCGTACACTTGGCGAGCAGCTCGTCCAGTCCGCCCTTCACGCGCACGATGTACCCGCCGCTGTGCTTCGCCGCGACGCTCATGAGCTTGCGGTCGGAGTCGAACGGCTTTTCGGCAACGCGCGCGTTATCAGCGATAAGCGCCTTTTCGTCTATAGAGAATGCCGCGCCCATGTCCAACAGCGCCGTCTCCGTCGGGTCGCCCAAAAGGTCGCCGTCGTCCTCGCGGTGCGCGTCGTTGCACAGCATCGCGACCTCGACGAGCGCCTTGAATCGCGCGTCCTCCAGCGAAAACGCTTTGAGCGGCTTCAGCGCGCCCAGCACATACGCCTGCTCCACGCGCATCTTGTTCTGCGTAAGCGTGCCGGTTTTATCGGAGCAGATGACCGTCGCGCTGCCCAGCGTTTCGACGGAGGGCAGCGAGCGCACGATGGCTCGGCGCTTGGCCATGCGGGAAACGCCCAGCGCCAGCACGATCGTCGAAATCGCGGGCAAGCCCTCGGGAATCGCCGCCACCGCGAGCGAGACGCTCGTAAAGAACATCTCGAATAGCTCCTTGCCGTAGAGTATGCCCGCAACGAAGATGACCACGCACGCGAAAAGCGCCGCGAGGCCCAGCGTCTTGCCCAGCTTTTCGAGCTTCTGCTTCAGCGGCGTCTCCGTGCCGGGATCCTCCTGTATCATGGCCGCGATCTTGCCGACCTCGGTATTCATGCCCGTCGCGGTGACGAGTCCGCGCCCGCGCCCGTACGTTACGTGCGAGCCGGAGAACGCCAGATTCACCCTGTCGCCAAGCGGGATATTTGCGGGCAGCGTTTTCGTGCTCTTCTCCACGGGGACGGATTCGCCCGTGAGCGCCGCCTCCTGAATTTTCAGGCTCTGCGCTTCGATAAGCCGGAGGTCGGCGGGAACGAGGTCGCCCGTATCCAGGACGACCAGATCGCCGACGACCAGCGTTTCACTCGGCACGACTTCGATATCCCCGCCGCGAATGACCTTCGCTTGCGGCGCGCTCATCTTTTTCAACGCCGCCAGCGATTCCTCGGCCTTGGATTCCTGTACATAGCCCATGACGGCGTTGAGCAGCACGATGACCAGGATGATCACGCCGTCCGCGATTTCGCCCAGAATCATCGATACGACCGCCGCCGCGATGAGGATATAGATCATGAACGACTTGAACTGCGCAAGGAAACGCATGAGCTTCGTCTGCCTTTTTGCGCCCGTGAGCGCGTTGCGCCCGTATTCTTCGAGCCGCGCGGCCGCTTCTTGCGGCGTAAGGCCGCTTTCAACCGAGCCGCCCAGCTTTCCGGCCGCTTCCTCGGCGCTTAGCGTATAGAATGAAATTTCTTCCAACTCCGGCCTCCGAAAGTAATATTTAGGATAGAGCTAGTATAACACCCCGCGGAGCTCGAATACAAGGCGGCGTGACAAGCCCTTATAACTGTGTTACGATTAATTCGCGCATTGATACGCGCAAGGGGAATCGGGGTAAACTAATACCATGAAACTCATTGCCGACTACCATACCCATACGACCTATTCCCACGGCAAGGGCTCAATTGAGGACAACGTCCTCGCGGCCATCGCCAGGGGCTTTAAGCGCGTCGCCATCACCGACCACGGCTCAGGGCACAAGTTCTACGGCGTCCGGCGCAAAAAATTCGCGCATATGCGCGAGGATGTAGGCGCTATGAACGCGAAATACGCGGGGCAAATTGAGGTTTTGCTGGGCTTGGAGCTGAATCTGCTATCGCTGGAGGGCGATACGGACTATCCCTCGGAGCACGCGGAGCTTTTCGATTTCTTTCTCATGGGCTATCATCGCGGCATTATCCCGAAAAGCGGGCTGTTGTCCTTTACAATATTAAAGCGCGCTCCCAAAGCCGTAGAGCGCAACACGCGCGCCATTTGTCTGGCCCTTTCGCGCTATCCGATAAAAATAGTGTCCCATCCCGGCGAATACATCCCGCTGGATATAGCAGAACTCGCCAAAGCCGCCGCGAAATCCGGCGCGGCGCTGGAGATAAACGCCTCGCACCCCGCGATAACGCCTGAGCAAATCAGGCTGGCCAAAGCCGAGGGCGCGCGTTTCGCACTCAGCAGCGACGCCCATACGCCGGAAAGAGTCGGCGATTTCGGCGCTGCGCTGCGCCTCGCGGAGGCGGCGGGGCTGACGGCGGAGGATGTTGTTAATACGGCGGGAAGTGCTGGGGATGGGTTTTGGTGTGCGGATATTAATGGTTGACAAGATAATATCAACGGCTATGTTTTTATAGGTAAAAATTACATTCGCAAAATTACATTAAAAAGTTGCAACTTTGCGTTGACAAGTTGCAACTATGAGCATAATATTGTAGGTGTAGTATTGCACAGCTAATTAGCCCCTAGAAGTAATCCCCCCACCATAAGGGGTGTGACGAAACTTGGGGCTTTATTATGGAGCGTCCTAATGGGAAAAACAGCCATTCTCGTTGACGGTGGATTCTTTCTTGAGGTGGCAAAAATAAAATAGGGAAAAATGCCAGCGAAGAAACTTGCGGATGAGCTGGAAAGTTATTGCCATAGGCATATCGGCTATTTCAAAAGCAATCTCTATAGAATATTCTTTTATGATTGCGAACCTCTTGGAATTAAAGTTCAACACCCCAAGACAAAGCAACAAATTGATCTTGCAAAAAGTTCTTTGTTCACGTTTAAGAAAGAGTTTCTTGACGCTTTGAAAACGAAAAGAAAATTTGCTTTACGGCTTGGCAAACTACAAATCGATAGGGATGATAAATATATTATCGACCCTAGTTTAACCAAAAAGCTATGCTCTGGCATCTTAACGCTGGATAGCCTGACTGAGGCGGACTTCAAACTAAATACGAGACAAAAAGGCGTCGATATGAAAATTGGCATTGATTTCGTGCTCGATCCTATGGGGAATCATATCAGCGCTGATTTGTCGGAGCATGTCGATGGCTTATTTACTCCCGATAGAACTCAGCAAGTAAAGTAGGCTATACTATATTAATTACTCTCATTTAGGAGCAATAGCAGGCTCTTCCTCAAACACGCCCTCCAGCCCGATTTTGCACCCGGGCAGCGCATTCACCGGCACGGCGTCCGCGTCGCCGTATGTCTTTCCTGAATATTCGCCGTCTTTGAGCAAATTGACAGTTACGGTCTTCGCGTCAGGGTTGACCAGCCAATATTCCTTAACGCCCGCGTTTCGGTAGAGATTGTATTTGACCCAGCTGTCGTGCCGCATGGTGGACGGCGAGAGCACCTCGACGATAAGGTCTGGCGCGCCCTTGTAGCCGCGCTCGTCCAGCTTTGAAGCGTCGCAGACGACCAGCAGGTCGGGCTGCACGACGGTATCGTCCTCCTCGGCGGCGTTTAATCGGACGTCAAACGGGGCGATATAAAGCTTACATGGCTTACCCTCAAGAAAAGCGCCGAATTTAACGGTTAGATTTACAAGGATATCCTGATGCTTCCTTAAAGGCGCGGACGACATGTCGTAGGGAATGCCCTCGATCAGCTCCCAGCGCGTTCCGTCGTCCCATTCGCAATAGTCCGCGTAGGTATAGCGCTCTTTTCCCTTCGGCAACGGCATATTGAACCTCCCGCTTTGCAGGGCGTGTACCAGACGCGCCATAAACATTGGTTAATAATATTTTACCAACCCGCCATATAATATGCAAGGGCCGCAGTCCCCTGCGGCCCTTGTGCTGTAGAATACTATGCGTTTTTCATCACCGCGTTTAGGCTCAGGTGGGCGAGGCGACTGGCGGCGGCGCGGGAGGCGCTTCCCATTTCGCGTAGAGCGTGATCGACGCCTCGGGCGTGTAGGTTGTTCCTCCACCGCCTATGAGACTGCCGCCGGTCGAAGCTGTATACCACCCCAGGAACGTATAGCCGTCGCTCCGCGACGTCGGGTTGGGCAGCGTGACGCTTTCGCCCGCCTTGACCGTCCTGGACCACGGTTCGAACCCGCCGTAGTTCGGGTCGCACCGAACGGTGACGTCGCCCGCCACCTCCCACATGGCGTAGAGCGTAGTATTCTGAACGACGATATCGTTCGCGAAATCCCAGGCTGTGGTCAGCGTCGATTCCTTGCACCAGCGCACGAACCTGAAGCCCGATTTAGTGGGATTGGTTGGGGCCGAAATCCTGGTGCCGTACATTACGTTGCTGTACGCGCTCACCGAGCTTCCGCCGTTGGAGTCGAACGAAACAGTGAGGTTGTTGCCCGAGGTCCATCTAGCGTAGAGCGTGATATTGGCCGTTACCCTGTCGGATGAAAAGTTCCACGCGGTACTGAGCGTCGGCTCCCTGTACCATCCGCTAAACGTGTAGCCCGAGCGCGTCGGATCGTATGGCTTCGTAATGGTCGAGCCGTTGGGCACGTTCGCGTAGGATGAAACCGCGGTCCCGCCGCCCGCGTCGAACGTTACGGTAAAGCCCGTCGTCGAGGGGGGCGGGGTCGCCGTGGGCTTAGGCGTTGCCGTGGGCCTGGACGATGACGAAGACGAGGACGACGAAGGCTTTTTCGTAGGCTCGGGGGTGGGAGCGGGCGTTTCGCCCGGCGCAAGCTCGATCCACTTCGCGTATAGATTCATATCGCCCGTGGCGGTATCGTTCATGATGTCAAAAGGAAAGCTCGCCGCCTCGTCCAGATACCATCCGCCGAACGAATAGCCCTCGCGGTACGGCGCTTCCGGCGTTCCGATCAGCGGCCCCGCCACTATAAGCGGCTCCGTCATGCCGTTGCCCAGGTGCAGCGTGATGACGCGCTCCATGCCGCTCCAGCCGGCGTAGAGCGTCATGTCGTTCTCTGCTTTGTCCGCTTCGAAGTTCCACGGCACGGTCAGCATCTCGTCCGCGAACCAGCCGCTGAAGGTATAGCCCTCGCGCAGAGGCTCCTCGGGCGCCGTTACCAGAGCGCCCTTAGCCACGACCTCGACGGGCATCATCACGACGCCTTCGCCGCTGAACGCAACCTCTACCGGCGGCGCCCAGCCCGCGTATACGGACAGGTTCTCGTCCGCCGTCCCGGTATACGCCTCGGCGCCTTCCTCATCCAGGAACCAGCCGTTAAAGATGTAGCCGCTGCGCTCCGGCGTTCCGCCGGGTAAGAATACGTTGCTGCCCGCCGTCCCTTTTATCGACGTGAACATATCCTCCGTTTCATCGTTGAGATAAAACTGCACTTCGATCGTCCCGTCGCTTTTAGCGCCGCAGCCGGCAAGAAACAGCAGCATAGCCGCCAGGAACAGGCACAGGGCCTTAATTGTCGCTTTCATCGGATTATTCTCTCCTTCTAAGAGTCTTGCGTACAGTATACCATATCGCGCCGTTCAATAAAAAACAGGGCGTTTCGGTATTGTAAACAAATTGAGAATAATCGGCTTTTTTGACGGCATTACTATATCACGGTGCGGCATGGAAGCCGCACCCTACATGATTGCATCGTATGTAGGGGCGGGCTTCCATGCCCGCCCGCGATTCTAAAGTCGTATATTCTAATTCAATGACATTGCCGCACCCTACTCCTGTTCGCTCAGATACATCGAGAGCCGCGATTGGAGCGTCTGCGCCGTCTCCTGGGCGTTTTTCTGGCCCTTCAGGAACGGGTCGAGCTCCTCGCCCGCCAAGTCGAGCGCGGTCGAATCGTAGCTGAGGAATGTATCGACCTGGCTTATAATGGCTTCGAGCTTATCCGCGTCCTCTTGGGAGAACTGGTTGTCGATATACTTCTGCCAGTAAGGGTCTCCCTCGCGCACGGGGCCGCCTCCGGCCATGCGCTGCTGCACGGCGTGCTGACGCAGGACGAGCTCCGACTCGCGCAGATAGGTTTTCACCATCTTTTCGCTGGCCCGCAGATTGACGGGGCAGCCGTAGTTGCCGTATTGGGAGGACTGCATCGCCTCGCTTATGAGGAACTTCAGGAACTGCCACGCGGCGTCCTTATTCTGGCTCGCGCGGTTTATGCCGTAGATACTGCTCGAGGCGAAGCCCTTCACGCCCGGCAGCCGAAGGCTCGGCGGGAACCGCAGCTCGAAATCCTTGTTGAACTGCTGCTTGAACTGCGCGGCGGAGGAGTAGTCGTAGATATCGTCGAGGTTCATCGCGTACTGCTGCTCCTCCGTGACGATGGGCATCGGCATCGAGGAATCGCTCGTACCGAAATATACCATGCCGCCGGACTCGTCTATGGCGGGCAGCGACTTGAACAGCTCGTCGGCCCGCTTTATGTTGTCCAAAAAGCCTGTGAATTCCGGCGAGTTGAGCGTTAAATTGCCCTCGGCGTCCGTAAACTGCCCGATGTTGGAGTAGAGGAGCGTTTGGAAGAGCGTCGCCGCGCTGCGCATGGGTATTTCCTCTGGCGCGAGCGCAAAGAGCTTGTCGAAGAATTCGGCAGTCGTCAGCTCGCTCTGGGTAAACGCGCCCTTCTTGCTGGGCATGACGGATACGTTGAAGCTCGTCGGCAGCGCGAAGAGCTTGCCGTCCTGCTTCATCGCGTTCAGCACATTTTCGCGGTAGTCCGCCATGTTGAAGTCGGGGTCGCTCTCCATATATGGCAGCAAATCCTCGAGTATATTCTTACGCCCGTAGGATTCGTACGGCAGGCCCGCGAGCATGAGCACGTCCGCCGCGTGTCCGCTGATGATCTCCGTGTTCACGCGCTGGATCATCTCCGAGAAATCGCCGTTGCCCTGCTGAACCGCCAGCAACTCGTCGGCGGGGATCATCTCGCGAAACTTGACGCGATAGCCCGGATTCTCCGCGTGGAAGGCGCTCGCAAGCGCCGAGAGCGCCGAGTCTTCGTATAGAACCGAAACGGAAATCTCCTGTACGGGCGGGACGTTCGCCGCGTCCGTGAGCGCGATGCGTATGAGCTTTGCCCTGTTCCCTTCCACCTCTTCAGCATTCACCAGGCCGGAGAGCTCCTCCATCGTCGCGTCGGGATTATCGTCGAGCGCCTTTTCCATATCATCGAGCGCCTTTTCCCGCGCGGCGAGCGTGCGCTCGCGGTCGGTCTGTTCGCTCAGCAGGCAGTACACCGTTCCGTTCCTGCCAACGACGAGATCGCTCATCCACGCGAAGGGACTCATGACGGAGAAATCGGACAGCTCCATGAGCGTGCTCCTCGTTCCGTCCTCGCTTATGCCGACGACCTTGCGGCCCAGCTTTACGTAGATCTTCTTGTCGGTCTGGCTGTAGGTGATGCTTTCCGGGTACTCCATAATGCCGACATTCCACTTCTCCGCGCCCGTCACAGGGTTAAAGCAGCGCAGGTTGATGCCGCTTTCGCCGTAGGACATCTCGCAGACGTTGCCCGCGTCCATGACCGTATAGCCGTTCGGGCCGCCGGAGGAATTGTCCACCGTCCTCTGATGCTCGCCCGTTTCCAGGTCATAGATATTGATCTTCGATTGGGTGTTTTCATAGACCAGACCCGCGCCCGTATCGACGCCGAAGCTGTACACCGTGTTCATATAAGGGTCGGCGTCGGCGGGCGCCTCGGGCCTTTGCAGCTCTATGCTGGATAGCTCCTTGCCATCGGCGTCTAGGCGCTTCAGCACAGGTTTGCTCTGTTGGCCGGGCGGCGCGGAAGGGCTGTCATCCCCGCCGCCCCCGTCCGCATTGGCGTCGTCTTCGCCCTCTTCGCCTTCGGCGGCGGGCGGCGCGGCCATCAGCGCCTCGGGCATCTCCGAAATGTGGACGAAAATGTCGCCGTTCGCTCCCAGCGAGAATGTACGGCGGCCGGTCGCGCCGTAATCCGCGTCCAGCGCGACGGTATCCGTAATTGTTCCGTCCTCGCCGAGCCGGAATACGCTCGCGGCCCCATCGCTCGTCGAGCCGATGCCCGCGAGCGCGCCGTCTTCGAGGGCGCGCAGCTCCTGTATATATTGGAATCGCGAGATGTCGAGCGTCTGCTCGGCGTAGACCTCGCCCTGCGCCGTTGGCGCGCCGCTCGCGCCCGGCGTCGCCCCGCCCTGTTCCGCCGGGGCCTGGCACGCGGCGAAAATGAAGCAGCTCAGCGCCAAAACCAGCGCAACTAGTTTTTTAAAAAGTTTACCTGGCATAAATATGCAATGCTCCTTTGTAGATGATACAATTATTTTACGATTACATATATAGAATAACCTAATGACCGAAATATGTACACTTTATGATTTTATTGTGACGTGCCGTTCGCTGCATAGGCGCATACATCCCGCCGAATTACGCAAGCTAATAAAAATACCGACAGGAGAGGTGAATTACATGAACTGCAGCAACCGCGCCGAGCTGACGCCGGAGGAAGTGAAGGAAATCAGCCGCTTCGAGGAAGCGTTTAAAACCTCCTTCAACAAGGAAATAGTCCTTATTGCGTTTAAGAGATGATTAAATGCTCATGTTAATGCTCATGTGAGGCGGCGCGGGCCGCCCTTTTTTCTTTCTATTGCTCCCCCGAATAAACAATGTACAAATCACGCGGCATAAACAGTAGTAGCTGCCTTGAAAAATGATCGCACTTTATCGTGGTTAAGCTGA
>QMCE01002589.1_pt1 | contig 14843 bp, 14 predicted proteins | sample 1821851 | NCBI WGS metagenome assembly QMCE01 (sample SAMN09453174, study PRJNA476694) | Termite gut metagenome, whole genome shotgun sequencing project. | isolation source: worker | host: Odontotermes sp. | place: South Africa:Pretoria | collected 2016-01-28 | reverse complement strand
CCCAAGAACCTCACTACCCGCGAACTTACCAAGGGCTACATGGTGCGCCGTGCTTCCATCGACTACAATATTCCGCTCATTACCAATGCCCGGTTGGCCGCAGCCTTCATCAACGCCTTCTGCTCCATGGGCATTGACGACATACAGATCAAGGGATGGGATGAATATAAGTAGTCATTATGAAAAAAAATCTTATTATTATCAGCGCGATTATTTCCGCACTTTGTTTGAACGCCTGCAAATCCGGTCAGCACACAGCCGCCGGGACAACGGAAGCAACGCCTGCCGCGCAAAAAGCCGACACGGATCCAAGCGGGAAATACTGGAAACTCATCACGCTGAACGGCGCTCCGATAGACGTTACCAAAAGCAGGAAAGAACCGCACATCATCTTGCATCCGGAGGGCAACCGGCTCAGCGGGAGCACGGGATGCAATAATATTGCCGGAACCTATCAGACAAAAGAAGCAGGAAAAATCACATTCTCACCGGTGGCGGCCACCAAAATGATGTGTCCTGATATGGAAACAGAAAATAATTTTCTGAAAATATTCAGCAAGGTGGAAAGCTATACGGTGCAAGGCGACACGCTAACGCTAACCGGCACCGGAGCGGCGCCATTAGCCGGCTTCGTGGTTGTTTGGTTGAATTAGTGTAGCGAGAGCGGGACCCGAACCCGCGACCTCAGGATTATGAATCCTGCGCTCTAACCAGCTGAGCTACCTCGCCAAAATGGATTGCAAAAGTAATGATTTTTTACGAATTTACAAAAATAAAATGTATTCGGCTAAAAATTAAGATTTTTCCAACAAAACCACCGCGTGTGCTTCCACCCCTTCCTCACGGCCCACAAAACCCAAGGTTTCAGTAGTTGTAGCTTTCACGGAAATACGGTTTACATTGATTTGCAACACTGTCGCCAATGCTTGCCGCATTTGTGGAATATATTCTTTGATTTTAGGCCGCTGCAAGCAGACAATGCTGTCGATATTGCCCACGTCGTAGCCTTCGCGGCGAATGAGTGCAACGGTTTCGGCCAGGAGTTTTTTACTGTCTATGCCTTTGAATTTAGGGTCTGTGTCGGGAAAGTGCCGGCCGATGTCGCCCAGCGCCAAAGCGCCCAACAGCGCATCACAAATGGCATGAATGAGCACATCGCCGTCGGAATGCGCCACAGCGCCTTTGCTGTGTGTAATATGACAACCGCCTAACCAAAAGTCTATTCCTTCAGCCAGGCGGTGTACATCATATCCGTTGCCTATGCGGATGTCCATATTTCTACTTAGTAACGCTCGAAAGTTCTGCGCGTTTGTGTTTTTCCGAAGTCTACAGAAAAAGTAATGTGTACCGTGTTGGCCAAGGGTCCCTGGAAGCCGGACACTACCGGCACCATGTAAGAAAGGTCAATGGAAAACATCGTATAAATAAGTCCGGCGCCCAAAGTAAAATAACGGCGCTGGCTATTTTTGGGGTCATTGAAATATCCGGTGCGCGCTTTGAACATACGTGAATAAGTATATTCAACACCGATAGCTTCCGTGAATTCACGCAATTCTTCGGAGAAGCCGCCCGGCGCGTCATAGAATGATTGAATCATGCCTTGGATCACCGACACATTATCATCCTTACCTTTCGTAATATTACCCTCAGCATCGCGCTCAGGAGGCGTAGGCACTAAATACTTGCCCACTTCCACCGAAACAGCTAACTCATTATAATAGTCAAGATCTACTTTCAATCCTCCGCCAAGACGTAGCGTGGTGGGCAGGAAGTAGGATTTATTGACATCGCTTTCATAAGTGTAGGCCATTTTCGTACCGATATTGGTAATGGAAACACCGGCCGAAATTTCCGACATCATACTGCCCAAACGCAGGGGCTGGTTGTAGAAAATGCCCAAGTCGGCAGCAACACCATTGGCCGGACTAAGTCCCACTTCCGCATTCGATGCGGAATAATAACCGCCTGCCAAGTCGGAACGCAGGTACTGGAACGCCGCTCCTATAGAGAAATACTGGCCCAGTAGACGGGAATAAGAAACACTGAGTGCAAATTCATTGGGATTAGACGAACGAATATATTCTTCCTGCGAACCAAGAAATATAAGATCGCCCAGGGAGAAATAACGCAACGAAGCCGCGATGGCCTGCTTCTGGTCTATTTTGTAAAAACCGGTCAAGAATAACAGGTTAATATTCGAACTTCCCAGGTTCCTTAACCAAGGAACATAGGACAATGAAATGGCCGATCTGGAGTCATTAAACACATACTTCGCAGCATTCCACGCCTGGTCATTCACCGAGGGCTGAGAAGCTACGCCCAAGCTACCCATCCCACCGGCTTTCGCATCAGGTGCTACCGTGAGAATAGGCATGGCAAACTTCAGCGGAGAATCGGCACCTAATTGAGCAACGGCCCGACCGGAAAAGCCCAGCAAGGCCACAAGCAAAAAAACTGTCTTTTTATTTCCAATTATTTTTTTCATCAACAATATGTCTTATCTTTCAATTTTATTTGTCCGTATCAAATTATAATCTAATACAATCGGTTCGCAAATTTAGGGATTATTTTTATACTGGCAATTTAATTTTGCACTTTTTCGCATTTTTGGGCATTGTTTAACAATTTTTCTTACATTTGCTGCTATGCGCAAGGTCAAATTTTATATTGCCATACTGCTATCTTTCTTTTTAAGTCATTCTACAGCAAGAAGTCAAGACGTAGTATTCAATCATCCTTACGCCGGCATGCTTTACACAAACCCGGCGTATACGGGTATTTTCGGGCCGGGACACGCCGGAGCTGCTTTCCGCAGCCAGTATACCACTTCGCCCTCGCCTTACACTACTTATTATGCTGAAACAGATGTGTTTATAGAAGACTGGAAAAGTGGTTTCGGAGGCTACATATTGAACGACCGGACGGCAGGCGGACAGTTGGTGCAAACTGCTGTGGGATTATCATACATGTTTAGCCTACAGGTTTCCGACAACATAGAATTGAGGCCGGCCCTGCAAGGTGTTTATCACAATAAAAATCATGATTTTCAATCATTTACATTCCCAGACCAAATTGATATTACCGGCACCTTACACCCCGTCCGTCCCGAAGGATATGAACCTTATAATTATAGTGCGGTAGACTTTTCTACGGGATTGTTGGCGCGTTTTTCCAGGCTGGAAGCCGGATTTTCCATACATCACCTTGGCGCACAATCAATTAATAACCAGTCGGTCACCCCATTAAGATTCACGCTTCATGCTAAATACATTATTACATTGAACGCCGGCGACAATGCGGCCGAGGTGAATTTAGACGATTGGGCAGATCTGGCGGATATCAAACTCATTCCCTATATGCAATACACCCATCAAAGTGTATATCAATATATTAATGGGGGACTAATCACACAGTCGGGAGCATTATTTGCCGGCGGAGGCGTAAAAACCGCCCGGCAGCAGCAAGTGGTGAACCTGGCGCTTTCTGCCGGCTTCATCACATCGAATTTCCGCATTGGCTACAGCATGGACTTTATTGCACTGGGTGGCAGCCTCAAAGGATGGTCAGGCCTGTCGCACGAGCTATTTGTACATTTCTCTTTCGGCAACTATAACGAACCGGCCAGCCGGCGAATTCAAGGAAACAAATGGCGCAGCCGGTCTACCTGCGGTTGTTATTTATAGTGAAAAATGTTCCCCAAAGGTTGCATTTTATCAATTAAATCACTACCTTTGCAAAATGTATATTATTTTACAGGTATGAGATTTAATAAAACTTTAATTATCATTGCTTGTTTTGCCACACTCGGCGGAACTACCAGTTGTAATTTACTCAACTCGCTTTTTTCCAAGAAAAAGGCATCGAATGCAACGGGGTGGAATTATAACGACCCGAAATTCGGCGGGTTTGAGGTGAAAGACGTGAAAGAGCAAATCACCGGCCCCGGCCTTATATTTATTGAAGGCGGCGCTTTTGTGATGGGGCGCACGGAGCAGGACATATATTACGACTGGAACAATGCGCCACGCCGTGTTACGGTAGATTCCTATTACATTGACGAAATTGAAGTGCGTAACGTGGACTACCGCGAATTCCTTAACTGGATCAGCCACGTGTATGTTTCTTATCCCAACGTTTACAGGAATGCTTTGCCCGACACTTTAGTATGGCGCAAGCCTATGGCCTATAATGAGCCTTATATCAGAACCTACCTTCGCCACCCTGCTTTTGAAGATTATCCCGTGGTGGGTGTATCGTGGCAACAGGCCAACGACTTTTGCCTTTGGCGTACCGACCGCGTGAACGAGTTGTTGTTGGTGAAAAAGGGAATTCTTAAATTAGATATGAGTCAGCAAAAAGATGCCAACTCTTTTAATACCGATGCTTACTTGTTAGGTCAATATGAAGGCGTGGTAGATAAAAACCTGCCTAACTTAGCCAGTGGCGACCGCAACAGCACGCGCCGCGTAGCTTTCGACGACGGTATTTTGCTGCCTAACTACCGCCTCCCGACCGAAGCGGAATGGGAATACGCCGCCGTGGCGCAAATTGGTGTAACCTACGATGAACGGGTAACCGAACGCCGCATGTATCCTTGGAGTGGCAACGCATTGCGCAGCAGCGATAAAAAAACACGCGGGCAGTTTATGGCGAACTTCCAACGCGGGCGCGGCGACATGATGGGTGTAGCCGGGTCTCTGAATGACGGAGGAGCGCTCACAGTACCCGTGTATTCTTACATGCCCAATGATTATGGTCTCTATTGCATGGCCGGTAACGTCAACGAATGGGTGGCCGATGTATACCGCCCGATGAGTTCGGAAGATGTTGACGACTTCCGCCCTTTCCGCGGCAATGTATTTGTTGATATAGCACGCGACGAAAACGGCGACCCGTTGCCCAAGGATTCATTGGGCCGTGCGCGTTACGATACGGTAGGTTACGATCCCAGCCGTTATAACTATCAGGTGGGCGATAACCGGAACTTCAACGACGGTGATGTTCTTTCGTCTATCCATTATGAACATAACAGTATTACCAAGCCTGAAACAACAGCCAGCTCAACACGTATGTATAATCAAGGCACGGGCAGCAATAACAAGGGAATTACCAGTCTGATTACCGACCGCTCGCGGGTATACAAAGGCGGTTCGTTCCTCGACCGTCCCTACTGGCTCAGTCCCGGCACCCGCCGCTTCCTCGACCAGGAAATGTCGGCCGTTGATATTGGTTTCCGTTGTGCAATGGATAAAGTAGGTTCGCCCCGCAGCAATAAAAAATAAAACACTGCATGGAGAAACTCTATAAGTTGTTTCAACAACATGCACTCATAAGCACCGACAGCCGCAACATTGTTGCCGGCTGTTTGTTTTTTGCTTTGAAGGGTGAACACTTCAACGGCAACCGTTTTGCCCTGCAAGCCATTGAAGCAGGCGCTGCCTACGCCATAGTCGACGATCCGTCACTTCCCTCCCATTCCCAATTAATAAAAACAGCTGATGCCCTGACTACCCTGCAGGAACTGGCGCTTTACCACCGCAGGCAGCTGAACATTCCCATTGTAGCCATTACCGGCACCAATGGAAAAACCACCACCAAAGAATTGACGGCGCAAGTGTTGTCAACGAAATACATTACCGGCGTAACCAAGGGCAACTTAAATAACCACATCGGCGTGCCGCTCACCCTGCTTGCAATGAACGGTTCCACGCAGGCAGGCATAGTGGAAATGGGCGCCAGCCACCCCACCGAAATTACCGAACTTTGCCGCATCGCCGAGCCCAACTTTGGGTTGATTACCAACATCGGGAAAGCCCACCTCGAAGGGTTTGGTTCGCTCGAAGGCGTGCGGCGCACCAAAGGCGAATTGTATGACTACCTTGTCCGCACCGGCGGCACCATCCTGTTCAATGCCGACAACTCCTTACTCTCCGACATGATTGCCGAACGCCGGGCTACAAAATTAGTGCGCTATGGCATAAAAGAAAACAATGCCTCGCTGCTGCCTACCGATACTGCTCATCCTTTCCTGCGCCTTTCCGTGAGCGGCTATCCCGAGATCAACACCCACCTCATTGGCAGCTACAACACCGACAATGTGCTGGCGGCTTTGGCCGTGGGCGCACAGTTTGATATTACACCGCAGGAAGCTGCCAAAGCCGTTAGCGGCTACGAGCCGTCGAACAACCGTTCGCAGTTGGTGCACACGAGCGCAGGACGCACACTCATCATGGACGCTTACAACGCCAACCCCTCCAGCATGGCCGCTGCTATCGAAAATTTTGCGTACTTGCAGGAATCCGACAAGTGGGCCATACTTGGCGATATGCTGGAATTAGGCGAGGAAACAGCCCGCGAACATTCAATTATTATCAACTTGCTCTGCGAAAAAAAATTGCACCACATCATTCTCGTGGGGGTACATTTTATGCAGGCCAACAACAATATTTTTCCGGCCTTTTTATCCGTCAATGAATTGAAAGTTTATCTCCAACAACATCCGCTGCCGGCCAATGCCGTGGTGCTGCTCAAAGGCTCACGGGGAATAAAACTGGAAGCGATGAGGGAAGAGTTTTAATATGCTAAAAAATAGACGAGAGACTGATTGCTTCGTACCTCGCAATGACGAAAAAGTGACTAGGTGACGAAGAGACTAAGAGATTAAGAGATTAGGGAAATCGTTTAACTTGTAACTCTTAGTTCTTAACTTGTTGTTTGACATACTGTTTCCTGTGCATAGGCCGGAGTCGGCAGGGCCAAGGCTTTGTCGAGCGTGCCTTTTTTGGTTTGGTAAACAACTCCTTTTTGGAGTACAGCATAGGTGCTATTTACATGAAGATAGCACTTTCTACAATCGTTTACTTTTTAACTGATGGCTTTTTGCCTGCTGTCGGCAACCGCTGGGCTGGTACGCTCGGCAATCAGGGTACCAACGGCAACTACTGGACGAGTACGCAGGCTAGCAATACTACCGCTGACCGTTGGGACTTCAACAGTGGCGGCAGTTATCTGGTCCCCGCAAACAGTAAGGCGAACGGCTTTAGTGTGCGTTGTGTGAAATAAGAAATCTAAACGCAGGAAACGGTTTTTAATGTACTGATTTGTTTATTTGGTGATTTGCTGATGAAAATCGTTTCACGTTTAACATTTAACGCTTAACGCTTCGTGTCTCGCAATGACAGATTAGAGACAAAAAAATAATTTTCAATTATTAAAACCTTGTGCCCTTGTACGACGCGGCAAGCGTGTCGCTACTCGTAATTTGAAATTCGTAATTGATACTGCCTACTGGCGACTGCCCACCCGTTACTCGTAACTCGTCACCCGTCATTCGTCATTCGTCATCTGCAATTCCGAAAAGCGCAGTTTGCCGCGGCCTTTCACAAAAAAATCCCACACAATACTCCGGCGGTAAAGGCCTGCCACCGTACTATTGTCTTTCGTTTGGGTAATGGACAGTTGGCGACGGGTGCGCCAGAAATTACCATGTGCGCGCAGTACGGCGCGGAAAAAAGAAAATTTTCCACCCAGCAAATAAATAACCGCCGACAATCCGTCGAGCAGCAGGCGGACACTAAAAATAAAAGGACGCTTAGCCCGCGGGAGGTTTTTATAGAGCATGTACAAACTATTGCGGTAGTTGAGAAACAGCTTTTGCGGATTATTGTTAGGCAAAGTGCCGCCCCCTACGTGATACACGATGGATGCAGGCTCACACATCACTTCGTAGCCATTGATCTGCGCCCGCCAGCAAAAATCAATTTCTTCCATGTGGGCGAAAAAACGTTCGTCGAAACCGCCCAACGCATGGTACAGCGACGCGCGCACGATCATGCAGGCGCCGGTAGCCCAAAACACCCGGCAAGCATCGTCATACTGTCCGTTGTCGGTTTCAATGGCCGATAAAATGCGGCCGCGGCAAAACGGAAAGCCAAAGCGGTCGATAAACCCACCCGCAGCACCGGCATATTCAAAAGCAGCCGGCTCGCGGTATGAGCGAATTTTAGACATACATACACCCAAGGCGGCATTGCGCTCCATACGTTGCAACAAAGGCGACAACCAGCCTTCGCTTACCTCCACATCGGAATTGAGCAACACATAATAGTCGGCCTTAACTTTCTGCAAACCACTATTATATCCGCCTGTAAACCCGTAATTGCGATCGAGCAGCACCAGTTCCACCTGCGGAAAATGCTTGCGGATATACGCCACGGAATTATCCGTAGAACCATTGTCAATAACCACGAACGACACGCCCGGAAGCGCAGTGCGCGTCAACAAGGCAGGCAGGAATTGCTCCAAAAAATGCCGCCCGTTCCAATTCAATATGACAATAGCTGTTGTCGTCATTTTCATCCATTTCGTCAACAAATGTAACTTAAAAAACGGAATTTAGCAAATTATTTGTATCTTTGTAAGTTATTGTGTACATAAATCAGACAAATGAATACCTCCGAAAATAAAATCATTAACTGCGAACGCGGCTTTACTTCCAGGACTAACGCATCGCAGGAATATACCTACACCCCCAAAGAAGGGTGCTGCAAACTCAGTGTTTACGACTGGCTCCATGACCTTCCGGCCGACCGTGTTCATGATATTTTTGAAGTGCGTTTCAAAAATACGCATAAGGCGTTTTTCCGCAATGTCAATAACCTGGCGCTGTCCAACGGCGACATTATTGCCGTGGAATCTACCACCGGGCACGACATCGGCATTGTGAGTTGCGGCGGGCCTTTAATCGGCTTGCAATTAAAGCGCAACAAAATTAAAATCGACAGCTACGAATTTAAGAAAATATACCGCAAAGCTAAGGGCGCCGATATTGAAAAATGGCAGGAAGCCATTGCCCGTGAGCATCAAGTGATGATTAAAAGCCGGCAAATTGCTGCACACCTCAAGCTCAACATGAAAATCGGCGATGTGGAATTTCAGGGCGACGGCACCAAGGCGATTTTTTATTATATTGCCGACGAGCGTGTCGATTTCCGTGAACTGATTAAAGTGTTGGCCGATGAATTTCGTATACGCATTGAAATGCGCCAGATAGGCGCCCGTCAGGAAGCCGGACTTATCGGGGGTATTGGCGTGTGCGGCCGCGAGTTGTGCTGCGCCCAATGGATTGCCGAATTCATGTCGGTGAACACCGGCTCGGCGCGTGTGCAGGAATTATCGCTCAACCCGCAAAAATTAGCCGGACAATGCAGCAAGCTGAAGTGTTGTCTTAACTACGAAGTGGCTACTTATATTGATGCACAAAAAGATTTCCCGCAGGTGAAAAATCCGTTGGATACGATAGACGGCCTGGCCTACTGGCAAAAAACCGACGTGCTGAAACGCTTGATGTGGTTCAGCTACGATCCGAGAGCAGCTGTAAACCTCACCGCTGTTCCGGTGGACAGGGTCAAAGAAATTATTGAATTGAACCGCCAGGGTAAAAAGGCCGAAGCGCTGCTGGAAAATGGCGGCGGAATAATTGCCGCTGCGCCTGACTTCATCAGCTCAGCCGGCGAAGACAGCATTACTCGTTTCGATAAAAAGAAGAGAAGCAAGCCTCGCCCAAAACGACAAGAGACGAGGGACAAGAGACGAGAGACGAGAGACGAAAGGCAGGTAAAGGGTGAAAGGGCACAAGGTGAAAGGGTGAAGGGTGGACAAGAGACAAGAGACGAGAGACGAGAGACGAGAGACGAAAGGCAGGTAAAGGGTGAAAGGGCACAAGGCGGACAGCGCAACAATCATCACCGGCGGAACAACCGTGACAACCGCGACAGGCGCGACAACCGGAACAACAGCAAGGAGGGCGGCGGCAATGAAACGAAGTAGAATACAAGAGATGAGAGATAAGAGATTAGAGATTAGAGACGCTCATCACTCATCACTCATCGCATAATTTTCAATTTTCAATTTTCAATTTTCAATTATTATTCATTGTGTGCCTGTTCCTCACCGCCTGCAGCGATCCGGCTGTTTTCGAGCAGCATGCCAACCTGCCGGAAAACACATGGGCTAAAGACGGGATTGTACACATTACCGTACCGGCGCCTGATACGTTAAATTATTTCAACCTCGACCTTACGATTCGCAATGCCGACAACTATCCTTATTCCAATATTTATCTTTTCGTCACCACCACAGCGCCCGGCGGCGCTACACAACGCGACACCGTACAATATGCGCTGGCCGACGAGCGGGGAAATTGGTTAGGCAAAAACGGCAGGCACTGGTCCGACCACCGCTTGCGTTACCGGTCGCAAACACGGTTCATGCAGCCGGGCGATTACCGGTTCAGCATTCAACACGGCATGCGTGCCGACACCTTGCAGGGCATAGGCGCCGTGGGGTTACGCATAGAGGATATAGTGAATAATGAATAACGAACAATAGCGTACAAGGATTAAGTTATTGCACTCAAAAATAATATGGGTAAAGACAAGCTCAGGAAATTCAAAGAAAATGAAAGTTTTTCACTATTGCACCAGCCACCGTTTGAAACTATTTTTCATCGCGATTTTCTCCTTAAAGGAAAATGGAGGGAAGGCTTTTTCCACAACAGTCATCCCATTGTACTGGAGTTAGGTTGTGGCAAAGGCGAATACACCGTAGCGCTGGCCCGCAAGTATCCCGACAAGAATTTCATTGGTGTTGATATTAAAGGGGCGCGACTGTGGCGCGGCGCCAAAACAGCTACTGAAGAACAATTGTCTAATGTATCATTCATCCGCACCCGCATTGATTTCATCGAATCTTTTTTTGCTGCCGGCGAAGTAGATGAAATATGGATTACCTTTCCCGACCCTCAACCAAAAAACCAATATAAACGGCTCACCTCAACACCATTTTTGCACCATTACCGTACATTTTTAAAGTCCGGCGGCATCGTGCAACTCAAAACCGACAGCCGGGCATTGCACCTTTATACCAAGGCATTGGTGCAGCTCAACGGGCTCGAACTGCTCGAAGCCAACAGCGATATTTACAGCACCGGCGATGCCGGTGAATTGCTTTCTATTAAAACCCATTACGAGCAGTTGTTTCTCAAACAGGGACTGCCTATCACTTACATCAAATTCAAGATTGACGGCGATGTGCCATTGAATGAACCGGAAGAAAAATAAACAACATGAATTCCTTATTCGATTACGCTGCCGCCCACACCACCCCCGAAGACGCCCTACTGCAGGAAGTAGTGCGCTATACCCACCTGCATGCCATGCACCCGCGCATGTTGTCGGGTCACCTGCAAGGACAACTGCTCAGCACTATCAGCCACATGCTCCGGCCACAACGTATTCTCGAAATCGGCACGTTTACCGGCTATGCCACGCTTTGCTTAGCGAAAGGCCTGGCGCAAGGCGGCATCATACATACCATTGAGCACAATGACGAGTTGGAAGATGTTTGCCGTTCTTTTTTCGAGCGCAGCATGTATAAAGACCAAATACAACTGCACATCGGCAAAGCCTTAGCAGTAATTCCACAACTCAACGACAGCTTCGATTTGGTATATATTGACGGTGACAAACGGGAATATACGGCCTACTACCACGCCGTGTTTGACAAAGTGCGCCCGGGCGGATTTATTGTAGCCGATAATGTGTTATGGGACGGTAAAGTAGTGAAACATCCGCTGCCCGGCGATGCGCAAACATTGGGCATTGCTCAATTCAACGATATTATTCAACACGATGCGCGGGTAGACAATTTGTTGCTTCCCTTACGCGACGGATTGATGATTATTCGAAAAAACAGGTCAATGTAAGGTGGAACGTATTGTCTAATGCCGTGCTGTTCGACGAAAACGGCAGCCAGTAAGAACCATCCAAGCCGAACATTTTATACCTGCCACCCAGTCCGAACGACCAATGCAAACGGTCGCCATAGCGTTTATTGTTATAGAAATATCCGGCACGTGCCATGAGCAAATTATTCCAACTATATTCCGTACCGAAGCCAACAGTAGTTTTATTCAACAAATTATCGCCAACACCTGTCAACGGCATATTGCCTTCCGCACCAAGTCCCAAAGCATGTCCGGGCGTCAAATTAAAAGTATAGAACACGCCTAAGCGCAAGGCCGTAGGCAAGGAAGCCTTGTTATCACCAAAATCAAATTGCGTGCCGATATTGGTAAAACTCAATCCTGCCGAAATATGATCTTTTCCCACTGCATGTTGGAAATAAGCACCCACATCGGCTGCAAAGGCGCCGGCCGACGAAAGGCCCAGCACATTCAAATCGGCATACACTGCCGACACATAACGAAAAGCCATGCCTAAGGAAAGATACGGCGTTAAGCGGCGAGCATAGCCCAAGCCGACGGCCCATTCCGCAGGATTGCGGGTAACCGCGTTGTTGCCGTCGGACAGGGTGATATCACCAATAGAAAAATACGACACGGCACCACTGAAATAATTATTGTTGCCCACTTGCGCAAAGCCCGCCAAATGCAATTTATTCATATCCGGTGTCAGCTTGCGCATCCAGGGAGCATAGGAAAGGGAAAGTCCGCCCTTACCGGCAAAAGCATATTTCGATACATTAAAATATTGCGCATTGGCATCGGCAGAAGTAGCCACACCCATATCAGCCATGCCGGTAGAACGCCCGTCGGGAGCCAGCGTCAACACCGTAGGCAACTGCCCAAAGCTAACACCGGTTAATAATATACAGACTGAAATGATATATATTTTTCGTACCACAGTTGTCAGCATTTTACGACTGTGCAACAAAATATTTACGCCGGATAATAATGATAAACAAACAGATTACGCCTATAGTAATGGCCGAGTCGGCCACATTAAAGATAGGACGGAAAAACACAAATTCTTCACCACCCCAAATGGGAAACCATGAGGGATAAGTGGTTTCGATTATAGGACAATAAAACATATCCACTACCCTGCCCTGCAGGAAGGGCGCATAACCTCCTTCAGGAGGACAAACAGTGGCTACGTGCCCATAAGAATCGGAAAATATCATTCCGTAAAAAAGGCTGTCGATAATATTACCCAGTGCACCTGCAAAAATCAAGGCCAGCGTCAGCAAAACATATATGGGAGCGTTTTGCTTCATCAATCGATAGATGTATACGCTGCCAACTGTTACCAGGGCTATACGAAAAAAGGTCAGGATAATTTTTCCTATCTGACCGCCGAATTGCATACCAAAAGCCATGCCGGGATTTTCGGTGAAATAAATATATGACCACTGACCGAAAATAGGGAAACTTTCTCCTATCATCATGTGGGTTTTCACCCATATTTTCAACACCTGATCAATAATTAACACCAAGAGTACCAAAGCGCAGGGAAGCACATAGGATTTATTCCACTTCATCCGCTTATTTGTTTTTAGCCTCTATACTCAAGGTAGCATGGGGCACCGACATCAGGCGTTCTTTCGGAATCAGCAGGCCGGTTTCACGACAAATGCCGTACGTTTTATTTTCAATGCGCACCAAGGCAGCTTCTAAGGAACGAATGAATTTTTGCTGGCGCATAGCCAACTGTCCCGATTCTTCCTTAGAAAGCGCGGAGGCACCTTCTTCCAGCACCTTAAATGTGGGTGAAGTATCTTCCGTGTCGTTGCTTCCGCTATGGTTCACACTGGAAATCAACAAGTCATAATCCTGCTTGGCCTTTTCCAGTTTTTCTAAAATAATTTCTTTAAATTGCTGTAGCTCGGCATCACTATATCGTAACCGTCCTGCAGCTTCCGTTGTCGGAGCTTTAATCGTTTTTGCCATAATTAATTGTCCTCCACAAAAAATATAATTTGCGAAGTTAGTAAAAAAATGGCAAAAAACAAAGAATTTTCGCTAAAAATCCATTTTATACCTTTTTCACGGCTATTTTCACTGTCGCCTCGTCGAGTTCCACTTCTACGGCAGACGGCAATTCAGGCACGAAATCTATTTCTTTCGCCAAGGTTTGTGCAGCGATGAAAGGTTTAAAATCATTGACCGCATCCAGCAAATAAGGGTGCTGCTGCAAGGTGATAATAATTTTATCCGTCACATCAAATCCGCTATCCTTGCGCAGGTTTTGAATGCGGTTAATCAGTTCGCGGGCTATACCTTCGCGGCGCAATGTTTCGGTAACCGTAACATCCAACGCCACGGTCAGCTTGCCTTCGGAGGCTACCATCCAGCCGGGCATATCTTCCGAAGTAATTTCTACATCTTCCGCTTGCAGCACCACTTCACCCGAAGGCAGGGCAAAGCGATATATTCCGTCTGCCTCCACCTCGGAAATCTGTTGCTGGGTAAAGGCTGTGACCGTGTCGGCAATTTCTTTCATTTGCTTGCCGTATTTTTTCCCGAGGGTTTTGAAATTCGGTTTTATTTTTTTTACGATCACGCCGGCGGTATCGTGTAAAAATTCCATTTCTTTTACGTTCACCTCTGTCAACACCAATTGCTGCACGGACTCCAGGTTGCGTTGCATGGCTACATCCAACACCGGAATCATAATTTTCGACAGGGGCTGGCGCACTTTAATGTTCACCTTACGGCGCAAGGCCAGCACCATTGATGATGCCCTTTGCGCCAAAGCCATCTGTTCTTCCAGCACGGCATCGATCAGCTGCTCGTTATAAGCGGGAATTAAGGACAAGTGCACTGAATTTTCCTTGTAGTGTCCGGTTACGGCGTTCATATCACGGAAAAGTTGTTCCATGAAGAAGGGGGCAATGGGCGCCGCCAACACCGCCACTGTTTCCAAACAGCTGCAAAGGGTTTGATAGGCCGCCAACTTATCGGGTGTGAGTCCGCCGCCCCAAAAACGCTTACGATTCAGGCGCACATACCAATTGCTCAAATGATCGCACACAAAGTCCTG
>QMCE01001059.1_pt1 | contig 14847 bp, 17 predicted proteins | sample 1821851 | NCBI WGS metagenome assembly QMCE01 (sample SAMN09453174, study PRJNA476694) | Termite gut metagenome, whole genome shotgun sequencing project. | isolation source: worker | host: Odontotermes sp. | place: South Africa:Pretoria | collected 2016-01-28 | reverse complement strand
GCCTCGCGGAGGACACCCTTGGCCTTGGCTAACACTTGCCGCTGCCGGCCGTGTTCCGGACTTTAACCGTAGAGACTGTGCCCATGCCGGGCACACACCAGAAAACCGCCCCCGGTGATGGAGGCGGCGCTTGTGTTGTGTACCCTGTGGCTATTTCTGTGCGGCGGGCGGCTGATGGTATTTATCGTCGGCGTGGAAACCCTCGATAAAGGCTTTTTCCTCTGCCATTGCCAGCTTGGTATAGAGCGCGGGGCGTTCAACGGATAGCTTGTTGCGCTCGTATTCGGACATGCCCGTGAAGTCGTTGACCGTGATAGTGTCGTTTATCATTTGCTTTTCTCCTTATCGGTTATTCCGCTTCGGCGGCGGCGAGTATTTCCGAATACCCGGCTCCCTGCACAAGTTCGCGCCAGTTATCGCCAATATCGGCGGTTTCCTTAACCTTTGCGAAAAGCTCCTTTTTCTTCTGGCGTTCGATTCTCCCCAGCGCCATTTTTTCTTGCTGTGAGAGGTTGTCATTGTTGCGCCCCTCAATGTTGGCGGTGTGCGCCACGTTATACTTGTCCACAAAGGGCTGTATCTCGTCTATAGCAAGCTGCTGTGCGTTGTTTGCGGCAACGGGGGGCTTCGCCTTAACCTTTACTTCCGGGATGTTGATAGTTCCCTCGCCGTCAAGCCCGCGTGTCAAGCCTATCCATGCGTGATTTTCTGCTGTGGATATTTGGAACGCTCTCACGGCATAAGGCGCGTTGTCGCTCTCCGGGTCGCTGTTCAGCATTTCAAGCGCGTGGTCGCAAGCGGTGTTTACCTTTTTGCTGATTTCTTTAAGGTCAGGGGCTTCAATGTGAATGTCGTGCTTGTCCGCGATCTCCGCAAGCTCTTTCATGCAAAGGTAAGAACCGCGCATAGTGTCCGCGATTATCTTCAATTCCTCTGCGTCGATATTGGAGCGGCGGCGCAAGGATTCAAGCTGTCTCTCCTGTCCGGGTGTCGGCGGCTCGGTGATGGAGGCGGTCAGCCTGTCCAGCTTTTCAGAACGCAGGGCGGCGACGGCGGCGACAATATCATCTTTGCCCGCCCCGGCCACGGCGTTGTAAGCCTCGCGGGCTTTGGCGTTCTCGCTCTCCAGTAGCGGCCCGTTGTAAATGCTTTTGTTGAACGCAACCGCCGCGTCATAGGTCGCCTTTGCCTGTGTCTGTGCGCTCCAGAATGAAATAATGTCCTGCCGGATGGTCTTGAATGTTTTAGCCGTGGGAACTCAAAACGCATTCTTCCTTGACTCGATAGCTAGATTTGGGTATAATGCTGTATGGCCGCCGCGACTGGATGACTATGTGGACCGGCGCAGCCTCTTTCTGGACAACACGCCGTTTGCGCAGCCGCAGGAAATGTTCATGCTGAAGTGCTTTAACAATCATATGGAATAATATTACTCCTGCATCGAATAGTAGCAATTAATCAGCGCGTTAAAAATGCAGGAGTAATATCGGCCATGTTTGGCGGTTGCCCCAATACCAGCCACATCCTCCGGATTTAAATAATGTGCTTGCGTTGTTTGGCGATTAACGGCATAATGAGTGGCGATTATTCTAACTTAGAAAGTTGTGGATTCTTGGAAAACAACAGAAAAACCAGGCTTGCCGACGCTGCTTGCCTGTTGGTCGCGGTGTTATGGGGCATAGGGTTTATCGCCGCGCAGTATGCCATTGATTCCGGGATGAGCTCGTCTTTAATTATGGCGCTGCGGTTCGGCGTGGCGGCGACGGTTATGCTGCTGATCTGCTCAAAGAAGCTCAAAAATATCCGCCCCGGTGATTTAATACACGGCGGGGCGGCCGGTTTGTTTCTGTTTTGCGGCTTTTACCTGCAAACCTACGGGCAGGCAAGAACAACGGTTTCCAACAGCGCGTTTATCACAGCCACCAATGTGGTGATGGTGCCGTTTATTGTCTGGGCCTTTACCAAAATAAGGCCACCGCTCAAAACCTTTGTGTTGGCGGGGACCACTCTGCTGGGTATCGGGCTGCTCTCTCTGGATTTTAGCGGCGCGGCTTCCTTTTCGGCAGGGGACGGGTATATATTGCTCTGCGCCATGTTCTTCGCCATGCACATCTTTTATCTCGGTCACGCGGTCAAAGGCCGCGACGCGCTGCTTATCACCTTTATTCAGCTTGCCACGGCGGCGCTGGTGTCAGCCGCCATACTTCTGGCGTTCGATCGCGAGTCCGTTTTCTCCGCCGGCTGTTCCTCAGGGCTGCTGTCCGCAATCTATCTTGGGCTGGTTAGTACCTGTCTTTGCTACATGCTGCAAACGTGGGCGCAAAAATACACCGCCGCGTCCAAGGCCGGGATACTGCTCTCCACGGAGGGTCTGTTCGGTTCTCTGTTCTCGGTTCTGCTGGGCTTTGACGTCTTTGGAGCAAGGCTTCTGCTGGGCGGCGGTATTATATTGGCGTCAGTCGTGCTGATGGAGCTGCCGGCAGTTTCATGCTTTCTTCCGCGTCAAAATTATTCCAATGATCGTCCCTACAAGGATAATCGGCGCTAATCTTACAAACAGCCATTCAAATACGTGAAAAGCTACTTTATTTAAGCTTATATTATTTATATAACAAGTATCATAACTGTGGTATAATTAACCAAAGACATTTTGCGGCCTTTAAACGGAGTTGATACCGTGGACAGAACAAAGCTCAAGAATCGCATCCTGCCGGGATACTCGAAACGCGAAGAGATTTTTAATATGGTAACGCATATCGTGGGCGCAGGCATTGGGATAGTCGCTTTCCTGGCCTGTGTGATCGTGTCGGCATACAACCAGAACGTGTGGGGGATAGCCAGCGGTGCGGTGTATGGCTTTACCGTTATCCTGCTCTTTACCATGTCGAGCATCTATCACGGACTTTCGGCGGGTATCCCCAAGAAAGTGTTCCAGGTGCTGGACCACTGCACCATCTTTATATTGATATCCGGCACCTATACGCCTATCCTGCTGGGCCGGTTCCGGGAGGCGTACGCCCTTGAGGCGTGGGTGCTGTTCGGTGTGGTTTGGGGGCTGGCCGTGTTGGGGATCGTGCTCAACGCCATCGATCTTAAACGCTTTCGGATTTTTTCGATGTTGTGCTATCTGGGTATGGGTTGGCTTATTGTCTTTAGCGCGCGAAAAGTCATTGAGGTGCTTGGCGTCAGGTTCTTCCGGCTACTGGTGCTTGGCGGCGTGTTTTATACTGTCGGGGCTGTTCTGTACATGATTGGTAAGAAAATGAACAAAAAGTATATCCACTCGGTGTTCCACATCTTTGTGGATGTGGCGGCGTTGATGCACTGTTTGGGTATTGTGATGTTCATTATGCCTGCGTAAGCGGGGTGGGGCTGAGCGTTACCTCGCATTGATATTTGTCGGTTTAGATATGAAGAATGTCCTTACAGGATCTGACCATCCTGTAAGGACACTTGATTTCCAACGCATTAATCCGCTATAAAATCTTTCTCGAACGCCGGGCTTTTAAAGCAATATCAGTACTACCGCGCCCGCCGCTATCAAAAAACATCCGCCGACGGTGATTTTGCTCATGGCGTCCCGCGCGCCCAGAAGAAGCGCGCTAAAAATCATCGTGAATACCGGCTCGCAGGCAAGCAACGAATTTGCCACCGCGACAGTAATCGTGGCGAGAGACAGAAACAGGCAATAGAGTCCCAATCCGGAGCCTATGCCATAATAAACATACCCGAGTTCCGGTTTGCGCAGGATCTTCGCTATCTCGCCCCAGCGACCCCGCGAGAACATGTACGCCCCGTAGACAAGCTGGCTCGTCAATGCGCCGACAGTTACGCCGACGACGGAGTTTGGCACAATATCTGTTCCGGCCTTACGGCAGATATTGCCCGCCGCGAAGAAGAATGCGCTCATAATGCCGACAAATATACCTTTTTTTAACTTGCGTCTGGCGGCGGCAAGCTCGGTCTCGTCCATTTCCCGGTCTTTTTGCTTGTATAAGTCCGTTCCTTTTTTTAGACTGTCAACACCGATAAGAAAGACGCCGAAAAGTAAAATAGCTATGCCGCACCAATCTGCCGGCGCCAGTCGCTCGCCAAGCACCAACACGCCGCCAATTACCACGAACAGCGGCATCAGTCCCTTTATAGCGCCTCCCCTGGCCGCTCCTATAAGGCTCACGCAGTGCATAAACATCCCCCTGCCGACACAGGTGTTAAACAGTCCGCCCAGCGCGAACAGGATGACGGCCTGGCCGTTAAGGGCTACGGGGCCCGAAACCAGTAACATAACCGTAATCACAACAATGTTGATAATGTTGTTCACTGTCACGGTGAGGTACATGCCGGCGTCGGGGGTGTTTCGGCCTCCGATTTGCGCTTTTCTTGCGAACACGCTGCTGACGCCCCAACAAAGGCCGCCTGTCAGCGCTAATAGCTCTCCCAAGGCTTCATCTCCAGTCTGTTATGCCCCAATCCTCAAAGGCTGCAAGTTCCGTGATAAGTTTAAGTGAAGAAGCAAGCTGTCAGGATGCCTTAAGCGCTGAGTATACCGGCGGCTTCCCGTGTATTCATTAGCTTGGCGTAACGGAAATCCATGTCCTCAAGCGCGTCCCGGTGTGCTTTTGAATTCCAGCTTCCCACAGCGTCCTCTGCGACAATGACGTCGAAATCCCGCATGAACGCCTCACGGACAGTATTGGAGACGCAAACTTCCGTCAACACGCCGCAAACCACCAGCGTGCTGATTTCCCGGCAACGCAAAAGACATTCCAGATTAGTCTGGTAAAAAGCGTCGAACCGCGGCTTTGGCACTATGCGGTCGTCCTTGCCGGGCTTCAGTCGGTCTATAATGTCCGCGCCCCAGCTGTCCCGCACGCAGAGACCGGAGTTGTCAAGGGGATTTCCCTTGGCGTCTAACAGGCTTTTGGGTAAAAGCTCATGCCGGTTGGTATATTGGTCGCTGCCGTCCGGCTCGTAGACCGCCGCCGTATATATCACCTTGCGGCCGCCTTTTTTCGCCGCCGCGATAAGCTCCTCAATACGATCGATGACCGGAAAGTAGCATTCGTGAGGAAGCCCCCGCTCTCTGGAGAGAAAGCCTTTTTCTCCGACAAAGTCGTTCTGCATGTCGATAATGAGCAGGGCGATGTTGCCGGGTAACAGTTTCCGCATGATCAAAACCCTTTCATTATGGGTGCAAACCCCGTTTTTTTCCAAGATAAGCTTCGGCCACGATATCATTGCTGGCCAGGTCGTCTTTTGTTCCGCCGTAGACGATCCGTCCGGTTTCAAGGACATAGCCGAACTTTGACACAGCCAAGGCCACCGCCGCGTTTTGCTCCACAAGGAAAACCGTGGTGCCGCGTTTTCTGTTAATCGTAACCACTGTACGGAAAATCTCTTCCCACATTATCGGCGCCAGACCCATCGTCGGTTCGTCCATCAACAGCAACGAGGGCCGTGACATGAGTGCCCGCCCTATAGCAAGCATCTGCTGTTCCCCGCCGGAGAGCGTGCCGCCAAGCTGGGCCTTGCGCTCCTCAAGCCGGGGGAAAACCCCAAAAACATAGGCCATGTCTTCGGCGATTCCGTCCTTATCATTTCGCGTATACGCCCCCATGCGCAGATTTTCATCGACGGTGAGCTGCGGAAAGATGTGCCGCCCTTCCGGGACGATAGCGACTTTTTTCTGAACAATCTTATTGGGGGAAAGCCCCGATATCTTTTCGTTTCTTAGCGTAATCGTTCCGGACGAAACGGGAACCATCCCCATAATCGCTTTGATAGTCGTGCTCTTGCCGGCGCCGTTGGAGCCGAGAAGACAAACGATGCTGCCTTCGTCCACGCTGAGGCTCAAGTCGTAGAGCACCTGCACCTTACCGTAGAAGACATTTACATGATCAAGGCTAATCAATGACATTTTCAAGCCCCCTGCCCAGATAATGTTCAATTACAACGGGGTCGTTCTGTACATGCGCTGACAGTCCCTCGGAAATTTTTGCGCCGTGACCCAGCACGGTCAGCATGTCGCACAGGCTCATCATCAGCTCCATGTTGTGCTCAACAAGCAGAATCGTGAAGCCCATATCACGGAACTTGGATAACAGAGCTTGTATCTCGTCTATTTCTCCGGGATTCATCCCCGCCACAGGCTCGTCGATCATTAAAAGCTCCGGCTTGCATGCCACGGCCCGTGCAATTTCCACAAGGCGTTGCTGGCCGTAAGGCAGATCAGTGGCGATACGCCCCGCTAATTGAGGAATCCCTACGAGTTCCAGCGCAGACATCGCCATTTCGCGGCAGCGTTTCTCCTGCGAGCCGAAACGCGGCAGACAAAACGCGGCTGTTCCGAGGCTGTAGTTATGTTCCCGATGCAAGCCCAGCAAAACGGTGTCAAGTACCGTCATGGTTTGGAACAGGGAAATCTGCTGGAATGTGCGGGTTATGCCGTGGGCGTTGACCCTGTGCGGTGGCAACGCGGTGATATCCGCGCCATTGAAGAAGACCTTGCCGCTTGTTGGGCTGTAGATGCCATAAATCATGTTGATAGTCGTGCTCTTGCCGGAGCCGTTGGGTCCGATCAACCCGTGAATAGTTCCGCGCTTGACGTCCAGATCCAGATGGTCTACCGCCACCAGGCCGGTAAAAGTTTTTGTAAGTCCCTCAAGCCGTAACAGGCTCATCATGCCACCCCCTTTTCGGAGTCCGGCGGGCCGGCAGATTTCCCTCCGGTAAACAGTCCCTTAATGGGTTCGGCCAGACCGATCAGGCCTTTGGGCAGGAAAATCATACAAATTACTAATAAGAGGCCATAAAATACCATCTCGAAATCTGCCAGGAAAGTCAAGGCTTCCGGCAGGAGCATCAGCGCGGCGGAACCCACCAGGGAGCACCAAAGAGTTCCACGTCCGCCTACGGCGACGATACTCAAGAAAAACACCGAACGCGCGAAGGTAAAGGATTCGGGGCTGATGAATCCGAAAAACGAGGCATAGAGCGCACCGCCCAGGCCCCCCAAAAATGAGCTCAGGGTAAAGGCCAGCACCTTGTATAAAAACGTGTTTACGCCGCATGCGTTTGCCGCAGATTCGTTGTTGCGGATAGCTATCCACGCCCGGCCATACTTGGATGAGATAAGGAAGTGAAACAGCAATGTTATCCCGAGGAAAAACGCGAGCATCACGTAGTACTGCCCCGTCTTTGTGGTAAATGAATAGCCGAACAGCGACGGCGGCGGTATCCCCATAATTCCTCTGGGGCCGTTTGTCAGGCTCTCCCAATTGTTGATAGCCGTGCGGATGATCTCAGCAAACCCGGCGGTAGCAAGTCCCAGGTAGGGTCCTTTTAGCCGCAGGGACGGTATGCCGAGTATCGTGCCGAATATAGCGGCGATTACGGCGCCGAACAGTACCGAGGGCAAAAAGCCCCAGCCAAGGTTGATTGCCGACAGGCTGTACCCATAAGCACCAAGACCCAGAAAGCCCGAGTGTCCGAAAGAGAGCTGGCCCGTGTAGCCTGTAATTAAATTCTGGCCGTGGGCTGTCACCGCGTAGATAAGTATAACAGCCACAAGATGTATAAAGTACCTGTGGTTAAAAACCAGAGGGAACAACGCCATTAGCAGAATAAAAGCGCCAAGCGCGATACGCCTCTTGCCGGTGGATTTTCCATTTAAGCTATGCATGGCGTACCTCCTTAACGTTTTGTGCCTACCAGGCCGGTGGGTTTGATGTAAAGAACTAAGAGTAAAACGACGAAAGCCGCGATATCCTTGAAAGCTCCGCCAAATACGCCCGCAACCACGGTCTCGCAGACCCCAAGAAACACGCCGCCCACAATCGTACCCCAAAGGCTGCTGAAGCCGCCGATCACAGCCGCGGAAAACCCTTTAAGGGCTATCGTCTGGCCCATACCCGCCGTCACAAGGTAAAGCGGCGCCAAAAGCAGGCCCGCTATACATCCCAGGGCGGACGCGATCGCAAACGTTAGCATGTCTGTCAGAGCTACATTGATACCTATTGAGTCGGCAATTTCGCGATCCTGTGCCACGGCCCGCATGGCTGTGCCAATTTTTGTCTTCTTGAGCATGGTTGTCAGCACAACTACCAGTAACAACGCCACGCCCAGTACAAAAAAGTACCTAACCGGCACCATGCTGCCGCCGATATTAACTATTTTACTTTGAAAGATATCCGGGAAAGAAAAGTTTTTCTTTCCCCAAGTAATGTTCGCGAGATTAATAAGAATCACCTGAAGCCCGATTGACGCAATGACAAAGCTTTCCCTATCCGCTTTTCTGCGAAACAGGTAACGGTACATTGTGCGCTGGATAACACATCCCAGCAGGCATCCCACAAGAGGCACAAGTAAAAACGTGAGCCAATAAGGCAATTCAAGCGTCACAAAGAACGTCAGGCTAAAAAAAGCGCCCAGCATGACCATTTCGCTGTGGGCGAAATTAAGCACCCCAAGCGCGTTCCAGATGAGTACATGACCTAGCGCAACAACTCCATACATACAGCCTATCGCGGTGCCGGATATGAGAAGCTGTAACAGGAAAGTAATATCCATAACATACTCCCATCCATGGGGCCGGCGGGTAAACCGGCCCCGTATTCATCAATTTTGACGACTTAGCTGATAAGATCTCCCATTCTGATCAGGAAGCTGAATTTTCCGCTTTCCCATCTGCCTATGACATTGGCGGCTCCCGTGAGGCCCTCGCCTTTTGCGTCGAAAGAATAAATTCCGCCGGGCAGCTCAAGATCCTTGATGCCGTGGATCGTCTGTGCCAAAGTTGGGCCGTCGGTGGAGGCGCAGATTTTGATCGCCTCCGCGTATACCATGGCGGCGGCGTGCGCGCGGGCCACGTTGTGGTCAGGCGCTTCGCCGAACTTGGCCGTAAAGCCCGCAACAAAATCCTGAACCATCTTGCGGTCGTCGCTGTTGAGGAACGCGACGCTGGCGCGTGTGCCCTCCATGAACTCGTCGCCGACAATGTCGCGGACCTGCATGGTAGCCATTGGGGAAAGCCCCGTGATATCAAATGTCATGCCCATTTCTCTAATCTGCTTAGTAATCGCGCTGGCAGCGGCCTCGTTGCTGTGCAGGAACAGGACCTCCGGCGCGGCCTCTCGGATTTTCATAAGCTGAGAACTGAAGTCAACATCGTTTTCGGCGTAGGTTTCGTGCGCTACGACTTCAAGGCCAAGCTCCTTGACCTTTTCGATAAACGGCACCACGCCGCCCTGGCCAAACTCGGAGTTGGAACCCGCCACCGCAATCTTTGTGTAACCCTCGTTCACAAGGTACTGGGCCACACCCTGTGCGGAAGCCGAGTCTGAAATTGTGGAGCGGAATATATAGCCGCTCCCCTGTTCGGTAAGGGCAGGGCTGAACGCTGTTACGAACATCGGGATCTCAGCGCCTGTGGCAATTGGAAGGACCGCGAGGCTCGGGCCGCTGTCCGAGACGATCAGGCCGTGGACATTGTCGCGCTGGATAAGCTTTTCGGCGGCGGTCACGGCTATACTTGCGTCGCTTTCCGTGTCTTCTTTAAGTATTTCAAAGGTGATGTGCTCATAGCCCGGCATAGATTTAAGTTCTTCCACCGCGTATGCTATACCTTGGTCTATATATGTCCCGCGAACGGCGTTGGCGCCGCTGAAGGGCGCGATCACACCGAGCTTAAAGGTTATGGGTTCGGCGCCCGGGTCGGCGGCGGGATCTGCCGACGACGCGGCAGGAGCGGCGGGCGCGGCGGGAGCTGCCGACGGCGCGGCAGGAGCGCCGCCACAGGCAGCGAGGCTGAGGCACAGCACAAACAGCAGCATGATGTTGAATAACTTTTTCATTTTCATTGTAAATTCTCCTTAAATAATAGATTTTCAGTGGTTTTCGCATCCCTGAACACTATGAGAAGCTTTTTTATTGTGTCTCTGCTAACTGTCCTTTCGTTCACTTCCCTCCTTTACGAATGGCCGTTTTATGAGCCGACCGGACACAATTTATACTAATTCATTTTAGAAGCATCTGCATGTTTCTAAAATGACAGCTCCGGCGTGAATGAATCACGCCTACGCTTCGGCGCTACGCGCCGCGTGCCGCTATCGCGTCACGGATACTGTTTCAGCTTTTCCTAAGCTGAAACAGTATTATTACTTCACCGATTAAATATTGAATTCAGCTTAACTGTCTGGAAATTTCAAGATTTAGCTGGAGAGTAATAGTCACAGCGGGTTTATTATGTCACCTAGATTGATATCCTCGGCTCCGGGCACGCTGACTGTCTCGGGAAAGCCCTTAAGCGGCTTTGTAGCGTCTATGCCGACCTTTGTCACAACATAACCCGCGGACGCAGTCGGGTCAAGCGGATGCCCCTTGGCGTTTTTTATCATAAACGTGTTTTCCTCGGGCTTTAGCCTGGTGGCGATCGCGGTCCATATTGCGCTGTCGTTGAAGATATCTACGTCCTCGTCCACCACCACGACATATTTTATAAATGCGTCTGAAGCCAGCACTGCGCCGATTACGTTTTTGGCCTCGCCCTCGTGGCGCTTTTTGATCGAAACGTAACATGTCAGCCTGCAACATCCGGAAGGCGGCATGAATACATCCTGAACCGTAGGGCAAGCCATGCGTATAGTTTTATAAATCACGCTCAGACGGCCTGTCCCGCCTAAAAGCTGATGGTCGATATGACCGGAGAAGCAGTCAAGATAGACTGGATTTTTTCGCATAGTGATAGCCGTGATGTTGACTACATGGTATGGATGCTGGGGACCGTAGCAGGTTGTGAACTCGCCGAAAGGAGCTTCAAGATGCCGTTCTTTCGCGCTGACATAGCCTTCAATAACAATTTCCGCCTGAGCGGGCACCTCCAGCGGCACCGTCTTGCATTTCACAAGCTCCAGCGGTTCGCCCATCAGCCCGCCCACAACGTCGTATTCGTCGACTCCTACGGGCACAAAGCTCAAACATCCCATATAGAAAGCCGGATGATGGCCTATGGTGATGGCAATCGGCATGTCCTCGCCGTCAGCTTCGTAGCCCCCGTAGATATAATTCACATTGCTGACCTCAGCCATGTGGATACCAAGCTTGTTCTTGCCGTGAACCTGATGGCGATAGACGCCCACGTTGCGGATACCGGTGCGTTTGTCGCTGGTAACGCCCGCGCCGCATGTGATATACGGACCCGCGTCCAGGGCATTGTGCGTCAGGATCGGCAGGCGTGTTACGTCGACGTCGTCGCCGGTCCAGACGACTTCCTGCACGGACGCGTTATCCACCATGACAGGCTTTATGCGCGCATCCTCGCGGCTGCGATAGAAAGCGTTAAGCTCCCGTTCTGTGCAGCCAAGCGCCATCGCGATACGGCTGCGGCTGGCGAATACGTTGCTCAATACAGGAATCTCATTGCCGCCCACGTTGCGGAATATCACCGCCGGGTACCGCTGTTCCTGCTCCAGCTTCATTAATACGCCTGTCGCGCCGAACACAGGGTCGACGTTCTTTTTTACTTCAACAAGCTCCCCCGCAGCCGCAGCCTGCTCCAGGAATGTCCTCAAATCTCTATTTGGCATTGCATCGCCTCCAGTTTATTCAGTTAATTGTTAATGGCTTTCTCTGATGACACAGAGGCGTTAGTCCTCTTTCGGCACCACCCTAACGGCTCCGTTTGTGGCGTCCAAATAAACGTAATCTCCCGTTTTAATCTGCTTTATGTCTACTTTGTCCACCATTGGCAAATCGCTGACGATAGCGCCGATTGTCACGACAGACTCCGCCTCGATATTGACGATCCCCGCGGGTCCAACACCGTTTTTCACGACGTCATACAGCATATACGAACCGCCTGTCGAGCCCTTGGAGAACGGAAACACCAGAATTTTCCCCTTAAGGCACTCGCCCTCTATTTCGTGCTTGCGCTCGATGATTACGCCTGTCTTTGGGTTGACAGTTCCCATAAACGAGATAGCGTCGCTGGTCACAAGGGCCTCTCCCGCTGATACGCCGGCGACTACGCAACGGCCTTGAAGTACTTTTTCACTCATGACGGCCCTCCCATTTTCCATCAATCGCGGCCCGGACGCACTCATCGGTATTAAGGAGCACAGGCTGCAAATTCCAAAGACCCGGAGCATAGTGCGCCATCTTGCCGGAGTTTGTGGCCACGGTTTTATATCCGCGGTCTGTCAGTGTACAGCACAGCACGGGGCAGGTGTCGCAAATGATTTCTGCGCCCGCGTCCAGAATAATCCTGCTGTAACCCATTGTATCAGCCAGGCTCCTGACCTGACGGGCCGCGCATACCCACAAACCGCTTTTGATCTTTTTCCCTTTTAGCTGTTCGGCAATTTCCCCCATCTCGATAATAGAAACATGAGGGCAACCAAGCACTACAAAGTCAATCGGCCCTGTGAGGCTGAACTTCTCGCAGACCTCGTCATATTCTTTCCGACCAAAAATGACCGGCTTGACGCCGTCGTCTATGACAGCGCTTTTGACCGGCGCCTCAGGCGTATGACCGACAATGTGATAAAGCGCTACGGCTCCGGAGGAAGCCAAAGCCGCGCCAAGGGCCTTTAAGCTTTCAAGCCTCGGACGTTTTTCTATTCCCGCGAACACAGGGATATGGCCGCCTACCAGCTTTCCGGTAAAATAACCCAGAACGGCGAAATCCTTGTCGGTCTTGAGTTCGATTTCAACCTCAATAAGGTGTTCACCCCGGCGGTTTTCATCAAGGTGCAAGCCATAAGCGGGCACACGGCCTGTAACGGCCGCCGCAAGCGCGGTTGGCCCGCCTTCGCGGTTGGTACGCGCGCCCAGGACCGAGTTGGCGAAAACGATCGCGGAGGATTCCCCCCAGGCGATATGCTCTCCAAAAACCGGCAAGCTGCCGGTGAGATACGGCGTGCAGGTGTTTGTGGCTATCGCGCCCATTTTCTCGTAACACGCGCTCAACTCGAGCTGTTTGTGGGAAAAATCCTCGGGAAACCCGATTTCTTTCCAATCCTGAAGGTCAATGCCAATACTGTTCAATGTTGCCGGGACCTTAAATCCAACTTCCTCGCTTACATCCCTAACATAACCCAACCCCGCGTCGCCCGTTACACGGTAGGACACACCCGGCGAATGCACGTTATTTACTTCAATCATCCGCTCGGCGCCGTTTATGTCTCCCAGAGCAACAAGGACTTTCATGCATTTCTGTACAGCTTTTCCGTAATCGCCGTCCAGCATTTTTTGCTCTTCCGCTGTCAGTCGCATATTTCTTCCCCCATAACTTCAAATCTGTCAAGAGCCAATTCAGGCTTCTGACAGGCCTTTATTCCACTCACAACCGTGTCAGCGAAAAGTTTGCAGACTGTGATAAGACTCGGACGCCCTCGCTTCGCGCAGGGTTCCGCCCTTGGCGAGCGCCTGCTCGATTCTTTCTTCTTTCTCAAAAATTTCCTTGGCTGCGTCTGCCACTTCTTCAAGCCGCTCGTACGGAATTGCCAGTACGCCGGTGTCGTCACCCAAAATGATATCGCCCGGTTTAATCTGAATACCCGACACAGACACGGGTATGTTGACATAGTCGACCTCTACTCTGTCCTTGCCGGTAACCATGTAATGCCCCTTGGTGAAAATCGGATACTGTCTTTCGTAGATAACCGGTACATCACGGCACACGCCGTCTATCACCGTACCCTCGATCCCTCTGTCTGTCGCGGAGTTCGACATCAGCCCGCCCCAGACCGTGCAGTACTCACGTCCGGCGTTGTCAATCACCACGACCTCGCCGGGCTCGACATCGTCCAAAAAGTCGCCGACCGTACCCTTGATTTGACCGCACGGCACATAGTGCACTGTGAACGCGGGGCCGCAGATGGCTTTGCCCTTGACTATCGGCTTGATCCCCAGTAGCCCTCCGGGGATCCCCAAGCGATCCATCGCGTCTGAAACCGAACAAGTCCCGTACTTTTTAAGCGCCTCAACAACCGATCTCTCCAGCTTGTTCGCCATAATTCCCTCCTGACTGTTAATTGCCGCCGGCCAGCTTTGCGAACCCGTAGATTTCCACCGTCGTTTTGCCTGCACGCAGCATTTCCAAAATCTTGACCTCTTTGGCGGCGATTGCGCGGGCGCCCTCCAATACAGACGCAATGCGTTCCTTCGCCACCACGGCCACGCCGTCCCTGTCGCCAATGACCATGTCCCCAGTAGAGACAGCAAGGCCGCCGCAGATCACAATTGCGCCGGTTGTCCCCACAACCTCTTTCTGAGTGCCGCCGGGGTTTATCCCGCGGCAGAAAACCGGAAACCCCATCTCCTGGATGTCGTTGGCGTCGCGGACGCCGCCGTCGATTACCAATCCCGCGATCTTTTGATTAATACAGGCCATTGCCATAATTTCTCCGAAATGCCCGCCACGGCAGAACCCGCCGGCGTCCACCACCAGCACAGCTCCCTCCGGGGCTTCGTAGATGGCTTTGTGGATGGCCACATTATCCCCCGGATGCCCCTTGACGGTATAGGCCGGCCCCGCCATTTTACAGGCCGGGTCAAGCGGCTTTATCCCGTCGTCCATGTTGCCGCCTTTGCCGTTGGCGTCGCAAATATTGCCCAGCGGCAATTCCTTGAATGCCTCTATAGTCGTTTTATCCATGCAGTTTGCCTCTTTTCTCACTTTAACATGGTCTCGTAGCTGAATTCTTCGTCGACTTCTACCATTGATCTACCGGCGCGTATTTCGGCGACCATCTTTTCTTCCTTGTCGTAGAGCTGCAGGGCTTTTTCCATTACGTCCCCCAGCCGTTCTGCGGGAATGATCACGACCCCGCTTTTGTCGCCGAACACGAT
>QMCE01001058.1_pt1 | contig 14849 bp, 10 predicted proteins | sample 1821851 | NCBI WGS metagenome assembly QMCE01 (sample SAMN09453174, study PRJNA476694) | Termite gut metagenome, whole genome shotgun sequencing project. | isolation source: worker | host: Odontotermes sp. | place: South Africa:Pretoria | collected 2016-01-28 | reverse complement strand
AGAGTGTTTTCGCAACGTGATCATCAACAAAGACTCGACCTTTGTGTACGGCGACCGGGCCGAGTACAACGGCGATATCGACCTGGCGCGGGTCTATTCGCCCGTGATCAAGGTGATAGACGGCGACGCCACGCTCTACACCTACAACTTCACTTTCAACACCCGTGAAAACGTGGGCCGCTGGTTCGGCGGCGGAGTGATGTATCAGCAGGACAACGTGATGGAATCGGAGGTCGGGTATTTTTACTCCGACCTGCACGAACTCGTGGCCGTGCGCGGAGTGCAGATGCGTAATGACAGCCATCAGTTGATCTCCGATTCGGTGCGTTATAACACCGAGACCAAAATTGCCGATTTCTACACCCGAACCTATATTTGGACGGAAGCGGGCGAAATGATCTCGGCATTGCAGGGACGCTACAATACGCGCGACAGCACCTATTTTTTCCACAACAACGCCTATGTTCTGGACGAATTCCGCGAATCGCGAGCCGACACCATAGACTACAACGCGCGAACGAAGGATGCGATCTTTTACGGCAACGTGCAGATCGACGATCGCGAACACGACAGCTCGGCTTTCGGCGACCTGGGGCAATATTGGGGCGAGCGCGGCGAGACGATGTTAACGCGACGACCTGCGTTGCTCAATTACAATGCCGACAGGGGCAACACCGATACCTTATATATGAGGGCCGACACGGTGTTCATGTTTGTGCGCTACCCCTCGGACGGAGGACGACGGCGCGATTCGTTGTCCGGCGGGAGCGACGAGGATCGGTTCGCCCGGCTGAGGTGGGTCGATTCGCTGCCCGACTCGGTGCGCGTGGCTATGGCCGACAGTCTTGCACCGGTAATAGCGGGGCTGCGCGAGCAAATCGCGGGATTGCGTCGCCGGGCCGACTCTGTTATGACGACGCTATCTTCGGCTCCGGAGGTTGAAGCTGTGCCTGCGACCCTCGATACGTTGCCGCCGACCGACACCTTGCCTGCCGCCGAGCCGCTGCCTGAGGTCAGGCCGGTCGAACCGCCCGAAGTGGCCGGAATGCGAGCCCGGGCCGATGCGCTTGCCGCCGAAGCCGACAGCCTTGCCACGGTCGAAGGTTACATTCGTCCCCGACCCGAGAGTCGCCCGAAATCCGTTTCTGCCGCTGATTCGCTTGCGCGTCTGAGGCTCGACATCCTTGCGCGGGTCGACAGCCTTGTGCGCATCGACAGCATTCGTACAGCCGACCCGAAGACTTTTCGGGCACTGCAAAAGGCCGAGACAAAACGACTTAAAGCGCAGAAAGCACGCTTGGCGGCAGAACGACGCGAAGCAAAATTTGCCGATAAAGCTGTGGCGCGTTTAGAGAAAGCGCGCTTGCGTGCGGAAAAACGAGCCGCGAAAACCGCTGCTCGCAATGCGGAAAAAGCCGCGAAAATTGCCGAACGCCGCAGACTTGCACGGCGGGGCAACGACGCGGCGATAGACTCGCTCGCCTTGCGCGACTCTCTTGCGCGGCTCGACTCGATCATGCCGGAAGCGTTCGCGACGGTGCGCGAGGCGTCCAAGCGGGTGCTCAACAAGCGTCACTTCGATGTGCAGATCCAGGGTGGCGCGGCTTTGCACTGGGGCAACATCGCCGAGATGAAAACCGGTGAAGGCAAGACCTTGGTGGCCGTGCTCGCGTCCTACCTCAATGCGCTGGAGGGCAAGGGCGTCCACATCGTCACGGTGAACGACTACCTGGCGCAATTCCAGTCGGAGCAGATGGGCCGTATCCATCACTTCCTCGGGCTGTCCGTCGGGGCGATCCTGTCGCAGATGACGCCGGCCCAACGGCAGAAGGCCTACGCCGCCGACATCACCTACGGCACCAACAACGAGTTCGGCTTCGACTATCTGCGTGACAACATGGCCCGGTCGCTGGCCGACACGGTGCAGCGCGGCCATCGCTTCGCCATCGTCGACGAGGTCGACTCCATCCTCATCGACGAGGCCCGTACCCCGCTCATCATCTCCGGCCCCAGCGAGGACAACGCCCGCTGGTACCCCGAGTTCGCCAGCCTGGCGGCGCGGCTGCAGCGCGACGTTCACTACGAGGTGGACGAGAAGAAACGGACGGTGGCCGTGCTGGAGAAAGGCATCAGCGCGGTCGAGGACTACCTCGGCATCGAGAACCTGTACGAATCGGCCAACACACCGCTCATCTCCTACCTGAATAACGCGATCCGAGCGAAGGAACTGTTCAAGCGCGACAAGGACTATGTGGTGCTCGACGGCGAGGTGCTGATCGTCGACGAGCACACCGGCCGCACGCTGATCGGCCGCCGCTACAACGAGGGTTTGCACCAGGCCTTGGAGGCGAAGGAAGGCGTCGAGATCAAGGACGAGTACCAGACGCTCGCCACCATCACGCTGCAGAACTACTTCCGCATGTACGACAAGATCTCCGGCATGACGGGCACCGCCAAGACGGAGGAGTCGGAGTTCCAGAAGATCTACGGGCTGGGAGTGTTGCCGATCGCGACGAACAAGCCGATGATCCGCGCGGATGAGGCGGACGTCATCTACCGCACGGAGGCCGCGAAATTCGAAGCCATCGTCGCCGACGTCGTCGAGCGGCATGAGGCGGGGCAGCCGATCCTGATCGGCACCGCCTCGGTCGCGAAGTCGGAGATCTTGAGCCGGGCGCTGACGAAGGCCGGGGTCAAGCATGACGTGCTCAACGCGAAAGAGCACGAACGCGAGGCCGCCATCGTCGCCTTGGCCGGGCGCAAGGGCGCCGTGACCGTGTCGACGAACATGGCCGGTCGTGGCACCGACATCATCTTGGGCGGCAACCCGGAATTCCTGGCCGACCAGGTGTTGCAGAGCAAGGGCCTCGACCCGGTGGACAACCGCGAGGAGTACGAGGCCGCCTGGCCGGACACGTTGTCTGAGATCGAGGCGCAGGTTGCCGAAGAACACAACGAGGTGGTGGAGGCCGGCGGTCTCTACGTGATCGGTTCGGAGCGGCATGAGTCGCGGCGCATCGACAACCAGTTGCGCGGCCGGTCCGGTCGTCAGGGCGACCCGGGCAAGAGCCGCTTCTATCTGTCGCTCGAAGACGACCTGATGAAGCGTTTCGGTGGCAACGTCATCGAGTGGGCCATGGCGGTGCTGAAGATTCCAGATGATGTGCCGATTGAGAACTCGCGCGTGTCGAAGTCGATCCAGCAGGCGCAGGAGCAGGTCGAGGCGCAGAACTTCGAGATGCGCAAGAACGTGCTGCGCTACGACGACGTGATGAACCGCCAGCGACACGCCATCTACACCGACCGCCGCCGCGTGCTCGAAGGGGCCGACGTCGAACAGCAATTGCGCGACACCGTCAACACCGTCGTGGCCCAGTACGTCACCAGTCTGACCGAGGGTTTCGTGGAGGACTGGGACTTCGAGGCCTTGTGGACGCAGATGCGCACGCTCTACCCGGTGAAGCTCAAGCGGGAGGACTACGCGAGCCGCACTGACATCACGGCCGAGGAGCTCGTCAAAGACTTCCAGGCCGACGCCCAGGCCGCCTACGACGCCCGCACGGAGGAGCTGGGCGAGGAGACCATGCGGGAGTTCGAGCGGCAGGTGCTGCTCACCGTGCTCGACCGCAAGTGGCGCGAGCATCTGTACGAGATGGACTACCTGCGCGAAGGCATCGGCCTGCGTGCCATGGCGCAACGCGATCCGTTGGTCGAGTACCAGCGCGAGGGCGGCGACATGTTCAACGCCATGATGGAAGCCTTCATGGAGGAGGTCGTCGGCTACATCTTCAACCTGCAGGTCCAAGTGCAGCGCGTCCCCCAGGCCGAGACGACCGTGGCTTCTGGCCCCGACTCGGACACGCCGGGCGGCACGGCGGTGGCCGGTGGCTCGTCGATGGCGGCGGAGTCGTCCATCACGAAACGGCCCGAGTTGAAGGCGAAGGGGCTGGGGCCGCGTCAGGAACGGGCGCCGCTCGCGTTCTCCGGCGGCAGCCAGACCAGCACGGCGGCCGCGGCAGCGCCCAAGGCCGGCGGCGCTCAAACCACGGCGACGGCCACGAAACCCAAGGCGCAGGCGACCAAGGTCGACGATCCTTACGCGGGGGTCGGGCGCAACGATCCGTGCCCGTGCGGGTCCGGCAAGAAGTTCAAGATGTGTCACGGTCGGCCCGGGGCCGTCGCCTAGCGATTGTCTTATATGCGGGAAGGTGTGCATGCCGTGAGTGCCCTCAGCTCAAGGGATGCGTCGTTGTTGGCGCGTGACGTCGACGTGCGGCCGTACCGCCAGGCCTTCGTGTTGATGGTCGACGGCGCGATCACCCGGGGCGACGTGGTGACGGCGGTCGAGGACCGTCTGGCCGACGTGCCGCGCTTCCGGCAGATCGTCACCGGCTGGCCGATGCCACGGTGGGCGGACGATCCGGGTTTCGACGTGAGGGGGCATGTGCGCGAGACAACCCTTCCGGAGGGGCAACCGATCGAGTCGTGGCTCGAACACCGGCTGGGCATGGCGTCCGACCGCGATCATCCGTTGTGGCAGTTATGGCTGGTGCGGCTGCCCGCAGCGCGGACGGCCGCGGTGATGCTCGCCCATCCGGCGCTCGCCAACGAGACGGATCTTCTGGCTGCTCTTCTCGGCGCCTCCGATCTCGCCGCGCCCGACGCCGACGAGACGGTCGGCGCTCATCGGCTGCGCGACGTCGCCGGTGGGGCTGTTGTGGGGCCGGCGTTCGCTGCGGCCGAAGCCGCCGTGACGGGGCTGGGCGGCATGCTCGACTCCGCTTGGCGGACGGTCGGCACCAAAGAGGCGACCTACCATGTGGCTGGTGTGGACGTCCCGCTCGACGACGTGCGTCAGGTGGCGCAGGCGACGGGTTGCGGCACACGCGAGGTGGCGTTGGCCATCATCGCCGGAGGGCTGCGTCAACGACTCGCCGGCGACGGCCGAGACGCCCTGACGCTCGTGGCGGCTCCGGGGGCGAGCCAGGTGTTGACTTTGCCGGTCGACGATGCCGAGCCGTTGAGGGGGCTCATCGCCGTCGCGTCGATGATGGAGACGTGGGACCAAGGCGCGGCGCCTGTCCTGGCGGCGTCCACCGCCCAGGCTGCGGCCGCACGCGAGGTGGTCGGTGCGATGCCGCACACGGTGCTGGTGACCGGGCCGGTGGCCGCCGCGGACGACGGCCGCGTGGCTGGCGCGCGAGTCAGCGGGATGACGGTTTTCACGACGCCGACCGACGACGAAGAGGTCGCCGTCAGCGCGACGACTCGGGGGGAGTGTTTGTCGCTCGGGGTGACATCCATCGTTCCGCTGGACGGGTTCGGGCCCGGGGTTCGTGACAGTCTTCGTGTGCTGGTGGCCGCTGGCCGGTTGGGGGGAAAGTGATGGCACTCGCATTTGTGCCCATATCGTCGAGTGATCTCAAGGCGTGGGCTTCAGACGGTGTGCTGACCGGGCCTCACGACGCGCTGTCCGTCACTCCGGCGTTGGTGGAGGCGTTCGATTTCGCTGACACGGAAGACGAGGCAGCCGAGCATGAGGCGCTGTGTGAGGCGTCGGCGGTTTCGCTGAGCCGGTATGGCCGGCGGCTCGTCGTCGTGGCGGAGACGCCCGTCGAGGAGACGTCCGACATCTTCGGACGGGTTCAGGTGGGCGGCGTTCCGTATGACGCGGTCATCTCGATCTTCCGCGACGACACGGAGGGTGTGGCGGCTGCCGCGATCGCCGCCGATGTCCGAGGGCTGACGCTGGAGGACCTGCTCGACCGGGTGGATGTCCAGCGCTTGCTCTCGACCACGGAGCTGTTGTGGTACGGCCCGACGGAATGGTTGGAAGCCGTCACCGACTGACCGCACGTCACGAGAGGCGTTCGATTGTCGAGAACCTACGGTTCCGACGGTTACGCTTGCGTAGGTTTCTGGCATGATGGGTGCATGACAGCAGATGCGTCGTGGACGAGGCATTACCAGCCGGGGGTCCCCGCTGAAATTGAGCTTCCGACGGAGTCGTTGACCGCGCTGGCCGAGAAGTCGGTGCGCGAGGCGCCGAGGAGCGTGGCCACCGAGTTTTTCGGCAAGACGATGACGTACGCCCAGCTCGGTGACCAGATTGAACGGGTGGCTGAGGGGCTGCGCCAGATGGGCGTGGCGGCGGGCGACCGGGTGGCGCTCGTGCTGCCGAACTGCCCGCAACACGTCGTCGCCTTCTACGCCGTCCTGCGCTTGGGTGCCATCGTCGTGGAGCACAATCCGCTCTACACGGCTCGCGAGCTGCGGCACATGTTCGAGGATCACGCGGCGCGCGTCGCGATCTGCTGGGACGCCGCCGTCGAACGGGTGCGGCATCAGCCGGACGACATTCAGCTCGACCACATCGTGTCGGTCAACTTGCTGAAGGCGTTTCCACGTCTCAAGCGATTCGCGCTCAAGCTGCCGGTGCCGAAGCTGCGTGCGATGCGACGCAAGCTGTCGCGTCCTGTCGCCGACACGACGCCGTGGGAGAAACTGCTCGCCCATCGGCCGCTCGATCCGGCCTATCCGCATCCGTCCGTCCATGACCCGGCGGTCATCCAATACACGTCCGGGACGACGAATCAGCCGAAGGGCGCGATCCTGACGCACGGCAACCTGTTCGCCAATGCCCGGCAGGGCGAGGCCTGGATGCATGGCGCGACCTATCGCAAGGAGAACTTCTACGCGATCTTGCCGATGTTCCACGCCTTCGGCATGACGCTGTTCCTCACCTACGGCATCCTTAAGCAGGGCCGTCTCGTCCTGTTCCCGTCCTTCGACGCCGACATGGTGGTCGCGGCTGCCAAGAAGACACCGCCGACAGTGTTCTGCGCCGTCCCGCCGATCTTCGAAGCGACCGCGCGCAAGGCCAAAGAAAAGCATGTCAGCCTCAAGAGCGCCAAGTACTGCATTTCTGGCGCGATGAACCTGCCTGATTCGACCGTCGAGCTGTGGGAGGGCCAGTCCGGCGGCCTGCTCGTCGAGGGCTACGGCATGACGGAGGCGTCACCGGTCTGCCTGGGCAATCCGTTCTGGCCCAGCCGCCGCACGGGCACCATCGGCGTGCCTTTCCCCAGCACACAGATGCGGGTCGTGGAACTGGAAGATCCGACGACCGAGGTCAAGCAGGGGGAACGCGGCGAGCTGCTCATCAAGGGGCCGCAGGTGTTCAGCGGCTACTGGAACAACCCCGTCGAGAGCGAACGGGCGTTGCTGCCCGGCGGCTGGCTGCGCACGGGCGACGTCGTCACCCAAGACGAGGACGGCTTCACCACCATCGTCGACCGGGTCAAAGAACTCATCATCACCGGCGGTTTCAACGTCGCGCCGTCCGAGGTGGAGGCGGTGCTGCGCAGTCATCCCGACGTGGCCGACGCCGCTGTCGTTGGCGTCCCGGCTCCGCAAGGCGGCGAGTCCGTGACCGCCGCCGTCCTGCTGAAGCCGGACGCCGAGTTCGACGAAGAAGACCTGCGGGCGTTCTGCCGCGAACGGCTGGCCGGCTACAAGGTGCCGCGGACGTTCGTGGCCGTGCACGAACTGCCGCAGTCGATGCTCGGCAAGGTGCTGCGCAAGCAGGTGCGTGACGCCATCATGACGAGCTAGGGCCGCCGGGCCTGGCACAATAGACGCGGGCCGTCGCTGTGGCGGCCTCCCGACGAGACACGCCGTACCGGGCCTGACGACGACGTACCAGAAATGAGGTGCGTCATGCTCAGCCTTGTCGTCCAAGTGATCGGTTCGCTCGCGGTGTTGGCCGGTTTCGCCCTGTCGCAGTGGAACCTGCTCGACGCGAAGTCGGTGCCCTACCTGGTGATCAACGCGGTCGGCTCTGGCCTCTTGGCCGTCGACGCGGTGGTCGAGCAGCAGTGGGGTTTCCTGCTGCTCGAAGGCGTGTGGTCGCTCGTGTCGTTGATCAGCTTGGCCAGGTGGGCGTGGGACCGTCTACGTCCCGGTCTGGAGAGCGGTGGCAGGCTCGGTGCGGGCCGCTTTGACGGCGGGGACGGTGCCTGAAGCGACACCGACGACGATGCCGGCGATGGCGGCGGCAGCGGCGACCTTCAGGTCGAGGATGGGCGTCCACTGGTTGGCGGCGCAGACGCCGACGATGGTGAGGATGCCGATGGCGGCCCCCATGAGGCCGCCCAGAAAGCCGATGATGCCGCATTCGGTGAGGAATTGGGCGGCGATCTGGCGACTGGTGGCGCCCAAGGCGCGGCGCAGGCCGATTTCACCGCGGCGTTCCATCACAGAGAGTGACGTGACGACGGCGGTCGTGAGGCAGCCGATGAGCAGCGCGATGACGCCCACGCCGAGGAACAACGTGTCGACGTCGGCCGAGAGCTGGTTGCGGATGACGCTGGGGGCGGGCGGCGTCATGACGGCGTAGCCGACGGGCTTGTTCGGGTTGAGCGCGATCGGAAGCTGTTCCGCCACCTGGTCGGCCGCGCCCCGGGCGATGTCCAGCTCAAGGACGCCGGCTTCGCTCAGTCCGAGCCAGGTTTTCGCCGTCGTCGTGGGGACGATCACCGCGTCGAGCAGCTCCGGATGCTGGGAGGTTTGGTCGACGATGCCGACCACGGTGAAGGAGATGTTCCCGATGAAGATCGCCGGCTGGTTGTCCACCCGTGTGATGCCGAGGGCATCGGCCGCCCCGCTGCCGAGGACGGCGACGCGTTCGGCCTGGTTCAGATGGAACGCGTTGAAGAGGACGCCTTGGCTGACCTCGGCTCCGACGACGTCGAACAGCCCAGGCGTGACGGCGACAAGCCCGGGGGAGGTGGACGGAATCGCGGCGGGGTCGTTGAGCGGGACGGCCCGGATCGTGAACAGGCTGTCGTCCATCGCCGAGATCATGCCGGCGTCGGTCACGCCGTTGAGGCGGTTGGCGCGTTGGTCCGCGTCCCAGGGCATGACGGCGAGGGCGCTGTCAGTCTGTGGATCCTTGGCCGGTTGGACGGTGGCGCGGGTGCTCGCGTAGGCGTCGAACCGGGCCTGGAGCTGGTGGGCGCCGGTTTCGGCGAAACCGAGGGTGGCGACGAGCGCGCCGATCCCGAGCATGACGGTGAGGACGGACAGGATCAAGCGTCCGGGACGGCCGGGGAGGCCGCGGATGGCTTCGTCGAGGACATCCGTCAGTCTGAAACGGTCGCGTCGTCGTGGGCGGTCATTCATCATCGGTGGGCTGCGATTCGATTCGTCCATCGCGCATGCGAATGATGCGGTCCGAGCGGGCGGCGACCTCGGGGTCGTGGGTGACGACGATCAGGGTCAAGCCCTGCTCATTCAGCCCGCCGAGCACGTCCATGATGTCGTCGGACGTGTCATGGTCGAGGTTGCCGGTGGGCTCGTCCGCGAGCAGCAGGGCGGGGCCGGCGGCGATAGCCCGCGCGATGGCCACGCGTTGGCGCTCGCCGCCGGACAGCGTGGACGGCCGGAAGCCGGCCCGGTGGCTCATCGCCACCTGATCGAGGGCTCGTTCCGCGCGTTCCGCCCGCGACTCGCGGCTGACGCCCGAATACAGCATGCCCAGGAGCACGTTTTCGAACACGCTGCGATGGGGCAGCAGGTGGAAGGCCTGGAACACGAAGCCGATGACGGTGCCGCGCAGCCTGGCTCGCTCTTTCTCGTCCAGTGACGTGCTGTCGATGCCGCCAAGCTCATAGGTGCCCACGGTCGGGCGGTCGAGCAGACCGAGCAGATTCAGCAGGGTCGACTTGCCGGAGCCCGAGGGGCCCATGAGCGACACATACTCGCTTTCAGTCACGTCCAGCGACACGTCGTTCACCGCGAGCACGGGAGGCATTCCTGGGAACGAGCGCGAGACGTTGCGGAAAGCGACCATCGGCGAGCTTGTCACCGCGGCACCGCCGGGCTGGGGGAGGCCTGGGCGTTGGCAGCGCGGCCGACGACGACGAGGTCGCCCGCTTTCAACGTGGGCTCCGACTGCGTGATTTCGACATACCCATCGGCCGACAGGCCGGTGGTGATGGTGACCATCGTGGTCGGCTGGTTCGCCGCCGCCGCGTCTTTGGCGAGCGGGCCCTCGACGACCTCCACGCGCGTGGCGCCCGACGAATCGGCCGACACCGCGGCCACTGGCACAACCAACGAATCCGGCGCCGATTTGCCCACCTCGAACGTCACGAGCATGTTGCCGGTCGGCGTGTCGGGCCTCATGGCTTTGGCGGAGATGGTGATGCCCACCGCGCAATCGGGCACCGCCTCTGTGCCGTCATCCTGTGCGGCCGCCGAGGTGTCGCAGATGGACTTGATCGTCCCTTTCACAACCGTGCCTTCGGAGGTGGTGAGCTCTGCCGGCCCGCCGGTCTGCAACAACGCCGCTTCTGTCGATGTCACCAGCGCGGTCGCGGTGATTTTCGTGTCGGACAGCACGATCTCGCCCGAGACGGAGGAAGCCTCACCAGCGTCATCGGCAGCCACGATCGCAGAATCATCGGACAAATCTTGGCCGAGACGGACGTTGACGGTGTTCACTCGACGGGGGAGCCCGGACACGAACACCACTTCGCTGATAGGGAGCGGAGTCCAGGCTGCTTTCTTGGCTGCGGCCAGCGTTTCTTCGGCGCGCTCTGTGCCGCGTTTCGCGTCCTTCAGGGCTTGCTTGGCGTCCGATAGGGCCGCTTCTTGTTCGTCGGCTGGGAGTTGAGCGGCGTCCGACATTTGTTTATTCGTTTGGGATTCAGCGTCCCGGGCGTCGGTCAGGGCGTCTTCCGCGTTCCGGACAGCGTCGGACAAAGCCAGATCTTGCGAGCCCGGTGCCGGATAACCCGCTTTCTTATACAGTTTGCCGACGGCAGATGCTAGGGCGGCGTCGTAGGTTTGGCCGCCGTTGCCAGCCGAATAGCCGAGTTTCTTCAGGGCGTTGCGCAGTTGTTTCACATCGGGGCCGACGGAGCCTGGGCCAATCGTCCGATAAGCGGGGAAACGCCCTGGCAACACTATGATCGGCCGACCGGATACTTCCAAGAGCACCGTTCCCGCTGACACCGTCGCATCCACTTTCGGCACCCGCCCCGTCACCACCGCCGTATCAGCCCCGGCTGGGGCCGCCGCATTCACGGTGACAGGGTCGCCAAATTCCACGTCGGCGCGTTCAATCACGGTCGAGGTGAGTTGGCGGGCTTCGATGGCGGCTGTGATCAGCCCGACGGGCGGCGGGGCGGACTGGGAGGCGATATCGTCGGGCGATTTGAGAAAACTGCCGACGACAAACCCGGCGATCAATGCCAGGACGGCGACGCCAACCAGCACCCATACGGGCGCCGCCGCCGACAACAAGGATGAGCGGGCTGTCTCCTTGTTCTGGAGCGAACTCATGATAATGGGTGTTCTTCAGCGAAAGCGAGCATGGCATCAAGCTGCGTGCGATGCTTGTCGACGAAGGATTGCTCCATTTGAATTTGGATGGTCTTGTGCCGACTCACGTAATCGGTGGAGTCTTGGCAATCGTAGTCGTCGATGGCGATCTTGATCTCGGCCGGGGAACCCGAAAGCGAGCGTTGCTCGGGTGGTGTGTCCTGTTCGAACTGGTAGTGATACCACTTGTCGCCCAGCTTGCCGTTGGGGAGGGTGCGCAGCGCCATGGTATAGGCAGCCCAAGGACCAACGTTATCTTTATTGTATTGGTTGCCCGGTGTCAGGTCGTATCCCTTTGCTAGCATGCATGCATTCCATTCTTGGTTTAGCGTGCGCATCTTAGAATCTTCGAGCAGATCCGTAGATACTAGATCATTCATGGCTAAATAGAGATCCGCATACTGTTCCCTGAATATGTCCTTGATGGTGGGTTTCTTGGGGGGTTGGTTATCGTATTTCTCGGCGGCGAGTTGGCGGCAGCCTGTCGGAATTGATGGGTCAGGTGGATCATAAGGGCTGAGGTACCCCAAGAGAGCAAGATCATACTGCTGCTGCGCCCGTGGGCTGAGTGATTCGCGATAGTCGCTGTTGCTCTGTTCGCTTGGGGACGTCACAGGGTCAAGCGATTCGGGAGCCATGGTGCCATAACCCGACTTCACTGCGTCGTCCCTCGTGGCTGGAAGATATTGGAGGGACAAAGGGTCTCCGTCCTCGAAGAAGCCTGAGAAGGGTGGATTCGCTCCAAGGATTTGTGGCGTGTAGGTGAAGCCGCGTTTTTTCATGCACTGTGCGACAAATGGCTCTGTTGTTGCGCTGGGGTCATTGGTTGCCGCTGGTTCTGCAGTGTAGGAGTGTATGACAGATATGTAGCGTGAAAATGGCGAATCATCATCAATTGGGGCGGTTTGTTTCGCGCCCTGTGGCTCGCTATTTGCGCTCTCTGTAGGCGGTGTTACGTTTGCGGTCGATGTAGCAATAGAGGGTGTACTGATTGGTGCAACCGGAGAACCTTGGCAGCCGCTCATCCCGATCGCCACCACTGTCATCAGAAAAGTTACTATACACTTGCTATTCAGTGGATGGCGTGGCTCGGCGCGTTCTATATCTCTCGTGAACATGGCCCCTCCGAGTGAATGTGCTATTGATTAACTTAATCATGCACCACTTAATTGAATATAATGTCAAGTTATGTTGATGGGTGCGCCAGGATGCATGAAATCATCCGATGGGGCGCGCCCGTCAACAAGTTGCTCTTATGCTAAAACGCCATCCTTTAGGCAGCTCTTGTAGAACTTGGTTATATTATGGGTATTTGGACCATAGACGCCGTCGGCTGTGACTTTTCCTGCTTTTTGAATTTTCTTAACAGCGGCAGTCGTGGCGGAGCCATAGACTCCGTCTACTCCCGCTGATCCAAGCGAGAGATCATAGCATTCCTCGGCGGCATTCTGTATAGCTTCAACTGCGGCGCCTTGGTTGCCATTGCCCATAACACACTTAATGGTGGTCTTTTTTGAGGAGTTGATGTTTATAGGTACGGTGATCGATTTGCTACTGCTTCCGGTAGTGACCTTGACAGTGGCTGTACCGTTGCAACTTGCGGTGGTGGCGGCTTGGGCTTCGAAGGTCGATGCTGGGCCTACGGCCGTCAGGAGGAGTGCGAGCATGGCTGTGGCAGTGAGTAGGCCGCCTAGCTTTCTCAACAAGTGGAAGTGAATATTCATGAATCGCCTCCCTTGTCGAGATGCGGGTAGAGCCATCTTTGGTTCCAGTCGTCATGCTGGCATGGCCGTAAGGCCTTGTCAAGAGCTGATTCGCCTTCTTTTTTCTAGATAGTGCTGGGAGCTGGCGGGATGCTCGGCGAGCGGTGCAAATGGTCGTCAACGGCAGGTTGAGTTTCTGCTGGCGCGGGCATTGCGTTGCACGCTTGGGTCGGCTAGCGTGACAAACGAGTAGCTCCCGTGTGTGAAGCGGGAGATCGTCGATTGATGGGATGTGACATGAGGGGCGGACAGGCCTAGCTGCTCGCGTTTGAGCCGGACGTGTGCTTGATCTGGCGGCGAATGCGAGAAGCCTGAGTCTCACGCGGTGGCTTAACGGCCCTGCGCACCACCCACGTCGCAGCCGAACGCCTGCTGCGGCTCATTCACTCGGAGTCGGCATGTTCGCTTTCATCACTTTGCATCGTCTGTCGTTCGTTTGGCCCGACGGGACGGTCGTCTTGAACGATGCCAGCGCCGTCTTCAACTCGGGACGTTCGGGTCTCGTCGGCGACAACGGCGCTGGGAAGTCCACGTTGCTGCGGCTCATCGTCGGGGAGCTGCCCTTGACGTCAGGCACGATCGTCCGCTCGGGTGACGTGGCCTACCTGTCTCAGACGATCAGCCCGACGGGCGCCACCCTCGCGGATCTCTTGGGTGTGCGAGCCAAGCTTGACGCCCTGGTTGCCATCGAGGCTGGATCTGTCGACCCAGCGGATTACGAGACGCTGGGCGACGACTGGGACGTCCGCGCTCAGGCCGAAGCGATTGTGGCGAGTCTTGGCCTGCGACCGGCGACGGGCGGTGGCCGGGAGCGCCCGGGCGACGTTGACGGACATGGTGGCCTGTCGAGCCTGACGGACGGCCCTCCCGCGGGCGCGACCGGCGGCAGTGGGCTTGGCGCCAGCTCGACTGCGCCGACTCGGCCGGGAGGCATCGATCTGGAGCGGCCGGTCAGCACGCTGTCCGGTGGTGAGGCGATGGCTGTCGCCGTGGCAGGCGTCCGGCGGCGTGGCGCTGCCATCACCCTGCTCGATGAACCGACCAACAACATGGACGGGCCGACCCGGCAGGCGCTCATCGACATGATCGACTCGTGGCCAGGCGCGCTCGTGGTGGTGAGCCACGATGTCGAACTGCTTGAGCACATGGACCAGACGGTCGAACTGCGGCGTGGGCGGTTGGAGACGTTCAGTGGGGGCTACACCGCTTGGCGTGAGGCCGTCGAACTGGCGGAGGCGGCGGCCCGGCAGGCTGAACGGGCCGCCGAACAAGACGTGCGGGTCGCCCTGAGGCAACGGAGCGCCGCCTAACTTCGCCGCCTGATGCCCAAATCACATCAAACTCCGTCTTTTTGTCAATAAGCGCGGCGGATATAGCCATAAGATGCTCCAGCTTTTTGTTAGCATTTAGGTCATTCCCCCTATCTTTTTCCGGCTGCCTCATGCTAACAGTACGCTAACATGATTTTGAAAAACTTCAGCGTGACGTTTGAGCCACCGGCTGAACCATTGCGAGTAGCATTTGCATAGTTTCCGGGTTCTCGGCCAGCTTTTGAAGCAACAGCATATTGTTAGCAGTTTCTGCTTCGCTGATAGACCGGGGAGAGGGAGCTTCTTCCAAACGGTTGCTCCGGTAAAAATTCCGCTCCAACGCCTGCGCCATCTTCTTGCGGTTTTTGTCCTGTATCTTCGCATAAGT
>QMCE01001056.1_pt1 | contig 14869 bp, 18 predicted proteins | sample 1821851 | NCBI WGS metagenome assembly QMCE01 (sample SAMN09453174, study PRJNA476694) | Termite gut metagenome, whole genome shotgun sequencing project. | isolation source: worker | host: Odontotermes sp. | place: South Africa:Pretoria | collected 2016-01-28 | reverse complement strand
CTTTGGACGGCGTTTTTCATGTTCAAGCGTTTAATGATCTGTACGGGCATATTTGTTGACGCGCGCAAATATAATTTGCTTTCGCTTGGCATAATTCTATGATACAATATGTAATCATTTCTGTGATAATATACAATTTCAAGGGAGGCATATTATGGAAACCGACATTCACGCCAGGATGCAGCAAACGGCGGAAAATCTCCATGAAAACGGCTTCCGCGCGAGTATCTTCGATAACTCAGCCGACGCTTGCGCCGCGGCGCTGGAATACATCCAATTCGATACCGTCGGCATCGGCGGCTCGATGACGGTTTTTCAGCTCGATCTTTACAGCCAGCTGAGGGCGAACGGCAACAATGTATTCTGGCACTGGATGGTCTCAAAAGACGAAATGAACGCGACGCGCCAAAAAGCCGCTCTGTCCGACCTCTATCTGTGCAGCAGCAACGCGATCACGATAAGCGGCAAGCTCGTCAATATCGACGGCGCCGCAAATCGGATCGCCGCCATGATCTACGGCCCCAAGCGTACGCTCATCATCGCGGGGCGCAACAAAATCTGCGAAGACGTCCCCGCCGCGATCGAGCGCATCAAAACCGAGGCGTGCGGCAAAAACGCCCGCCGTCTCAATCTGTCCACTCCCTGCGCCAATACTGACGTCTGCTGCGACTGCAATTCTCCCGATCGCATGTGCAACGCAACGGTCATCATCGAGCGGCCGCCTGTAGGGAAGGAAATCTCGGTTTTCATGATCGACGAGGATTTGGGGTATTAATCTATCACTTTTCCGTCAGCGGCAGGAGCAAAGCCCCTGCCCTACTTTTTTATTGCCAATTTCGGCGTCATGGCTTAAAATTGACGGGATGAATACGATTGAATTCATTAGCCATAGCGCAAATGAAACGGAATTTCTCGGCGCCGCATTGGGCAAATCGCTCAATATAGGTGACTGCGCCGCGCTTTTCGGCGGCCTCGGCGCGGGAAAGACGGCGTTCGCGCGCGGCGTGGGCGCGGCTTTGGGCGTTTCGGACGTTTGCAGCCCCACCTTTACGATCTCGATGGAGCACGAGGGGCGTATCCCTTTCGTACATATGGACGCGTACCGGCTATCAAGCGCCGAAGAGTTCTTCGAGCTAGGGCTAGACGAAGCCTTCCCTCGCGCGGCGGTACTCGTCGAATGGGCGGATCGAATCCAAGAAGCCCTGCCCGAGCGCCGCCTCGAGCTGACGTTTAAAGAGGGCAAAGGCGACTGCGAGCGCGTCATCGTCGCACGGGCGCGCGGCGGCGCGGACGCGCTGCTGGAGAAATTTGTATGCAAAGCGAATGTAGGGGCGAACTGTGTTCGCCCGCGGGCGGTCACAGACCGCCCCTACATGTAAGGAATATTATTTTATGATACTGCTCGCGATTGAAAGCTCGGGCGCGGTCGCGTCCGCCGCCGTCTGGGAGGACGGCTGCACCAGGGCGGAATTCTCCCTGAACGACGGCAAAACGCATTCCGAAAAGCTGTTGCCGCTGATCGGGAGCGCGCTTTCCGCGCTCTCGCTGGACATACAGGCTATGGACGCTGTCGCCGTCTCCGTAGGCCCCGGCTCTTTCACGGGGCTGCGCATCGGCGTCGCTACGGCCAACGCACTCGCTTTCGCCAACGGTATCCCCGTCGTGGAAACGCCCACGCTCGCGGCGCTCGCCAAAGGCGCGGCGGTCGAAAACGTCCTCGCGCTCATAGACGCGGGTTCAGGGCGCGCGTACGCGGCGTATTATAGCGATGACGCGCTCGTTTGGGGGCCGGAGGCGCTGCCTATTTCAGAGCTCGCGCCCCGCGTTCCCATCGGAACCGCCGCCGTCGGCGATTTAGCGCCCGCCTCCGCGCAAATGCTGGGCCTGCCCTTTTACCGCGCCATGCCGCGCGCCGGCCTCGTCGCGGAAACCGCGGCGGCGCTGTTCGCGGCGGGGAGAGCCGTGAAGGAGGCGCGCCCGCTCTACCTGCTTAAACCGCAGGCGCAGCGCCTGCTCGAGGAAAGATCGTGAACGGCTATATGCTCCGGCCTATGACCTACGAAGACCTCCCGCGCATCGCAGCGCTCGAACGCGAGGTCTTCGCGGTTCCGTGGTCCGAAGAGGCGCTGCTAGCCGAGCTGGAAAACCCGCGTTCGCGCTATGTCGTGCTGGAGTGTGCGGACGCAATCGTGGCATACGCGGGGTGCTGGGTTATCTTCGAAGAGGCGCACGTGAACAATGTCGCGGTCGCCCCGAGTCAGCGAGGGCGCGGCTTCGGCGAACAGATCATGCGTTATCTGGCCAAGGTCGTGTTTGCCGAGGGCGCGCGCAGTATGACGCTGGAGGTACGCGCCTCCAACATGACCGCGAAGTCGCTGTACAAAAAGCTGGGCTTCGTACTGTGCGGCGTACGCCGCAAATATTATTCCGACAATCGGGAGGACGCCGAAATAATGTGGCTGAACGATATTTCCCCGCTCGCGGAGGACTCGCTTTGGTAGGCGTACGGCGCGCCGGATCGGGTCCGAAGATCCTGCTGCTGCATGGCTGGGGCGGCACGTGCGACAGCTTCGCCCCTGTCGTAAACGCGCTGGCCTCTCTGGGCTTCGAAGCGATCGCGCTGACCTTTCCCGGCTTCGGTGACGTATCCGAGCCGGACGAACCCTGGGGGATGGAAGAATACTCGCTTTGGACGCTCGATTTTATCCGCGAAAACGGCTTGGAGGGCTGCCCCATTATCGCGCATTCGTTCGGCGGGCGTGTTACCATATGGCTCGCTTCGCGCTATCCGGGCCTCTTCTCCAAGCTCGTACTGGTGGACGCCGCCGGAATCCGGCCCAAGCGCGGGCTGAAATACTACATAAGGGTCTATACCTATAAGCTGCTCAAAAATATCGGCAAGCTGCCGCCTTTCAAAGGGCTGCTCGAACAACGGCTGAATAACGCCGGCAGCGCGGACTACCGCGCGCTGTCGCCGCTGATGAAGCGGGTGTTCGTCAAGGTCGTCAACGAGGATTTGACGCCCTGCTTGCCGAATATTCAAGAGAGCGCGCTGCTCGTATGGGGCAGCGAGGATACGGAAACGCCGCCCTACATGGCCAGGACGATGGAGCGCCTCATCCCGGACGCGGGGCTAGTCGTCTTCGACGGCGCGGGGCACTTCAGCTATCTGGACGAGTTCCCCCGGTTCATGGCCGTACTCAAAAGCTTCTTGGAGGTAAAAGCGTGTTAGATACTATGAACATACTAAATTATGCCTTGCTGGTTCTCACCGCCGTAACGTTAACCCTTGCTTCCAACCGGCTCCTGCACATGCTTCAGCTCGAGAGCTACCAGGCCGACGGCTATCTGCGATGGCTCATTAGGCGCGGCATCAGCCTCTGGATATCGTTCGCGGCGGTCGCCCTTATGGGCGCGGCGATAACCGCCATCGGCTTCCTGGCGTTTTTCAACAGCAATGCCGGGCTGTTCTTCTGGATTTCGTACGCCGCGCGGGTCGTCGTCTGCGCGCTGCTGTACAGCCAGTATCTTTCGGGCCGGAACAATGCCTTCAAGGTCACCGCGCGCGTCAAGCGTCTCTTCGCGGCGGTATTCGTCCTCTCCCTCGCGGCGGTTTTTCTGCCGCAGGTGCTGCGGGAATCGCTCTTGACGTCGTATGAGTATTTGGGCAATCTCGAATTGACGTATCTCGGAGTGCTGCTGCTGCCGCTCATCGTCCTTTTGGCGCATTTGATCCTATTCCCTGCCGAGGAGTTCATCAAACGGCGTTATCTGAATGAAGCGAAAGCGATTCTAGAGGAGCGGCAGGATCTCATAAGAATAGGAATAACCGGCTCCTACGGCAAGACGAGCGCGAAGTTCATCCTCGGAACGCTGCTCGGCGAAAAATTCAACGTACTCGTACCGCCCGCGAGCTATAATACGCCTATGGGCATCACGCGCGTCATCCGCGAACAGCTTGCCGACGAGCACGAGGCGTTCATCGCCGAAATGGGCGCGCGCCGCGTCGGTGAAATCGAGGAGCTATGCGAGCTCGTACATCCGGACCTCGGCATCCTGACCGCAATCGGCCCGCAGCATCTCGAAACGTTCGGCAGCATCGCCAACGTCGCGAAGACCAAGTTCGAGCTGATCGAAGCGCTGCCAGTGGACACGGGCGCGGCGTTCTTCAACGCGGATAACGAGATCGTCGATTCGCTCTTCGATTCGGCCGTTACGCCGCATAAATTCCGCTACGGCATCGACGCCGAATACGAGCTCTACGTGCGCGCCAAGGATATCCAAACCGGGCACGAGGGCGTCGAATTCACGCTGTGCCATGAAGGGGCCGAGCGGCGCGTAAAGACCAAGCTCCTGGGCAAGCATAACGTTCTGAATATCGCGGGCGCGGCCGCGGCGGCGCTGTATCTTGGCCTGACGATGGACGAGGTCGCCGCGGGCATCGCGAAGCTCGAACCCGTCGAGCACCGGCTGCAGCTCATCCAGGGCGCTGTGACCGTCATCGACGACGCGTTTAACGCCAATCCCGAGGGCACGAAGGCGGCGCTGGAAGTGCTAGCCGAATTCCCGGGGCGCAAGATCGTCGTTACGCCGGGGATGGTCGAGCTCGGCGCGGAGCAGGATCAGCACAACGAGGAATTCGGCAGGCGGCTCGCGAGCGTCGCGGACGAGGTAATTCTCGTGGGCGAAAGGCAAACGGCGGCGATCCTTGACGGGCTGAACGCCGAGGGCTTCGACGCCGAGCGCGTCCATATTGTCAAGAATCTCGCGGCGGCGACGGAAACGCTGTCCACGATGACGCAGCAGGGCGACGTCGTCCTGTTCGAAAACGATTTGCCCGCGAATTATCAAAATTAACGTGAGGTTTCCCATAATAATGAAAAAGAGCTTAGCCGTCATATTCGGAGGAAGAACCGCGGAGCACGATATCTCCATCATAACCGGGCATCAGCTGATGGAAAACGCCGATAAGGTTAAATACGATATCCATCCCGTCTATATTTCGCGCACGGGTGAATGGTATACCGGCGAAGCCCTGCGCGACATCAAGCTCTTCGAAAACTTCGATCCGAAGCGCAAGGATATTGTGGCGGCGCATATCTCCCCCGTCCCCGGCGGCGGGCTGTGCTTTGACGGCGGCGGGTTGTTCAAAGCGCAAAAGAGCATTCGAATAGACGCGGCGGTAATCGCGATGCACGGTATGCACGGCGAGGATGGAACCGTACAGGGCTTGATGGAGCTCGCGGATATTCCATATACCAGCGTCGGCGTCCTGGGCAGCTCCGTCGGCATGGACAAGATCATGATGAAATCGGCGTTCCGCGCCGCAAACGCTCCCGTCTTGCCGGACGTACACTTTCCGCGCTCGGAATGGGAGCGGGATAAAGCGCCGCTCATCGCGCGCGTCGAGGCGGAGCTGGGCTACCCCGCCTTCGTAAAGCCCGCTAACCTCGGCTCAAGCATAGGCATCGGCCGCGCTACTGACCGCGCGTCGCTCGAAAGCGCAGTTGAGGTCGCCGCAAAGTACGACCGGCGCATACTCGTTGAAAAGGGTGTCGATAAGGCGCTCGAATACAACTGCGCCTGCCTGGGCTACGGCGAGGACGCGCTGGCCTCCGAGGTCGAGCGCCCTGTCAGCTGGCAGGAATTCCTCAGCTTCGACGAAAAATACATGCGCGGCGCGAAGCAAACGGGCATGAAATCGCTTGAGCGCGAGCTTCCCGCGAATATTTCCGCCGAGCTGAAGGAAGAGATTCAGGCTTTAACGCGCGCGCTTTTTAAAGAGCTGGACTGCAAGGGCGTCGTCCGCATAGATTATCTGTACGATCCCGCTGAAAACAAGCTCTACGCAAACGAGATCAACACAATTCCTGGCTCTTTCGCGTTCTACCTGTTCGAAGCGAGCGGCCTCCCCTTCCCCGCGCTTATCGACAAACTCGTAAAATACGCTTTCATGGCGCACGAGGACAAGGGCCGCTCCAGCTTCGCGTACGATTCCGGGGTTTTGAGCAAAGCGCGGGCCGGACTGCAAAAAGGAACGAGTAAAAACGCATGATCGACTGCCGCAAATAGTTACGAATTTTACACTTTTCTGTTACATGATTTTCGCTGTTGTTCCCGCGCGTGACACAATCTTGCCACAATCCACGGGTATACTGAACATGTGTAAAACATCATGGGAAACGCAGCGTTTCAGAAAAGGAGTTTCAATGAAAATAAACAAAAAAGATGGCAAGCCCATCGTCCTCGTATGCGTTACGGATCAGATTAAGTGCGACCGCCTGATTCGCTCAGGCAGACTAATGGCAGACTGTTTTTCTTTGGATTTGAAAGTGATAAACATAGAAACGAACGCTTCATTTGGAGGCCACGCTGGGCTTGGCATAGAGCATCTATATAAAGTTTCTTCACTATATAACGCCGAAATGACAGTATATTATCATCAGGAGGCGTTAGAATCGGCAAAAAACTATATTCGGAGCAACAACGTCGCGCATATCGTCACAGGCGTACCGTTTTCGCCCGAAGGCAGCCCGTTTATCGACGGCCTGCTCGATGCTTTCCCCAAGACCCCCCTCACGATCGTCAGCGAAGAGGGCAATTTCTATCTGGCGCAATCTACGCCGTACAGCGTTATCAAGTGCGCGATAGCTTAGTATCAGGGAAGTAATGCGAAATCACTTAAATTACTCCGCCCCCGCCGACGCGTCCTGGATATTGGAACGGTGTTCGACGTCAGTGAGCGAGTTAAAATGCGATGTGCTCGTATTGAAGTAAAGGCAGCAAAAGCCTTCAAGTCCATTACCTTCGACTGAATCCGTACCGTGATTCATCCCCTGCAGCGAAGCGGCGACGTCTTGCCCTTCGAAATGCACAACGACGGGGCGCTTGCTCCAATTCGGCTCCCCGCCAAAGACGCTGAGAAAGACCTCTACATCCGCCGGAGTGCTGCAAGCCACTTCGGCGTGATTTTTGCCGCCGACGCGCGTAACGCTGAAGGTGTCCTCCGTCCAGCAATCGGTAATCTCAACAGGCTGGCCGGGCTTAAAGAGCGGGTCCACCTCGTTCCAGGGCGTCGCCGCGCCGAATATTTTGATATCGCCATTGACAGAAGGACCAATCGGGATTTCCACGGAAGCGCCGATCGGCTTGCGTATGGCGGAAACCGAAAAGAGCCTGTCCATCGACTCCTGTCCGATGGTTCCATCCGCCATTATCTCGTTGTACTCCTGAAACGCGACGACGCACGTGCGCGTCTTGCCGCCGAAGACGCCCGTAGGCCGGATATTGAAATAGCCAAGCTCGGCGAGGCGCGCCTGAACACGCAAAACATCCTCCCCCTGGCTGCCGCTCTTCAGGAGCTCCGCTCCGAGGGCTGGCGCGGCGAGGAGGGATATGATGATTATCGCGATGACGAGTATGGTCAGCGGTTTCTTCATTGGGTTTAGTATAGCATATTGGGGTTGGCGCGTCGATAGGCCTTTCGCTTTGTGCGGACTTTGTGATATGATAAAGCATAAAATGCTCCGAAGGAAACAAGACGCATTAGGAGGATCGCGATGACGGTATTGGTAACGGGAGGCGCGGGCTATATCGGCAGCCATACGTGCCTCGAACTGCTCAATCAGGGCTACGAGGTCGTAGTGGTGGACAATTTCTGCAACAGCGCGCCCGAGGCCGTAAAGCGCGTTAAGGCGCTCGCGGGCAAGGATTTCGCGTTTTATGAGGCGGACGTACGCGACGCCGCGGCGATGGACGATATCTTCCGCCGCCACGATATCGGCTGCGTCATACATTTCGCGGGGCTGAAGGCCGTCGGCGAATCGGTTCAGCAACCGCTGAGCTACTACGGCAACAACCTCGAATCCACCATCGGGCTCTGCGAGGCGATGCGGCGCGCGGGCGTCGGGCGGATCATCTTCTCCTCCAGCGCGACGGTTTACAACAGCAGCAACGAAATGCCGCTTACCGAAAGCTCGCTGACGGGAGGCTGTACCAATCCCTACGGCTGGACGAAGTTCATGTGCGAACATATTCTGCGCGATACCGCCGCCGCCACGGACGGCTTCTCCGCCGTCCTTCTGCGCTATTTCAACCCTATCGGCGCGGATACAAGCGGCCAAATCGGCGAGGACCCCTCCGATATCCCCAACAACCTGATGCCATATATCGCGCAAACGGCCGTCGGCCGGCGCGACTATCTCCGTGTATTCGGCGACGATTACCCGACGCCGGACGGCACGGGCGTACGCGACTATATACACGTTACGGATCTGGCGAAAGGTCATGTCGCCGCGATTCGGTACTGCGAAGCGCATACCGGCTGCGAGGTCTTTAACCTGGGCACCGGGCGCGGCACAAGCGTGCTCGAGCTGCTCCGCGCCTTTGAAAAGACGGTCGGCAAGCCGATTCCCTACCAGATAGTAGAACGCCGATCGGGAGACGTGGCGACATGCTACGCCGCCACCAAAAAAGCCGCCGAGCTTTTGGGCTGGCGCGCCGAAAAGACCATAGACGACGCCTGCGCGGACAGCTGGCGCTGGCAAAGCGGCAATCCGATGGGCTACAAAAGCAATTAGAAGAGGCCTCCCCAAGCTAATGGGGAGGCCAATTTCATTCAGCAGCCTTTTTGTTCTACCAGCAGGCTGGCGCAAACGGAGCTCTCGCAGTTGCAGCCGCAGGCCGCGCATCCGTCTCCGCAGCAGCACTTCCCGGTCACATAGAGCTGGATTCGGAGCGGCAGCGCATTGCGCTGAACGTCGAACAGCACCTGCCCGTGTCCGTCGCCCGCGTACTCGCTGCCCAAGATCGGCTGCCCATTTCCCAGCAGCACGCACTTGACCCCGCGTCCGGCAACATAATACGTCGCCTTATAGAGGCCCGGGCACTCGATTTCGACCGCTGAACCGGCGCGCACCTCAAAGGGCATTTGCGACGGATGCGGGACGCGATAATCGAACGCGACGGTCTCATTCGCCCTTATACCCGCGCAGCGCGTGCTGTAGAGATATACTGCGCCGTTGCGCGCGTTCGCGCCCGCTTCGCCCTTTGGCCCCTGCCGTCCTGTCGGCCCTTGCGAGCCTGCCGGCCCCTGCGGACCCGCAGGCCCTTGGGCAGCGGCATAGTAAGGACACAGCGGCGCCCCAGGCGTAATGCCTGGGGCAATGGATTGGGCGCTCCACAGCGCGTTATGGCGTTATTGGGTTCAATCGTCGTACTCGGCGTCGGATTGCAGAATTTTGCCGCTCGTGGCGTCGATTTCGTATTCGTATTCCATCCGGCCATTCTTGAAATCCACCTCGTAGACCATAGTGCGGTGCTCGCGGTCGAGCTTTACCTTCAGCCTGCGCACGTCGGACTCCGCAAGCCCCGCGTCGGCAAGCGCGATGGATTTGGCCTTCGTCTCGCCGATATATTGCGCCGAGCTGCCGGAGGTTGGCTTAGGCGTCGCTTTCGGCTTCGCGGTGGCCTTTGGCTTAGCAGTCGTTCTTGGCGCGCGGTCTTCGAAATCGTGATCATATTCACGGATATCCCCGCTCACGGCGTTAATCTCATAGTCGTATTCCGTCTTGCCGCTATAGAATTCGACGTCGTATACCGTGCGCCCATCGTCGCGATCCAAGTGCACCCGGATAAAATCCGTCTGCGCTTCTGTTATCCCCGCGTGCTCCAGCGCGATCGACTTCGCCTTAGCTTCGCCGATGTACTGCTCGGTGCTGGCGGCGGCCAGCGCGCCGCCGGGCAGAACCGCAAGTATAAGCATCGCCGCGGCGCATATTATCGAGATTCGTCTGCTCTTCATCTTCATCTTCATCATCCTCATTGCCTTTCTCAAACATCTTTTCGCAGCTTTTTAAACCTTACATAGTTATAATGCGCGTATCACCTGTTTTATCGCACCATACAAAATTATTTTTGCTGTGATATAATGATGGCGTCGCTGTTATTACAGAAAAAATTCGTTATAATAGTGCGATAAAACCGATTGCTCGCGCATTATTACTTTGAGGAGATTCGAAGCGTGCTTTTTTTCAGTTTAGCGCGGGAAACAAGCGATGAATTATACGAATCCTGCATCGCCGGGATTGCGTTGGGAGACAAAGACGCGCTTTGCACGCTCTACGAGCATACTAAAAGCGCCGTCTATGGCTTCGCGCTTTCCGTTGTACGCAATACGCAGGACGCAGAGGATATCCTCCAGGATACGTTCGTCAGCGTATTCGCTTCGGCGCAAAGCTATCGGAAGATGGGCAAGCCGTTAAGCTGGATGCTCACCATCACGCGAAACCTGGCGCTCATGAAGCTCAGGGCGCGGAGCAGGATGGCCGAGCTGTCGGAGGAGGAGTGGAGCGTGTTCATCGCGGACACCGCGCCCGACGCCAGCGAAGACCGGCTCGTGCTGGCGGCGGCGCTTAACAGCGTCTCCCCCGAAGAAAGCCAGATTGTTATGCTGCACGCCGTAACCGGCATGAAGCACAGGGAGATAGCGCAGATTCTGGACTTGCCGCTATCGACGGTTCTATCTAAATACAACAGGGCGCTCAAGAAGTTGAGAACCGTTATGGAGGAAGGTGAAGCTAGTGCCCGGTAAGGATATCGAAACAAGTATAAAGAATGCCGTAGAACGCCTCACGCCAGACGTGTTGGATAGTATTATCGCACGCTGCGAAGCGCCGGGCGGCGTTTATATAATTCAATCCAAGACGCGCAAGCGGAGCTGGGCGCGCGCGGCGGGGGCGCTGGCGGCGGCGCTCGTTATGGTATTCGGCGGCGCATTCGCCTACAACACCATCGAGGGCAGCCGCGTGGATTCATTGGTTATGCTCGACGTTAACCCAAGCCTGGAACTCCGCCTTAATAAGAGCGACCGTGTATTGGGCATAGAGGCAAAGAACGAAGACGCCGTGCGTGTACTGGATAATATGGATCTGACAAACGTTCCTGTTGACGTGGCGGTCAACGCCCTAATCGGTTCGATGCTGAAGTTCGGCTACATCCACGAAAGCGCGAACTCCGTCCTGCTCTCCGTCGAGAGCACGGATCAGGAGAAGAGCGTGCTGTTGCAGCGCAATCTGGCCAATTCCATCAGTATGCAGCTGAACGTGGCCAACGGCGCGGTCATCAGCCAGACATTGGCCGAGGACGAGGCGCTGTTGAGCTTGGCTCAGGAAAATCAGATCTCCAGCGGCAAAGCGGCGCTCGTACAAAAAATCGTCGATGAAAACAGCCATCTGCTCTTCGCGGATCTGGCAAAGCTTTCCGTAAACGAATTGAATCTGCTTGTCGGCTCGGAGCTCATCCAAACTCGGGGCTTAGAGGCTCAGGGCAGCGCGAGCGAAACCGGCTATATCGGCGCGGAAAGGGCGTTGCAGATTTCGCTGGATCACGCGGGTGTACCGACGGATGAAATCGTAAACCGGCAGGCGGAGATGGATTTTGACGACGGCGCAATGGTCTACGAGGTCGAGTTTCAATACGGGAATAAGGAATACGAATACGAAATCGACGCAAAAGACGGCGCCGTCATTGAATATAGCACGGAAGGCGCTGATGAGGCCAGGCGCGAAGCGCCCGATCCGCCCGCTTCCGCAAAACCTGCGCCGGCGCAGCCGGCGGACTTTATCGGCGAAGACGCGGCGAAGGAGATAGCGGCGGCCCACGCGGGCATAGCGCCGAATGCCAAGATGCAGGCCGAGCTGGATAAGGACGACGGCCTCTACATCTACGAAGTCGAGTTCGATGCCGGCGGCAGCGAATACTCCTATGATATCGACGCCTCTACAGGCGCGATTATTTCATGGGAGACGGATGACGATTAGCAAGGCGGATAACGCCGCTTATTATCCCGATTCCCTTTGAAATCTTATCAGGCTCCAGGTGCGAATAGCCTAAAATGATTTTACTGTTGTCCGTCTGTTCTTTCGCGATAAAGAATCTGTCAACAGGATATATACGGACGCCGTTATCCGCTATTTTATCCACAATCTCCTTTGTGAACATCTCATCACCAAATCGTACAACCATGTGCAGGCCGGCGGCGTGTCCCAGCACGTCAAACCGGCCTAAAAAATGTTTGGACAATTCTTTCAGGAGAACAGTTCTATTTCCGGCATAGTGCTTCTTCATTTTCCATATATGCTTTTCAAAAGCGCCGGTTTGGATAAATTGCGCTAAAGTGTACTGACTAATAGCATCGGAATGCACGTCGGAATACGTTTTTAGTTTTTTACACGCCGGAATAAGGTTCCGCGGCAAAACCATAAAACCCAAACGCAATGCGGGGGCCAGTATCTTGCTGAAAGAGCCGCAGTATATTACCCGTTGCGGATTTAACTCATAAAGCGAGCTGACGGGCGGCCCCTCATACCTAAATTCTCCGTCATAATCGTCCTCTACGACATAGCAGTTGCTTTGTTCAACGTATCTCACCAACTCCAACCGTCTTTGTATTGGCAGAATGCCGCCCAAAGGATACTGGTGCGACGGCGTGACGTAGATAAATGAAACCTGCCTTTTATCGCGTAACAATTCGGTGCATAATCCTTTTTCGTCGGCGGGGACGCCTTCAATCGAGCATCCCGCCGTGGTGATCACCTTGCGAAGCCCCGAGTGCGATGGATTTTCCACCAAGACGGTTTTCTGGTTATCCCGTAGAATATGTGAAATCAAAGACAAGCCCTGCGTTGTACCCGATGTGATCATAATTTGCCCCGCATCGCACGAAATGCCCCTTGTGCGGTACAGATATCCGGCGATTGCCTCCCGTAATTCCCGTATCCCGGACGCGCCGCAATACCCAAAACCAGAAACCGGGACTTTTTGGCACACTCCTCTATAAGTATTGCTCCATTCTTTTCGCGGGAAGTATTCAAGCGCCGGTATGCCTGTGCGAAAATCTATTATTTCCTTTTCAGGCGGCGCTTTCTCCGGCGTTGCGATAAGTTCTCGCCCCATAGGTACGACAATATCCAAAGCGCGTAAGCCTTCGGCCACCACTGTACCCGAGCCCTTATAGGTTTTTAGATACCCTTCCGCAATCAACTGGCTGTAAGCCTCGATGACGGTGTTTCTGGAAACGGCAAATTCAGACGCCAGGCTTCGCGTGGATGGCAGCTTATGCCCTGACGCTAAGGCTCCACTATGTATCATCTGCCGAACTTGCTGATATATTTGCCGCGCAAGCGCAAGCGGGCCTTCCCGGTCAAGCTCAAGCCACATACCTATCTCCTCCGATAAAAGTGGTTCTATGATCTCGGATGAAAAGTGGAGCTTTTCACGCCAATTTCAAGATGATAGAATTGTATCATTAGCCTCAAGAGGAGTAAATATGGGAAGATTGTATTTGACAATAGCTTTTATTTTAGCCGGTTCTTCAATCGTGGCCGCGCGTTTTGTGTCGGATTACGTCCCGCCTTTTTCCGCTACCTTTCTCAGCTTGGTATTCGCGTCATTGACGGCTATATTGTTTTGCGGAAGGAAAATGCTATACGCCGCGAAGCGATTATCCAAAGGGACTTGGACAGTCATTGCGCTGCAGGCCGTTTTCGGCAGTTTTCTTTTTAGAGTATTTTTAACGCTTGGGCTACGACACATTGGAGCGGCGGAGGCCGGTATTGTGACCGGCGCAACTCCGGCTATCACGGCATTGTTCACATGGCTTATGCTGCGTGAGCGTTTTTCTCTTCGCACGGCGATTGGCATATTGATTACATTTGCCGGTATCCTGCTGGTACAAGGGTTCCCGTTTGAAACAGCGGCGGAGAATCTGAAACCGCTTGGGGTGTTGCTGGTGTTGGGTTCCGCGGCCTGTGAATCACTTTTCACCACGTTATCACGCCGGCTGCATATGGATACGCGAGATAACGACGCGCTTTCCCCTGTGGTTCATGCCGGATATGTGAGCGCCGTCGCGATGGTTTTATGCTTTCCTCCCGCTTTGCTTGAATCGCCGTGGACAGCGATAGCAAGGCTGCCCGTCAGCGGATGGCTTGGCTTGGTGTGGTACGGAAGTATTGTAACAATCGTTGCTTTTGCGTGTATGTTCGCCGGGGCAAAGCGGTGCAGCGGTTACACGATTGCCGCGTTTGCGGGCATTATTCCGATTTCATCGACTGTTTTTGCGGGGATAGTGTTAGGGGAAGCGATTGGTATTTATCAGATTTTAGGCTGTATATTCGTAGTTGTCGCAACAGTTGTAATTAATAAAAGCAAAAAGAAAACCGTCAGCGCGGCGGCTGAATAAACTTCTATGACGATACCGCTTTAGCTTCTGCCACGCTCAAATCCCAAGTAGCGCGTTCCTTGAAACGTCAGCTTGCCGACATCGCCCTCCACCAACTGCCCGTACTCGGTATCGCGAATCATGAACTCCAGGCGGTCGCCGCTTAATACTTCAAAGGTCGCGTAATACGTCGTTGAAGACGTTGACATGTGATGATGCGCATTGCTCGTATGGTGGTGGTGATGATGAACGTCCGTGCGCTTTGTAACCACAATGGTCTTCCCGACAAAAGGTTGAAACCATTATAGCCACAAACCGGCACGTTTTCAACAAGGCGAAAATTCCCGAAGTAAGAGCCACAGTACTAGACAGTTTACATGGGGAGGCTTGGGTGCAGGGTGAAGAGTTTATTGTGACATCGGAATTGCTGGAAGATGATGTCGGTGCTTTCGTCCACCGTGACTGTCTGGTCGTTATCGATAACCTCTTTATTGGCGGAGAGGGCGGAGCCGTCATGGTCATTGCTGCGGAAGATGAGGCCGGAGAGGAGTCCTATGCCGAGGAATAATGTAAACACGCTGCAGAGGATGAATGTGCGGCTGGTTAATATTGATTTTGCTGTGATCTGCATAGAGATTTCCTTGTGTT
>QMCE01001055.1_pt1 | contig 14872 bp, 12 predicted proteins | sample 1821851 | NCBI WGS metagenome assembly QMCE01 (sample SAMN09453174, study PRJNA476694) | Termite gut metagenome, whole genome shotgun sequencing project. | isolation source: worker | host: Odontotermes sp. | place: South Africa:Pretoria | collected 2016-01-28 | reverse complement strand
AGAGCGTTGCGCTTTTCAGTCAACGCTTTTTTGCCTTATAGGAAAGTTCTCAATTGCGGAGCAAGTTCCACGAAGTGGAACTGTAGAGCGTTGCGCTTTTCAGTCAACGCTTTTTTAGCCAATATTTAAAACGGAGTTGCTTGAAGATATAAGCTCGATGCAAGGTTTTATATGGAAATGCAGTTAAGATTTACAGGATGAAGACGATATAGTCTATGCACGGTTTGTGCGGGTGGGAATATAATGTGGATAAATGGCGGTGGCGGGGGGATTGTGGTACATATTCAAAAAAATACGCAATCGGGCCGTTTTACGAGAAGTTTTGCCACCGATACCGTACCAGTTTGCTCGATTGATTTAATACATTTTTTCGAATACATTTTTCTTTTAAAATATGGTTTACTTTTGTTGGATAATGAGGTATAATAGCTATATGTACCTAGTAATATGTGGATGCGGGCGACTGTTCCAAGGAAGGAGGGTTATGCATGGACGCTATATACAACTATCTGTTGCCAACATATACGCCGAACCCGAGTTCTCGCAACAACACCGTACATAAGAAATCAGAATTAAGGGAGCATTATGGTAACATCGTCAAGATGACGAAACGTTCTCCCTTATATTTTGTACGTCTGTCCAATGAGAAGCAGAAATTTGTATTGAACGTGAAAGAGGCGGCGCTGAACCTGAAGTCGCTTACAGATGATTTGGTAGAGGAAGAGAAGGGGTATTTCAATAAAAGGGCCGTCTACTCGGAGGAAGAAGGGGTCGTGTCGGCCAAGATGATAGAGGGCAAGGAAGAAGAGACGCCCAATCCGTTCACCATCAAGGTCAAATCGTTGGCGAGGCCCCAGATTAACGAGGGTATTGCCCAGTTTGAGTCGGGGGCGGGATTGCCGGAAGGAAAGTACGTGTTCCAGGTGAAGATGGAGGACAATGCGTATGAGCTTCCGTTTGAGGTGAAAGAGGGGGATACGAACCTAGACGTGGCCTCCAAGCTGGTGAACTACATCAATCGGACGGACGTTGGGTTACAGGCCAATTTGAGCTACATGGATCGTAGCGAGATGGTGAGGATTGAGTTGCAGTCCTTTAAGACGGGGGATGCGGAGCGGTTGTTGTTCGAGCTGTCCGACGTGTCCAAGCCGGGGGACAGGGGCTTGGTTGATTACTTTGGATTGAATCGCTTTACGCAGACGCCAAGAAGTGCGGTATTTGACATGAATGGGGTTGAGACGAGGGCGTTGTCCAACCGTTTCATTTTGAATGGGAGTTTGGAGGTGCAGTTACACAAGGCGTCGGAAGGGGTGGCCCAGATCGGGTATAAGAACGACGCAAAGGGAGCCGTCGACAAGGTGAAAGAGGTAGTCGGCGTATGGAACCAACTGGTTGACAAGGCGTATGATTATGCGGCCAAGGCGAAGAGTTACCCCAAACTGGCCAACGAGCTTAAGGCGATTGCGAGGGGGAGCAGGTCGGATTTGGAGTCTGCGGGCATCGTTATGGAAGAAGGGGGCAGGTTGTCGGTGGATTCGGCGTTGGCCACCCAAGCCTTCCAGGAAGGGGACTTGAAGGAACTTTTTTCCAAGGACTCTCCTTTTGTCGGCAAGGTCAAGGAAGAGATGGGGAAGATATCTACGGACCCGATGGAGTATGTCGACAAGAAGATGGTTAGCTATCCGAACATCAGGAAGAATGGGTTTTCCTACACTTATATGACGTCCATGTACAGCGGAATGTTGTTTAATCATTATTGTTAGGGTATTGCGGTTCCGACGCGCGTTCGAACCGTAACGACTTTAAGCAGGCGCCGGCGAGTAAGCCAATGACGGCGCCTGTTATAATTCCAGACACGATTAGTATAGGAAGGTAATAAGTAATCTGCAGGGTGTTGGTGACGGCTACCGCCACGAGGATTTGACCGACGTTGTGGGAGACGGCGCCCAATACGCTGACACCCGTCATCCCCAGAAGCCGCCCCCTTTTGGCCGCGCACATGACGGCAAGGCTCAGCAGTCCGCCGATGAGGCCGTAGAGCATGGGATACAGGCCGCCAAATGTGAAGCCGACCAAGAGGATGCGGAGCAACGAAACGGCGAGGGCTTGGCGGAAGCCCCACAAGTACAGCGCCAGAATCACGACGAGGTTGGCCAAGCCAAGCTTGACTCCCGGGACGCCGACGTGGAAGGGGAGGAGGAACTCGATATAGCTGAAGACGAATCCCAAGGCGGTTAGGGAAGCCAAACGGGACATTTTTTTCGGCATGAGGCATCTCCTTTTTCATCTTATATTTAGGAAGGTTCACTGTTGCGGAGCAAGTTCCGCGAAGCGGAACGGTAGAGCGTTATGGTTCTCAATTGCGGAGCAAGTTCCACGAAGTGGAACTTTAGAGCGTTATGGTTCTCAATAACGCTTGTTGCAGGGTTCTCAGCCAACGCTTTGTTTCGTTAGCGGGTGACGGCGTCGGGTGCGTCGGGGTCGGGAGTGACGGACGCGGTACCGAGGACTTCGATGGCCACCCGGTTGGGAAGGCAAATGATGGATTCTCCCGCGCGACGGATTCTTCGGTGTTTGACGCAGAGCAAATCAGGGCAAGAAGACTGTGCCACGTCAACGGAACCGTCCGATATCCGCAGCGTCAACCGCCCCGTCGGCAGGTTTTCAATCGTTACTTCACAATCTTCATCCAATGGATACTCGCGGTACGCGGCGCCGTCCACGACGACCTTGACGCATCCGCCCTCCACACCCGTTAGATGGTTAAAGAGGAACAGCCCTGCGGCAAGGAGGAACAACGCACCCACCATGATCCAATCATTTTTCCCGTGTATAATCGCATCGTTTTTCATAAACTTAATTATAACATAATTTGATTACGGGGTCAAAATGCCACTAACTGTGTTTCATGCTTGCGTATAACATATGGCTTTGCCATCTGCAGAACATGAGTAAGCAGCCCGGTTAGGGCGGGTCTGAATGTTTTAGGACTACGCCGCGGTATCAGATAATTTTTTGAAAAAACAAGTTGACGGCGAACGGCGTGCTGTGGTATAGTAAGGAAGAGATGGTAACAGGTCTTTTTTTTATGCTTTGTTTTAATAATGAACAGAGGTAACGGAGGTGAAAGAATGAGGGTAAAGATTACGTTGGCGTGTACGGAATGCAAGCAGCGCAACTACAACACGACGAAGGAAAAGAAGAATCATCCGGAGAGGATGGAGACCAAAAAATACTGTAGGTTCTGTAGAACCCACACATTGCATAAGGAGACGAAGTAGTCTACGACCATTGTTGGCTTTTGCGTCATGCGAATCGTTGTAGAAGGGATGTGGAATTATGAGTGAAGAGTCAAAGGTAAAGGGCAAGGAAAAGCAAAGCCGGGAAAAGGGCGGCCTATTCAAGGGTATTAAGTCTGAATTTAAGAAGGTGATATGGCCGGACAAGGACGCCGTAATCAAGAAGACTTCGGCGGTCATCCTCGTTACCATAGTGTTGGGCGTTATTATTGCGGTATTGGACAGCGGCGTCGTTAAGTTAGTCGATATGATATTTACGTTAGGTTAGGGTGGTGGCATGGCGGAAGCGAGTTGGTACGTGGTTCACACGTATTCGGGATATGAGAACAAGGTAAAGGCCAATATTGAGAAGGCGATTGAGAACAGGAATTTACAAGACCAGATTCTAGAGGTTTCCGTGCCGATGCAAAGCGTGGTGGAGGTCAAGAACGGAGTCAAGAAGCATGTGTTGAAGAAAATGTTTCCGGCCTACGTATTAATCAACATGATTATGAACGACAACACTTGGTACGTCGTGCGCAATACGAGGGGCGTGACGGGTTTCGTCGGTCCGGGTTCCAAGCCGGTGCCTTTGTCGGAGGCGGAGATGGAAGGCATGGGTTTGATGGGGGGAGAACCGTCCATTGGATTCGAGGTTGGAGACACGGTCGTGGTTACGTCGGGCGTTTGGGAGAATACTACAGGAGTCGTACAGGGCATCAGCAACGACAAGCAGATTGTGACGATTAATGTGGACATGTTCGGTAGGGAGACGCCGGTTGAGATAGATTTTACGGATATTGAGAAGGCATAGTGCGGTATTGGGACGACCCGCTCCACCAAGTGGCGAGTGGCGAATGAGTGTTGGAATGAATATGGAGAAGAATCAAGGAGGAAGCAACAATGGCTAAGAAAGTAGAAGGATATATTAAGTTACAGATTCCCGCGGGGAAGGCGACGCCGGCACCACCGGTCGGTCCCGCTTTGGGACAGCACGGCGTCAACATCGTGCAATTCACGAAGGAGTTCAATGCGAGGACGGCCAGTCAGGAGGGCATGATTATTCCCGTGGTAATCACCGTATTTGCGGACAGGAGTTTCAGCTTTATTACGAAGACCCCGCCGGCCGCCGTATTGTTGAAGAAGGCGTGCAAGATAGAGTCCGGTTCCGGAGTGCCGAACACGCAGAAGGTGGCGTCCATTTCGAAGGACGAGATACGCAAGATAGCGGAGATTAAGATGCCGGATTTGAACGCCGGTTCGATTGAGGCCGCCATGAGCATGATTCAGGGGACGGCGAGGAGCATGGGAATCACGGTCGACGCCTGAGCACGGTGTGTGTGTGATGACGCGTTCGGCTTCGTTTGCGCAAAGTGCAAGATTAACTAGATGGTGGGAGGGCGCGACGCCCGCGAGTACCACGAGGAGGTAGGAAGATGAAGAGAGGCAAGAGGTTCAAGGAAGCGGCAAAGTTAGTGGACAGGGAAAAGTACTATGACGTTGCGGAAGCGGTAGGACTGCTAAAGCAGACGGCGAAGGCCAAGTTCGACGAGACGGTGGAAGCCCACATTCGTCTGGGCGTGGACAGCCGCCATGCGGACCAACAAGTGCGCGGGGCCGTAGTGTTGCCGCACGGAACGGGTAAGACGGTGAGGGTGCTTGTATTTGCCAAGGGCGACAAGGTGGCGGAGGCGGAAGCGGCCGGTGCTGATTTTGTCGGCGGCGAGGACTTGATACCCAAGATTCAAAATGACGGATGGCTGGATTTTGACGTGGTAGTCGCCACGCCGGACATGATGGGCGTCGTTGGTCGTTTGGGCCGAGTACTTGGTCCCAAGGGATTGATGCCGAACCCCAAGGCGGGTACGGTTACGATGGACGTTACCAAGGCCGTCAACGACATCAAGGCGGGTAAGATTGAGTATCGTTTGGATAAGACCAACATCATCCACGTGCCGATTGGCAAGGCTTCCTTTACGGAGGAGCAGATTAGGGACAATTACGAGACGTTGATGGGGGCCGTATTGAAGGCGAAACCGTCGGCGGCGAAGGGCCAATACCTGAGGAGCGTGGTGTTGACGTCTACGATGGGTCCCGGGATTAAGATTGACGCGGCCAAGTCCGCGGAAAAAAAGGCTTGACAAACCAATCATTCGTATGGTATGATGTGCCAAGTGCCGAAGACAGTGGGTGCCGAAGGGCATAAGCGGGGTTCGCCCACCGAGGATGCAGGATGAATAAGAATGCTTATACTCCTTTTTCGGCTGTTGATTCGGAAAAGGAGTTTTTTGTTGCGTTGCGGTTCTCTAGGTCAGGCAACTATGCGAGAAGGAGGTAAACGGAATGGCGAAGATTGAACTAAAACAACCAGTGGTTGACGAGATTAAGGGATATTCAGAGAAGGCGAAATCCATCGTCCTTGTGGATTACTTGGGCGTAACGGTAGAGCAAGACACGGCGCTGCGCAAGAAGCTTAGGGAAGCCGGGGTCGTGTACAAAGTCTATAAGAACACGATGATGCGTTTTGCGTTCAAGGGAACCGACTTTGAACAGTTGGAAGGACATTTGGCGGGTCCCACCGCGGTGGCGTTTAGCGAGGAAGACGAGACGGCGGCGATTCGGATATTGAACGACGCAATGAAGGACGCCAAGACGTTGGAGTTCAAAGGTTCCGTCGTCGATGGGACGTACTACGACGCGGAAGGCACCAAGCAGATTGCCAGCATACCGTCGAGGGAAGTGTTGATATCCAAGTTGCTTGGCAGCTTGCAGAGCCCAATCACCAATTTGGCCCGCGTGCTGAAGCAAATTGCAGAAAAAGACGAAGAGGTCGCATAGACCTTGGGAGTAGGAGCTGTCTTGCGCCCGCGGTTAGCCGGGTGGGGAATCGAATCATCATTACAATATAGGAGGTAAAGGAAGTTATGACGACACAAGAATTTATTGATGCCATTAAAGGCATGACCGTAGTAGAATTGAACGATTTGGTGAAGGCGTGTGAAGAAGAGTTTGGCGTATCGGCGGCGGCCGGCGTGGTAGTGGCGGCGGCTGGCGGAGACGCAGCCGGCGGAGCGGCGGAAGAGAAGACGGAGTTCGACGTAGAGTTGACGGAGATCGGAGCTTCCAAGGTTAAGGTCATCAAGGTGGTAAGGGAGATTACCGGATTGGGACTTAAGGAAGCCAAAGACCTCGTGGACAGTGCGCCGAAGGTGGTTAAGGAAGCCGCGGCCAAGGAAGAGGCCGAAGAGATCAAAACGAAGCTGGAGGCCGAAGGCGCCAAGGTTACGTTGAAATAACCTTGCGCGATTGTTCCGTAAAGCGAAGTGAATACCAACGACAGCCCCTGGGTGTGAGATTGCTCAAAACCCATTGGGGCTGTCGTTGATAATCTGTCATGAAGCAAACCAAACAAAAACTAACCAAAAAATTGTGGTTGACAACCTTGGAAGTATATGTTAAGATGAAAAATGCACCATTAGGCGGGGTATGTATTTTTTTCACTTGCTAGGGTATTATAACATAATTTTATGAAAATGCCAAGACTTTTTGGCGAATTTCCTTGAAAAAACAAAAATATTGTTTCTGGTTTGGACATACGTCCGAACGTTAATGAATGGTACAATTCAACTTGAGAGCGCAAGGAGTGAAAACATCAATGGAAAAAAACAGAATACGTCCAACAAAAGTAGGTGGCGGTGTAAGGATGAGTTTCTCTAAGCAAAAGGAAGTGCTGGAGATGCCGAACTTGATCGAGGTTCAGACTAATTCTTACAATTGGTTTTTGGAGCAAGGGTTGACCGAGGTTTTCCGAGACATTTCACCCATAGCGGACTATGGCGGACATCTTAGTTTGGAGTTCGTCGATTACACGCTTTGTGAGGACGACGTCAAATACTCCATCGATGAATGCAAGGAAAGGGACGCCACGTATGCGGCGCCTTTGAAGGTTAAAGTAAGGCTTCACAATAACGAGTCCGGGGAAATCAACGAACATGACATCTTTATGGGCGACTTGCCGTTGATGACCGCTACCGGAACGTTCATAATTAATGGCGCGGAGCGCGTCATCGTCAGCCAGTTGGTTCGTTCGCCGGGCATTTACTACTCCATCAGCCATGACAAGATTGGCAAGACGTTGTATTCGTGCACGGTAATACCGAACAGGGGGGCGTGGTTGGAGTACGAGACGGATTCCAACGACGTGTTCTACGTACGCGTGGACAGGAACCGTAAGCTTCCGGTTACGGCCTTGATACGCGCGTTGGGCGTGGGGACGAATCAAGAGATTTTGGACATGTTCGGCGAGGAGCCGAAGATTGTGGCGAGTATGTCAAAAGACCCGTCCGAGAGCTACAAGGATGGTTTGCTGGAAGTGTATAAGAAGTTGCGTCCGGGCGAACCGCTGTCCGTAGAGAGTGCGGAGAGTCTGTTAAACAGTATGTTTTTTGACCCCAGAAGGTATGATTTGGCCAAAGTGGGTAGGTATAAATTCAACAAGAAGCTTTCGTTCCGCAACAGGGTGGTGGGTTACACCTTGGCGGAAGACGTGGTGGACGCACTGACGGGCGAGGTCATGGCGGAAGCGGGTACGGTGGTTACGGAACAGATGGCGATTGACATGCAGAACGCCGCCATTCCTTATATGTGGGTGCAGACGGAGGAGCGCAACGTGAAGGTCCTCTCCAATATGATGGTGGATTTGAACACGTTCCTGCCCAATGTGAGCAAGAAGGAATTGGGAGTGACGGAAGAGGTTTATTACCCGTTGCTTGCCAAGATTATGGAAGAAAACGAGTCGGAAGAGGACCAAAAGGAAGCCATACGCAAGAACATCAGCGAGTTGATTCCCAAGAACGTGACCAAGGAGGACATCTTTGCCTCGATTAACTACAACATGCATCTGGAATACGGCATCGGCAACGACGACGACATCGACCATCTGGGGAATCGTCGTATTCGCGCGGTGGGCGAGTTGTTGCAGAACCAATATCGGATTGGGTTGTCCAGGATGGAGCGGGTGGTCAGGGAGCGGATGACCACCCAAGACATCGAGGGCGTGTCCGCCCAATCCTTAATCAACATCAAGCCGGTAACGGCGGCGGTGAAAGAGTTCTTTGGGAGTTCCCAATTGTCGCAGTTCATGGACCAGAACAATCCGTTGAGCGAACTGACGCACAAGAGGCGTTTGTCGGCGTTGGGTCCGGGCGGACTGTCGAGGGATCGTGCCGGGTTCGAGGTGCGCGACGTGCATTATTCGCATTATGGCAGGATGTGCCCGATTGAGACCCCCGAAGGTCCGAACATTGGATTGATCAACTCCCTAGCTTCCTATGCGAGGATTAACGAATATGGGTTTATTGAGGCACCGTACCGTTGCGTGGACAAAAGTGACCCGAACAATCCCAAGGTGGTTGACGAGGTGGTGTACATGACCGCCGATGAGGAAGACAAGTATTATGTGGCGCAAGCGAACGAGGAGCTGGACGACGAGGGGCATTTTGTCCGAGGCAGCGTATCCGGTCGCTACAAGGAGGAGACTTCCGAATTTGAGAAGCGCCTGATTGACTATATGGACGTGTCGCCCAAGATGGTGTTCTCCGTGGCGACGGCCATGATTCCGTTCCTGGAGAACGACGACGCCAACCGCGCCCTGATGGGTTCCAACATGCAGCGCCAAGCGGTGCCCTTGTTGGTGACGGAAGCGCCGGTGGTCGGTACGGGGATGGAGATGAAGGCGGCCGTGGACTCGGGCAATTGTGTGTTGGCCAGGGAAGAAGGCGTCGTGGAGAGGGTTACGTCCAGGGAAGTCTGCATTAAGAAGACGGACGGCAACAAGGACACTTATAAATTAGAAAAGTTCGTAAGGAGCAACCAAGGAACTTGTATGAACCAGAAGCCCATCGTTGCGGTTGGCGAGGAGATTGCGTCGGGGCAAGTGATTGCCGACGGGCCGTCCACGGCGGGAGGGGAGATTGCGCTGGGGAAGAATCCGTTGATTGGGTTCATGACTTGGGAAGGTTATAATTATGAAGACGCGGTACTGATAAGCGAGAGGTTGGTGCAGGACGACGTGTACTCGTCCGTCCACATCAATGAATACGAGGCGGAGGCGCGTGACACGAAGCTGGGGCCGGAAGAGATTACGAGGGACGTTCCCGGCGTCGGCGACGACGCGCTCAAGGATTTGGACGAGCGGGGAATCATCCGCATCGGCGCGGAGGTACGCGCGGGAGACATATTGGTCGGCAAGGTCACCCCGAAGGGGGAGACGGAATTGACGGCGGAAGAAAGGCTGTTGAGGGCGATATTTGGCGAGAAGGCCAGGGAGGTGAGGGACACGTCCCTACGCGTTCCCCATGGAGAGTTCGGCATCGTCGTGGACGCCAAGGTGTTTACGAGGGACAACGGGGATGAGCTGTCACCGGGAGTGAACCAGACGGTGCGCATCTACATCGCCCAGAAGCGTAAAATCCAAGTGGGGGATAAGATGGCGGGCCGCCACGGCAACAAGGGCGTCGTGTCCCGCGTGTTGCCGGTGGAAGACATGCCGTTCCTTCCGAACGGTCGACCGCTCGACATTGTATTGAACCCATTGGGAGTGCCGTCCCGTATGAATATAGGACAGGTATTGGAGATTCATTTGAGTTTGGCGGCCAAGGTGTTGGGTTTTCAGGTGGCGACGCCGGTGTTTGACGGGGCCAACGAGTTTGACATCATGGACACTTTGGAATTGGCGAACGACTACGTCAATACGCCTCAGAAGGAGTTCAAGAAAAAATATAAGAATGTGTTGGATCCGGACGTCATGCAGTTCCTGGAGGAGAATAGGGGTCACCGCAACGAATGGGTCGGCGTCCCAATCACCCGGGACGGCAAGGTACATCTGAGGGACGGAAGGACCGGGGAGTATTTTGACAATCCGGTTACGGTAGGGTTCATGCACTACCTCAAACTCCACCATTTGGTTGACGACAAGATTCATGCGAGGTCTACGGGACCATACTCCCTCGTAACCCAGCAGCCGCTCGGGGGCAAGGCCCAATTCGGCGGACAGCGTTTTGGCGAGATGGAGGTTTGGGCGCTTGAGGCGTACGGGGCGGCCTACACGCTCCAAGAGATATTGACCGTCAAGTCTGACGACGTGGTTGGGCGCGTTAAGACGTATGAATCCATTATCAAGGGCGACAACATTTCCGACCCGGGCATCCCCGAATCGTTCAAGGTGTTGTTGAAGGAATTGCAGTCCTTGGCCCTCGACGTGACGGTGTTGGATGAGAACCGCAGGGAGGTGCAGATGACGGAGAACCTTGACTACGGGGATGAAGAATTTATACCGCTGATTGAAGGCGATGATGCATACCGCTATGGGAATGAGTCGTTTTCCTCCTCCGGCTTCACCGAAGGAACCGCCGCCGAGCTGAGCGAAAAGGAAGAGGAGTTGGACTTTTCTGAATTGGCGATAAATTTCCAGAAGTAACCCGAAGGGGTGGCACCATAGCGCAAAAATTAGAAAGGACGTATATAGAATGCCGACTATGAGATTTGGAAATGAAAAGAAGGAAGAGCAATTAATATACGATGCGATAAAGATAGGTCTGGCCTCTCCGGAGACGATACGCGAGTGGTCGAGGGGCGAGGTCAAGAAGCCGGAGACGATTAATTACAGGACGCTCAAGCCGGAGAAGGAAGGGTTGTTCTGCGAAAAAATATTTGGACCAAGCAAGGACTGGGAGTGCCATTGTGGCAAATATAAGAAGATTCGTTACAAGGGCGTCATCTGCGACCGTTGCGGCGTGGAAGTGACGAAGGCGAGCGTACGAAGGGAACGGATGGGCTGTATCGAGTTGGCGGCTCCCGTCTCACACATATGGTACTTCAAGGGGATTCCAAGCCGTATGGGGTTGATTCTCGACATTTCACCAAGGGTGTTGGAGAAGGTGCTGTATTTTGCCTCCTATATCGTATTGGACGTGGGGGATGCGGATGAACTGCAATACAAGCAGATTCTGACGGAGAAGGAGTATCAAGACGCGCGGGAAAAATACGGCGACGTGTTCCGCGTGGGAATGGGTGCGGAATCCATTCAAGAATTGTTGCAGGCCATTGATTTGGAGAAGGAGTCGGAAGAACTCAAGCAAAGCTTGAAGGATTCGACGGGCCAAAAACGCGCAAGGATTATCAAAAGGTTGGAAGTGGTGGAGGCGTTCCGCGAATCGGAGAACCGTCCCGAATGGATGGTTTTGACGGTAATACCGGTAATTCCGCCGGATTTGCGCCCCATGGTGCAGTTGGACGGCGGACGGTTTGCGACCTCGGACATGAACGACCTTTACCGTAGGATTATCAACCGCAACAACCGTTTGAAGAGGCTGTTGGAGTTGGGGGCGCCCGACATCATTGTAAGGAATGAGAAGAGGATGTTGCAGGAGGCGGTGGACGCCTTGATTGACAACGGCAGGAGGGGTCGTCCGGTCACGGGTCCCGGAAACCGCGCACTCAAATCCTTGTCCGACATGTTGAAGGGGAAACAGGGACGTTTCCGCCAGAACTTGTTGGGTAAGCGCGTAGACTATTCGGGACGTTCCGTCATCGTGGTTGGTCCGGAGCTGAAGATATACCAGTGTGGCCTGCCCAAGGAAATGGCCATAGAGTTGTTCAAACCATTCGTTATGAAGGAGTTGGTTTCGCAAGGAACCGCCCACAACATCAAATCCGCCAAGAAGATGGTGGAGAGGTTGCAGTCCGAGGTATGGGACGTGTTGGAGGAAGTCATCAAGGAACATCCGGTTATGCTGAACCGCGCCCCGACGCTCCATAGGTTGGGAATCCAGGCGTTTGAGCCGACTTTGGTGGAAGGTAAGGCGATTAAGCTTCATCCGTTGGTATGCTCCGCGTTTAACGCGGACTTTGACGGCGACCAGATGGCCGTGCATTTGCCATTGTCCGTAGAGGCGCAGGCGGAATGCCGGTTCCTGTTGCTGTCGCCCAACAACCTGTTGAAACCGTCCGACGGCGGGCCGGTGGTGGTCCCGACGCAGGACATGGTATTGGGCATCTATTATTTGACGCAGGAAAGGGAAGGCGCCACGGGAGAGGGCCGCACGTTCAAGAATGTGAACGAGGCCATTACCGCCTACGAGAACGGGGTAATCGAGCTCCACGCCAGGATTCGCGTGGCGAGGTCGCGGACGGACGCCGACGGAGAGAAGGTTACACAGATTATTAGCTCCACCCTTGGAAGGTTTATATTTAACGAAGTCATCAGTCAAGACTTGGGTTTTGTGGATAGGACGAAGGAAGAAAACCTGTTAAAGCTAGAGGTGGATTTCCATGTGGAGAGGAAGGGCCTCAAGAAGATATTGGAGAAATGCATCAACGTCCATGGTGCGACGAAGACGGCGGAGACGTTGGACGCCATCAAGACGTTGGGATACAAGTATTCGACGAAGGCGGCCATGACCGTGTCCATTTCCGACATGACGGTGCCGAACGAGAAGAAGGGGATTATTGCGGACGCCGAAGATACGGTGGAGGCGATTTCCAAGAACTTCCGCCGCGGCTTGATGACGGAGGAAGAGCGCTACAAGGCCGTAATCGAGACGTGGAAGAAGGCGGATGAGGAGATAACGGAAGCCCTGCTGCAAGGGCTCGACAAGTACAACAACATTTTCATGATGGCGGATTCCGGCGCCCGCGGTTCCGACAAGCAGATTAAGCAGTTGGCCGGTATGCGTGGTCTGATGGCGGATACGTCCGGCCGTACGATTGAGTTGCCGATTAAGTCGAACTTCCGCGAAGGGTTGGACGTGTTGGAGTATTTCATATCTGCGCACGGCGCCAGAAAAGGTTTGTCCGATACCGCGCTTCGTACGGCGGACTCGGGTTATTTGACGCGAAGGTTGGTTGACGTGTCGCAAGACTTGATCATTAGGGAAGTGGATTGCTGTGAGGACAAGGCGGAGATTCCGGGAATGGAGATTGGTGCGTTCAAGGATGGCAAGGAAACGATTGAAAGCCTGAAGGAACGTATTACCGGACGCTATTCGTGTGAGACCATATGTGACGACGACGGTTCGGTAATCGTGAAAGAGAACCACATGATTACGCCGCAGCGGGCGGAGAGGATTGTTAATACAACCAGGATAGTGGAGGCCGGGGACAAGGCGAAGGTAAAGATTCGTACCATATTGACGTGCAAGTCCCATATCGGCGTCTGCGCAAAATGTTACGGGGCCAACATGGCGACCGGTGAGGCCGTCCAGGTAGGCGAGGCGGTCGGAATCATTGCCGCACAGTCCATAGGCGAGCCGGGAACGCAGCTCACCATGCGTACCTTCCATACGGGAGGCGTGGCTGGCGACGACATCACGCAGGGTCTTCCCCGCGTGGAGGAGTTGTTTGAGGCGAGGAAGCCCAAGGGTCTTGCCATCATTGCGGAATTTGGCGGTACGGTAACCATTAAGGATACGAAGAAGAAGCGAGAGGTAATCGTTACGAATGACGAGACGAAGGAAGCCAAGGCTTACCTTATTCCTTATGGTTCCCGAATTAAGGTGGTGGACGGACAGGAGCTGGAGGCCGGTGACGAGTTGACGGAGGGTAGCGTGAATCCGCACGACATCCTTAAGATTAAAGGGGTTCGCGCCGTTCAGGATTATATGATTCAGGAAGTACAGAGGGTGTATCGACTTCAAGGCGTGGAAATCAACGACAAGCACATTGAGGTCATCGTCAGGCAGATGCTCAAGAAGATTAGGGTGGAGTCCAATGGTGATTCGGCGTTCTTGCCGGGAACCATGGTGGACGCACTGGAGTTTGAGGACGAGATGGAGAGGCTGGAGGCGGAAGGGAAAGAGTTGATGGAAGGCAAGCAAGTCATGCTGGGCATTACGAAGGCGTCTTTGGCCACCAATTCCTTCTTGTCGGCGGCGTCCTTCCAAGAGACGACCAAGGTGTTGACGGAAGCGGCGATTAAGGGTAAAGTGGATCCGTTGATTGGGTTAAAGGAGAATGTAATTATCGGTAAGTTGATACCGGCCGGTACGGGCATGAAGAGGTACCGCAACGTGAAGTTAAACAGTGATTACATTCTTCCCAAGATAAAAAAGGTAAAGATGGCACCTAAGATTGACGATATAGATGAGCCGGAAGACGACGACCTGCTGGAGGAAGATTATGAACTCATGGAATCGGACGGGGACATCCTTGAGGATGTAGACGCCATCTTGGGTTTGGGGGAAGATGCGGAGGTTGACGGAGCTCCAGAAACGAAAGGCGAAGATGCGGTCGAAGAAGGGCGAATCAAGGTGGCTGCGGAAGAAATTGCGGCGGATGTGGAGTAAAAACCTTGGGTCAGAGGAAGGCATTTGTTAAGAGATAATATATTTCTCAAAAAACTTAAAAATATGTGTTGACAAATGTAGAATTACTTGGTAGAATAACTTTTGCTGACCCGCACCGAAGGCGAATGCCGGAGGGTTGGCAAATGGGGGGAGACCCCGACCGGAACCTTGACAACCGAACAGTGAGACAACCCTGAAAGTTCGAAAAAAGAACCTTCAAGGACGAGGCAAAAGAGTACCAAACCAGACGAG
>QMCE01001054.1_pt1 | contig 14882 bp, 13 predicted proteins | sample 1821851 | NCBI WGS metagenome assembly QMCE01 (sample SAMN09453174, study PRJNA476694) | Termite gut metagenome, whole genome shotgun sequencing project. | isolation source: worker | host: Odontotermes sp. | place: South Africa:Pretoria | collected 2016-01-28 | reverse complement strand
AGCTACCTGGTGGCCGACCATACCAAATTCGGCAATACATCGCTGTATAAAATTGCCGATTTTGACCGTTTTAGCGCCGTGATAACCGACGAGCTTTTGCCAGAAAAATGGATGCTGCTTTTTGAGGAGCGCGGCATTGCCGTGCACTACCCCGAAGGGGTGAGCTACCCCCAAAGCCCCATTGAGCCGGACCACAGCGAGGACGAGGGCTAAGGGCTGTTTTAAGCGCATGTCAACGCGGTTTGGGGGTTTCCTGCTCCCGCCAGAACCAGGCCACTGGCCGGGGAGCCGGCACGCAGCCCAGGCGCCGCAGCCATTTTTGAGAGGCGTGGTTTTCCGGGAAGACAAACAGCACCGGGGCCAGGGGCCCTGTGGGCAGGTGACGCAGCATTTCGGCGTACAGCGCGCTTGCAAGGCCGCTGCCGCGCCGGGCGGGCGCCACATACACCGGGCCCAGCTCGGCGGCGCTGTGGGTGAGGAAGAAGCCCACCGGTTCATCGTCCACGAAGGCCGCCACCGCCGGGGCCGCCGCCGCACGGCGCAGAATGAATTCCACCGATAACTCCGGGTGCTGGTACACCGTTAAAATCCAGCGGGCTACCGCTTCGTTTACCGCGCCAAAGCGCAGGCCCGGCACGGCGGGCAGCGCACCGGCAAAGGGCACGGCGCGCAGCTGAACGCAGGGGTGCCACTGCAGGGCCGGGTACAGTGTTTGCACCGGCGCCTGCCATGCGGCGTCGCACAGCAAAGACACCAACTGCCCCTGGCGCGGGCGCACCGCCTCGTACAGCGTTTCAAACGCGTGGATATCGCTGACGGCGTAAACGTATTTGTCATGCTCGGCGTCGTGCAGGCACAAGCTGCCGCCGCACACAAGGCATTCGTCCACGCCGCCCTGCGCCAGCCGCAACAGCGGGTAATGGTTTTGCGCCTCGTTTGCCAGCAGCATCTGCCGCGCCTTGTGGGGCGTGCATTGTTCCAGTGTCATGGCGGTTCTCCTTCATCCCATACAATGTGTTTCATCATACTGCCCCGCCAAGCATTTGTAAAGCAAAAGAAAACAAGGAGGGAATATGGAACGCCAGGACAAAGGCATGGCCCCCCTGCTGCAATATGAAAACGTGGCCTGGTACGAAAACGGCGCGGTGCGTATTCTGGACCGCCGGGTGTACCCCTACCGCAAGGAATATGTTACCTGCACCGATTATGGCCAAGTGGCGCAGGCCATTGCCGATATGGTAACCCAGAGCGGCGGGCCCTACACCGCCGCAGCCATGGGCATGGCGCTGGCGGGCCACCAGTGCCAGGGCCAGCCCGCTGCTGGGCAATTGGCCTTTTTGCAGCAGGCCGCCCATGCGCTTTCGCACGCGCGGCCCACCACCAGCGCCAAAATGCAGGCCATTACCGGCGAGAGCCTGGCGCGGGCAAAAGCGGCACTGGCGGCGGGCGAAAGCGCCGAGGAGGCCATGTTTGCCTGCGCTTACGAGGCGCTGCAAATTCGCTACGCCGCCTACAAAAAGGTGGCCCGGCATCTGGTGCAGCACTTTCCCCAAAACGGCGCCGTGATGACCATGTGCTTTGCCGAGACCATTATTGGCACCATGCTGCTGGAATGCCGAAAAACCGGCAAAACGCCGCGTTTTATTTGCCCAGAGACCCGCCCCTACCTGCAAGGCGCGCGCCTAACGGCCAGCGTTATTGCCGATATGGGCTTCGAGGTACATGTCATCACCGACAACATGCCCGCCGCCATTATGAAGCGGGAGGGGGTAGAGGTGTTCACCTCGGCGGCCGATGTTATCACCATGGACGGCCATGTGGTGAACAAAGTGGGCACCTTTCAAATTGCGCTGGCGGCCCAGTACTGGGGCGTGCCCTATTTTGTAACCGGCTCGCCCAGCCAAAGCCACCCCACGGTGGATACCGTTACCATTGAAGAGCGCGACCATAGCCAGGTGACCAACATCATGGGCACCCGCGTGGTGGAGCAGGGCGTTGGGGCCTATTATCCCGCCTTCGACATTGTGCCGCCCAAGCTGGTGGGTGGTGTGGTAACGCAAAAGGGGCTGTTTTCGCCCTACGGCCTGGCGCGGTATTTTGAAGGGGGGGAGAGTGGAAAAGATGCTACAACAACGTTTTGAATCCGATTATTTCCAAAAAAGCGCCGATTGGCTGCTGCAAAGGGTGAGCGCGCGGCCAAAAATTGCCCTTGTGCTGGGCAGTTGCTTGGGCAACATGGCCTCCCTTTTAGAGGATGCACAGGTGTTCGACTATGCCGACATCCCCAATTTTTTGCTTTCCACGGTGGAATCTCACGCCGGGAAGATGATTTTTGGCAAGCTGGCCGGGCGCGAGGTGGTGTGCCTGTCGGGGCGCTTCCACTTTTACGAGGGCTACGACTTTGAGGAACTGGTGACGCCCGTGCGGGTGCTGAAGCTGCTGGGGGTGGAAACCCTCATTCTAACCAATGCGGCAGGGGGCATTAACGAAAGCTTTACCCGCGGGGATATCATGCTTATCACCGACCAAATTAAGCTGTATGGCGCAAGCCCCATGCGCGGGCCAAACCTGCCCGAGTTCGGGCCGCGCTTCTTTGATGTGAGCGACATGTACACAAGCAGCCTGCGGCAGGTGGCGCGCGCCGCCGCCGCAAAAACGGGCCTTGCCCTGCAAGAGGGTGTGTACTTTTTTGCCCCCGGGCCGCAGTTTGAAAGCCCGGCGGAGATTCGGGCCTTCCGCATGCTGGGGGGCGACGCGGTGGGCATGTCCACCGTAACAGAGGCATTGACCGCGGCCCATTGCGGTATGCAGGTGCTGGGCCTTTCGCTCATCACTAATATGGCAGCCGGTGTGGCGGGGCCGGTAACAGCAGAGGAGGTTGACGAAACCGCCGGCGCAGTAAGCGGGCGCTTCCAAAAATTGATGCTTGAGATCGTGTCTAACATACCCGTGTAAAAAAGAAGGAGGACCTACATGAAAAAGAGATTTGCACTGATAGTATCCCTGGTGATGGCAATAGCCCTGCTGCTGAGCGCCTGCGCGGGCAGCGGCGCCGCCGCAAACGCAAGCAGTGCCGCGGCTGCCCCCGCAAGCACTGCCGCCCCCGCTGAAAGCACCGGCGGCGAAAGCACACCGGCTGCGGCCGCCTTGCCTGGCGAGGGCAAGCGCATTGCGCTGGTAACCGACGTGGCCGGCACCCAGGTGTTTGTGCTTAGCATGATTGACGGCCTGAACGAAGCTGCCGCGGAATTTGGTTTTGAGCCCATCGTGGTGGAATGTGCCGACTCGGCTGCGTATGAGGATAACATCCGTGCGCTGGTGGAAGAGGGAACCGATTTGATTATTGTGGGCGGCTGGGTAGGCGGCGAAGCACTGAACAATATCGCCACCGAATTCCCGGACCGCGCCAACTATGCCCTTATCGACAGCGAAGTGGAAGCCGAAAACGTGAAGTGCATCTCCTACCGCGAGCAGGAAGGCGCCTACCTCATCGGCTTGATTGCCGCCTACTCTGTGGATGAAGGTGTTACCCACTTTGGCGGCGTGCATGTTAACGAAGGCCCTGGCTCCTGGAAATGGCGCTATGCCTATATGGAGAGCATCAAGTCCGTCATTCCCGAGGCCACGTTTACCTTTAACTACACCGGCGACTACAACGACCCCGCGGGCGCCAAGGAATATGCCCTTTTGCAGTACGAGCAGGGCGCGCGCTTTATCAATGCGGCGGCTGCCGGCGGCGACGCGGGCGTGTTCGAGGCCGCGCTGGAGCGCGAATTCTACACTTCGGGCCAAGACGTGGACTTGACCGACCCGAACAACCCCTTCATCCTCACCAGCCAAATTAAAGACACCGGCGCCACCGTGCGCTACATGGTGAATAATTACATGACCGAGGGCTGGACCACCGACAACGAGACCTGGGGCCTGGCGGAAGGAACGATTGGCGCCGTGCACATCACGCACGAAAGCCCCAACCCCCGCAGCGACCGCCTGACCGACGAAGAGTGGGACGCGGTTATCAAGGTGGCCGAGGACATTCGCAGCGGCGCCTTTGATTTGACCAATATGCCGAACGAAGAGGACTATGTGCAGTAAGCTTTGTACATGACGTAAGCCACAGGGCGGGAGCGGGGTGGCCCGCTTCCGCCCAAAGCTACAGCATTTGGGGTGAGCACAGTGCTATTGCAGATGAGGAACATCACAAAGCGATACCCGAACGGCGTTTTGGCCAACGATGACATGGGCCTGGATTTGGCCGAGGGGGAGCTGCTTGCCGTTGTGGGCGAAAACGGGGCGGGCAAGTCCACCATCATGAAGATTTTATATGGACTGGAGCAGCCCACCGGCGGCGAGATTATCATCCGCGGCAAGCGCATGGCCTTTAAAAGCCCGCAGGACGCCATGAAGCAGGGCATTGGCATGGTGCAGCAGAATTTTATGCTGCTGCCGCCCTTCACCGTGGCTGAAAACGTTGTGTATGGCAGCGAGCCGCGCCGCTCCGGCTTTTTTTTCGACCGCAAGCGCGCCGCCGCCGAGGTGCAGGCCCTTGGCGAGCAATACGGCCTTGGCATAGACCCTTCGCTTGTGGTGAAGGACTGCCCCGTGGGCCTGCAGCAACGCTGCGAAATTTTAAAGGTGCTGTACCAAAACGCAGATATTATTATATTCGACGAACCTTCGGCTGTTTTAACACCGCAGGAGGTGGAGGGCCTTTTGGAGACCCTGCGCCGCCTGGCCCAAATGGGCAAAAGCATCATCCTGATTACCCACAAGCTGAATGAGGTGATGGCGGTGGCCGGCCGCTGTGTGGTGATGCGAAACGGGCGGCACATTGCCACGCTGAAAACCGCCGAGACCAACACGCGGGAGCTTTCGTCCCTGATGGTGGGGCGCCAAATTGTGGACAAGGAAATACCCGGGGCGCGGCAGGGCGAAAAGGTGCTGGAGGTAAAAGACTTGCACTGCACCGGCCCGGCCGGGCAGGCGGTTTTGCGCGGCTGCAGCCTGCATGTGCGCGCCGGGGAAATTGTGGGCGTTGCGGGGGTATCTGGTAACGGCCAAACCGAGCTTTTGCACACGCTGGTGGGCCTTGCCAAGGCCGACGGCGGCGAGATTTTGCTTAATGGAGAGGATATTCGCGGGCTGGATGTGCGCGCCATACGTGACAAGGGCTGCGCCTATGTGCCGGAGGACCGCAACACCATGGGCGCCGCCGGGCAGGCCACGCTGATGGAAACGCTGTACCTGGCGCACCAGCACGAAAAAGAACTGAACACCCACGGCATACTGCGCTACAAAACCGCCGGGCAGCGTTTCATGGCGTTGCTTTCGCAGTACGACGTGCGCTATTCCTCGCTTGCGCAAAAAGCGGGGGAGCTTTCCGGCGGGAACCTGCAAAAGCTGATTGTGGCCCGCGAGGTGAGCCACAACGCAAAGCTGCTGGTTATCAGCGAACCCACCCGAGGGGTGGACATTGGCGCCATGGAGTTTATCCACAGCCAAATTATTGCCCAGCGGGCGGCAGGGGCGGCCATTTTGCTGGTGTCGTCCGATTTGAGCGAGGTGCTGAAATTGTCTGACCGCGTTTACGTGATGTACGAAGGGCGCGTGAACGGCGAGTTGCCCCGCGAAAATGCGCATTCGGAAAATGTGGGAATTTTGATGATGGGGGGTACGCCGCATGCGCCAGCCTCTTAATGTGAAGGGTGCTGCCGCGCAGGCGGCACGCATTTTGGGCCGTCCCCTGCTGGCCATTGTAATGGGCCTTGTGGTGGGGGCAGCCGTTATCTTCATCGCGGGGGAAAACCCCCTGTACGTCTATGGCCAAATGTTTGAAAAGTCCTTTTTCAACTTGTATTACCTGATGCAAACGCTCACCCGCTCGGTGCCCATCACCGTGTGTGCGCTGGCCATCATCGCGGCATGGCGGGCAGGCTACATCAACCTGGGTGTGGAAGGGCAAATGATTACCGGCGCCTTTGTGGGCACCGTGGTGGCCGTTTATGTGCCGGGGCCCGCCCCGCTGGTGTTTATTTTGGCGGCGGTGTGCGGCATGGCAGCGGGGGCCGCACTGTCTCTGTTCGCCGCGTTTATCTATGAAAAATTTAACGTGTCTATAGTTATTTCCACCCTGATGATGAACTACGCCGCAACCTTCATCACCTCCTATTTCATTACCTTTCCCCTGCGCGACCCTGCCAGCGAGCTCGCCATTCAAACGATGGAAATACCGCTGGGCCTGCGCCTGCCGCGCCTGGTGGAGGGCAACACCTTCAACCTGGGCTTTGTTATTACGGTGGGGCTGGTGGCGCTTTTGCTGTTTGTTTGCAACAAAACCAACTTTGGCTACGAATCTAAAATGACGGGGCTGAACCCAGTGTTCGCCCGCTACGGTGGCATCAAAAGCCGCAAGGTGATGTATGCCACCATGGCGCTTTCCGGGGCGCTGGCGGCCACTGCCGGCATGCTGGAGGTGGCCGGTGTCAAGTTCCGCTTCATCGACGGCATGTTCACCTCCACCAGCTACGCCTGGACGGGCCTGATGTCGGGGCTTATTTCCGCGCTGCACCCGGTGGGCTCTTTTGCCGTGTCCATCTTTCTTTCTGGCTTGCAGGTGGGCGGGCAGGCCATCCAGCGCACCACCAGCATTCCCTTGCAGGTGGCCACGCTTATCCAGTCCACCATCACGCTGTTTGTCTCGGTAAAGCTTTTGGCGCGGTTCCGCCGTGGGCGGGGGCCCGGGGGCGGCGCACCCGCCAAACCCGCGGGCCAGGGAAAGGCAGGTGAAGCGTAATGGATGCCAATTTTATATTGTCCGTCATCAATTCGGCCATCCGCTCCACCACGCCCATTATGATGGCAGCTTTGGGCAGCGCTATCTGCAACCGGGCCGGGGTGTTCAACGTGGCGCTGGAGGGCCAGATGCTGATTGGCAGCTTTGCCGCCATTGCCGTGAATTGGTATACCGGCAGCGTTTGGCTGTCTGTTGTGGGCGGTGTTTTGGCCGGGGGGCTTATTGGCCTGCTGGTGGGGGTTTTGCAGGTGCGCTACAAAGCGGCCGACATGGTAGTGGGCACCTCCGTCAACCTGTTTGTAAGCGCCCTTACCGCCATTTTGCTTTTTGTGTTGTTTGGGGTAAAGGGCAGCTTCCGCAACCCCATGCTGATTAGCCTACCCAAGGTGCAGCTGCCCGTTTTGGGGCAAATTCCCTATCTTTCGGTGCTGCTGCGCAACCTTACCGCGCTGGATTATCTGGCCTACGCGGTGGCGGCGGGCATGTTCATCTACCTGTTCAAAACGGTGTGGGGCTATCACCTCATCTCCGCCGGGGTGAAGCAGGAGGCCGCCGAATCTATGGGGCTGCGCCCGCGGCGCACGCAAATAATGGCGGTGATGGTCTCGGGGCTTTTGTGCGCCTTTGGCGGCGTGGTGCTTTGCATGGGCCAGGTGACGATGTTTACCGAAGATATGACGGCAGGGCGCGGGTTCATTGGCATGGCCGCCTGCAATTTGGGGCGCAGCAACCCCGCCATCATCATTTGGGCCAGCCTGTTCTTCGGCTTTTGCGACGCCTTTGCCAGCATTGCGCAAAACAGTATCCCCAGCCAGCTTACCCAGTCCATCCCCTACATTGGCACCATTATCGCGCTCATTTTCTTCAGCCGCGAAAAGGCAAAGCGGGTGCGCGCGGCGGAAAGCTAGGGCCATTCTGAAAAGTCGCTTTGCACCCGAATCGGACGTTTCAGAATGACCCTGGTAAAACAGGCCTGTAGGGCAGCATATCCCAAAGGAGAAACGTGAATGCTATTGCAAGAGGAGAGACAAGAGGTTGTGCGCTATGGCAACCGGCTTATCACAAGCGGGCTCACCACAGGCTCGGGCGGGAACATTAGCGTGCTTAACCGCGAAAAAGGCTTGCTGGCCCTTAGCCCCAGCAGCATGAATTACTGCGACATTGCCCCCGGGGATGTGGTGGTGCTGGATTTGGACGGCAAGGTGGTGGAGGGTGAGCGCCGGGTTTCCACCGAACGGGAGATGCACATGGAGGTGTACCGGGCCCGGCCCGACGTGTGCGGCATTGTGCACACGCATTCGGTATATGCCACCGCCGTGGCCTGCATGGGCTGGAATCTGGAGCCTGTGCACTACATGTTGGCCATGGCCGGCCCGGTGGTGAAATGCGCCCCCTATGCAACCTATGGCACGAAGGAACTGGCCGTTTATGCCGTGCAGGCGCTGGAAGGGCGGGGCGCCTGCCTTTTGGGCAACCACGGCCTGCTTGCGGCGGCCCCAACGCTGGAGCGCGCCTTCTCCACCGCTGAGCATTTGGAGTATGTGGCGAAGCTTACATGCATCACCAAAAGCCTGGGCCAGCCAAACATCCTCTCGCAGGAGGAAATGCAGGTGGTGATGGACAAGTTTGGCACAAACCCTTATAAGTAACCACACATAAAGCATCCCCGCCGGTTCTTGCAACCGGCGGGGATGCTTTTGCAGTATTGAAATAGAAATATTGAATATTTCTGTTTCAAATTAGTATCACACGCTGTACACGTTCGCCTCGTAGGGGCGCATAGCGGCGGCGGTGCCGCCATAGTTGCCCAAAAGCAGGCGGTGGCCCGGGCTTAGGGGGCCGGGGCGTTTTTGGTCTTCGCCCGTCAGGTTCACTTCCACATAAAACTTGGCGCCGCTGCCAACGCGGAAATAGCACAGGGTGTTTTTGTCTCGCGGGAACACCGGGCTAAAGGCCCCGTACACCAGCGCCTCGTTTTCGTGGCGCAAGGCAATGGCCTTGCGGTAAAAGTGGAAGACGGAATCGGGGTTTTCCCGCTCGTTTTTGGCGTTGATAGCCGGGTAGTTGGGGTTTACGCCAATCCAGGGCGTGCCAGTGGTAAAGCCGGCGTTCTGGGTGTCGTCCCACTGCATGGGGGTGCGGGCGTGGTCGCGGGTGCCAAAGGCCACCGTTTCAAACGCGATGTCGTCGCCGTCTTCCCCGGCGGCCTGGTATTTTTGCCGCAGCTCGGCATAGCGGTTAATGGCTTCAACGTCCCGCAAATCGTCTATGGACGCAAAGGCGGCGTTTGTCATGCCCAGCTCCTGCCCTTGGTAGAGGAAAGGCGTGCCCCGCAATGTAAATTGCAGCACCGCCAGCAGCTTGGAAATAACCATGCGGTAGGCCGGGGCGCTTTGCACCTTGCTCACCATGCGGGGGTTGTCGTGGTTTTCAAAAAACAGCGTGGGCCAGCAGTTGTTGCCGTACTCCTGCTGCCACTTCATAAAGTGGGGCTTTAGGCAGCGCAAATCATATTCGTAGGGGAACATGCGGCTTTTGCCGGGGTTCTCCAAATGGTCAAAGTTAAAGGCCATGTCCAGTTCGCCCCGCTCCTCGGCGGTAAGCAGGCGGCACAGGTTCAGGCCCATGCCCGGCGTTTCGCCCACGGTGCACACATTTTCGTATTTGCCAAAGCTTTCGCGGCGCATCTCCTGCAAATAGGCGTGCAGGCGCGGGCCGTAAAAATAGTGCTCGATGCCCCGTATCCCAAAGGCCTCGCCCGCCGCCGGGTTGCCGTCGGCAAAGCCGTCCTTGGAGATAAAGTTGATTACATCCATGCGGAAGCCGTCCACGCCCTTGTCCAGCCACCAGCGCATCATGTCGTACACCTCGGCCCGCAACGCCGGGTTGTCCCAGTTCAGGTCCATTTGCTTTTTGCTGAACAGGTGCAGTGCCCATTCGCCGGTTTCGTCGTAGTGGTTCCAGGCCGGGCCGGAGAAAAAGCTTGTCCAATTGTTGGGCGGGCCGCCGTTTTTGCCCTTGGCCCACAGGTAGTAGTCCTTTTCCGGGGCGGCGGGGTCGGCCAGTGCCTTCTGGAACCACTCGTGCTCGTCCGAGGTGTGGTTCACCACCAAATCCATCATCAGCTTCAGGCCGTTTTCGTGCAAGTCCTTCACCAGCGCGGTAAAGCTGGCCATGTTGCCGAATTCTTTCATTATTTTTTTGTAGTTGCGAATGTCGTAGCCATTGTCGTCGCCCGGGGAATCGTAAATGGGCGACAGCCACACCACGTCCACCCCCAGCTCCTTCAAGTAGGGGATGCGCGCGCGGATACCGGCCAAATCGCCAATGCCGTCGCCATTGGAATCCATGAAGCTGCGGGGATAAATTTGGTAGATGACCGCTTCCTTCCACCACTTGCGGGTGATGGTAGCGGGGGAGGGGGGCGGCTGGGTGTCCCGGCTGGACAATAGCGACACAACCATTTCGGCAACGCCCGGCGCGCGCCCAGCCAAAAGGCGGTCCAGCTGCGAAAGGCGCAGGCCGCCCACCAGGGGATTGTCCAGCAGCTTAGCGCTTTTGCCGGTGCTGTTCAGTAGCATGTCCACCAGGTCTTTGCCCACCGGGTCTGCGTAAACCTGGTGCAGGGTGCTTCGCATGGTAATCATGGCTGTACCTCCATATGTAAAAATTACCCCTGCGCGCTGCGGTGGCGCTGCAGCAGTGCGTTTATTTTGTCGCTGGGGTTCAGCAGGTGAGACAAGGGGGTGTCGTGGTTTTGGGAAGTGATTAAAAGCGCGATATATTTGGACAAATCTACCTCGCGGAACCAGGGCATGGCCTTCAGCTCGGGGTCCAGGCTGGAGAGGTTGGTGGCAAGCAGCATGTCGAAGTGGCCGTCCCGGTGTGCTTTTTCAAAGGATTGCAGGCCGTTTGTGAACAGCGCGAAGGTGGCGGCAAAGATGATGCGGCGGGCCTTGCGGCGCTTCAGCTCCCGCGCGATATCCAGCATGGACTCGCCGGTGGCAATGATGTCGTCGGCAATCACAACATCCTTGCCCGCAACGTCGGCGCCCAGATACTCGTGCGCAATGATGGGGTTGCGGCCATTCACTACGGTGGAATAGTCACGCCGTTTATAGAAAAGGCCCATGTCTACGCCCAGCATGGAGGAGTAGTAAATATTGCGCGGCGCGGCGCCCTCATCTGGCGAGATGACCATGGTGTGGTCTTTGTCCACAATAATATCCGGGAAATAACGGAACAATGCTTTCAGCATTTGGTAAAAAGGCTGCACATTGTCGAAGTTGTTCAGGGGTACGGCGTTCTGCACACGGGGGTCGTGCGCGTCGAAGGTGATGACGTTGGACACGCCCATGCGGTACAGTTCTTGCAGGGCAATGGCGCAGTCCAGGCTTTCGCGGCTGTTGCGGCGGTGCTGCCGCCCCTCGTACAAATAGGGCATCACCACCGAGATGCGGTAGGGCTGGCCGCCGGATGCGGCAATCAGGCGCTTCAAATCGCTGAAATGGTCGTCGGGGCTCATGGGGCTGTGCAGGTTATACATGGGGTAAGTGATGTGGTAGTTGGTCACATCGCACAGAATAAACATGTCGTAGCCACGCACGCTTTGGTTAATGGTTCCCTTGCCCTCACCGGTGCCAAAGCGGGGGCAGCTGGCGTCAATCAGGAAAGAGTCCTTCTGGTAGCCCGGGAAGGTGAGCATGCGCGCGTCCTCGGGGTTGGTTGTCCACTTCATTAAATAGTCGTTCACCTTTTGGCCCAGTTCCTCGCAGCCGCGCATGGCCAGCAAGGCCAGCGGGCGCACGCTCTCCCGCGCCTGGGCAGAATTTTGGTCAATATCGAGCACCACGGTAAATCATCCTTCCCCAAATAGATATGCGCAAGTAGTCTTGGGAACTACTGGGAACCTGCGCTTTTTATTATGGGCACAGGCTCTGAATACCAGTATAGCAAAAGCCGCGTTCATATGCCAGAGGGAAATACAGTATAAAACACAAAACGCCCCTGCGGAGCGTTTTGTGTTTTAGGCTATTTTAACAGTGAATCATCTATCTTTCGTTGTCACAGCCTCCACAATTTCATTGCTGCGGCGGAACTTGGTGCGGCTTAACGGCGTCATCACCTTTAGGCTGCGGGTGTCGATGATGATGAGGGTGCCCGGGGCGGTGGTCTCCCGCACAATAACAGACACACTGCTGGCCTGGTCCAGTGTGCGCTTCATGCGGCCGCGCTCGGTGTTCAAAATGTTCAGCACGCCCAGGGCCTGGTCGCGCTTCGACACCATTTCTTTATAGGCTTCGTCGCTTTTGCCCTTGTCCGGCCGGCGGCTGTTCACGCGCTCGTGGGCAGTGATGTTCTGCTGCACGGACTGGATGTCGATGGTAAGCCTGTCCAGCCGGGTGGTGATGTTGTTGTAGCGGTCCAAAAAGTCCTTCTCCAGCCCCACCGAGACTACCGTTTCGCTGCGGCCGTCGCCCAATTTGCCAGCTACAACGCCGTTTTGGGCATACAGGTTGGTGCCGGCCACCATGGCCCGCCCGCCCAGAATGTTGGCCCGGCCGGCCACATGCACCTCGCAACCAACCAAATGGCCCGCGCAAATGTCGCCTCCGGCGTTGATGTTGGCCGATTCAAAGAACAAACCCCACACATGGCCCTTGGCTTCAATGCTGCCAAAGCTGCCCTGGCTGCGCATGCCACCGCTTAGCAGCACATTGTTGCCCGCCTTAATTTGGGCCGAAACCGTGCGCCCCACCACATAAACGCTGCCGGTGGCGTTTATGCGCGCATTCTCCAAAACGTCGCCCGTCAGCAACACGTTGCCGTCAAAAACCAGTTCCCCGTCCTCGGCAGAAAGGCCGCCCCTCTTGTGCAGGGGCGTAACAATAAGCTGGTTGTTCACAATGCTTACGTGAGACAAACCCGGCGCCACGGCCTTGCGGCCGCCCTCGGCCATCTCAAAGCCGCTGCCGGTAAGCTGCCGCCCGGGCGTGCCGCCGCGGGGCGGCACTTCGTCGCCGGTCACCGTCATGCCGTTTTCCGCCTCAACAGCGGGAATAATTTCCGCCAGCACCTGCCCGGCTTTAACCTCCTGCAAGAAGGAAAGGTCGTCGTACATCAGCGCCCCATCGCCGGCAGCGCGCAGCCCCGTGAAGGGCTTATTCTCCACCAACAGCTTATAGTCGCCGCCAGAGGGGGCCACCGGCTGCTTGCCGCGCGCCACCTCCAGCATGTCCTCGTACACGCCGCTGGCCAGCGCCTTGCGAATCATTGCGTCGTCGGCGCCGAATACCACCTTGTTTTGCGGCAGCCATTCCTTCACGGCTTCCAGCGTGTATTGCACCCCGCGCGCGGGTTTCACAAGGGAAATCCATGCACGCATCTTGTCGGGGCTGATGACCACTTTGCATCCTGCGGCAAAAGTTGAAGATAAATCGCTCATTTTTATGCTCCCTATACGCGCGGGGCACTGCTTGCGATATTGACCCGCACATCCATTTCAAAAATTATACCGAAAATATGCCCCGGATGCAACATTATCTGGCGCAAAAACGGCATTTGTATTCATATTTTAACTTTACTTTTTGCGCGCGTTGTTGTAACCTTAAAATAAATCCACGTAAAATGTGTACTTTAGTGGAATTTTGAGTTTATATGAAAGAGGATTATTCGATGAAAAAATGGATTGCCCTGGCGATGGCCCTGTCTATGCTTCTAATACTCAGCGCGTGCGGTGGCGCCGCGTCCAGCTCCGCACCTGCTTCTTCCCAACCTGCCGATTCTTCGGAACCCGTTGTCTCTTCCGAGCCCGCCGTGTCCTCCGAGCCTGTGGTTTCTTCCACGCCTGCTTTCCCTGAATCGGTTTCCGAACCCGCGAGTGCTGCCGCACCCAACATCTGGAAGCCGGATTCTGCCACAACGGTGGGTGGCATGTTGGCGGGCACATGGGTGCTGCATGGTGTTGGCATGGGGGGCGTGGTGCTAACCATGGAACAGCTGGAAGCCATTCTTGCCAGCCAAAGCGACGAAGAGACGGCCACCCTGATGGAAGAGATGGAGTCCTTCAGCGGCCTGCAGTTTGTGTTTAACGAGGACGGCACCGGCGTGATGAGCGTGACCGGCCAGGAGGCTGCCGGCATGGTGGACGACTTTGCCTGGGAAGACATGGGCGACGCCACAAACTTCACCATCAACACCGTTTCGGGCGAAAGTATCGACTTCACCTACGATGCCGAAGAGGATTTGATTTCGATTGAAGTTCCCGGTGCGCAGGTGGTTTTAGCCCGCGCCTAGTACCTTAAAAGTATGGAACATTGCAGCGCGAACCGGTCTCTTTCGAGGGGCCGGTTTTTACTTGCGGGAGAGGGGAACAAAGCTTTGTTGCCAACACCGCCGGGATGAGGTACACTGGAAGCATCGAAATGAACGCAAAATGATGGAGGGCCCAAACATGGATGAAACAGGCAAAACCGCCGCGGCGGAAAGCAAAGTGGAGATGCTGGAGCAAAAACTGGCCAATATGGAGGCCTTGCTGGCCCAGCAGTTGGCTGCAACCCAAAAGCTGGCCCGCAACCGGGGTGTTATGGCGGTGCTGATGCTGTGCCTGGTGGTGGTGTTCGCGGTGGGGCTGTTTACCCTCAACAACACCGTGGCCGGCGCCACGAAGGAACTTCCCCAGCTGATTACCGCCACCGAGAATACGGCACGGCAACTGGAACTGACACTGCAAGACGTGAGCAGCATCGACTTTGACAGCCTGAACGAGGCCATCGTTGGGATGGACAAGGGTCTTGGCTCGGTGGATTTTGCGGCGCTGAACGAAGCCATACAAGACCTGCAAAAAACCACCGAGGGGTTGGCCAACCTCACCAACATATTCCGTTAAAGCCTGTTCACAATTTGTAAGTGGGCAACAGATTGTGCCAAATGGCGCTGTAAATAAAATCTTGAATGGGCGCTTAGGGCAAATTAAGCAAACATCGGTCATATTCACTTGGCAAATTTGGTGCCATGCCGCGTTGCAAAAACTTGAAAACCACCAAGGTTTCCTGCGTTGGGGGTGCGTAAGCACGAGCGATGGAAAAAT
>QMCE01001053.1_pt1 | contig 14884 bp, 10 predicted proteins | sample 1821851 | NCBI WGS metagenome assembly QMCE01 (sample SAMN09453174, study PRJNA476694) | Termite gut metagenome, whole genome shotgun sequencing project. | isolation source: worker | host: Odontotermes sp. | place: South Africa:Pretoria | collected 2016-01-28 | reverse complement strand
ATCGAATGTCCAGTGATCCCTGAGCAGTCCCGATCCCAGTCGGATGGTCTCTTTATGTGTGTTGAACGAGCCGTAGGTTCCCGAAAACTCACCGTAGGTTTTTTGCGACGGCTTCTCCATCGTCAGGTTTACGCTCCCGCCGAATGCCCCGGCACCGTTGGTCGATGTGCCCACTCCGCGCTGCAACTGGATGCTGCCTATCGACGAGGCGATATCGGGCGTGTTGACCCAGAACATGCCATGGCTCTCGGCGTCGTTCATCGGCACTCCGTCGAGTGTCACGTTGATGCGCGTCTTGTCGGTTCCGCGAATGCTCAGTCCCGTGTAGCCGATGCCTGCTCCGGCGTCAGATGTTGCTACTACCGAGGGCGTGATTTGCAAGAGGTAGGGCATGTCCTGCCCGTAGTTCTCGCGCTCGATGGCCGCTTTGTCGATGTTGGTGTAGGCCATGGGAGTGGTGGCTCCGGCACGTGTCGAGGTGACCACAACGCTGTCGGCACGCATAGTCCACGCCGCCTGGCGGGATTGTTGGGCATACACGCCCGGGGCGAGGGCAGTAATGGCCCACGCAAGCAAAAATGCTCTTTTTTTCACTTCTCAAAAAAAAGTTTAGAAAAACAAAAAAAGGGGTTCTTTTCTTGTCGCGCTCCCTACGTCGGCATTACCCGCATCAGGTTCACTGGGTATAATCTCAGCCCTTAATATTAAGGCACCCCTACTATCGGGGCAAAGATAGGAAAAATAATTATGAATGAAAAATCGATTGCCGGTAATGAGGATGCCGTGTGATGCCAGTGACTCGCGAATTAGCATGACTGATGGCGTGCGATTGTTATGAATAACGAAAAGAAGAGAGAGACCGGTTTATATGGCTAACATAGCACTATCTCGGATGTTACTTTCTCTTTTTTGACAAATTAATACTCAATCCGACAAGGGAGAGTACAGACACGAGCCTTTACAACAGATTACACCCCCTGATCTCGCTGCGATCCATGCGCCCGTCGACTGAGAAGGAGTTGTCGCTGTATGCCGAGCCCACATCCTGGGTCTGGATAAAGGCACACGAGTGCAGATTTGCCAGATCGATAATATCGAGTCCTCCGCGGCGATCTGGCGGCAGCAGAGTGAACGGATCATTCATGTCGCGCGCCACCACTCTCATCCACGGAGGACACACAAATCGACCATCGGATGCGGAATAGGCCTGCGAACTTAGCTCGGCCATCCCATATTCCGAATGCACCGACTCCACCCCGAAGGCGTTGCGCAGAATACGATGCAATTCGTGCTTCGAAAGCTCCTCGCGCCGCCCCTTCATGCCTCCGGTCTCCATAACGATGGTTCCGTGCGGCAGAGGCGAGGGGTGGTTCTCGGCCAGATCCAGCAGTGCATGGCTGACGCCGAAGAGGATTTTCCGTCCGCTGTCGGCCGCCATGTCGTGGAGCAGTGCTTCGGGATCGCCCATATAGAACCTCCCACCAAGTCCGTGGACCATGTAGACGAGCGACGAATCGGGGCGATAGCCCGGCAGAAGGGCGTAAATATGCACATCGGAGCCATAGAACATTCCGAATCCACGCCGGAAAGTGCGCTCATAGTCGGCAGTTCGGGCTATGTGGTGCTTCGAGTTGCCGGTGCCGCTCGTCCCGCTACTGACGAATGTGTGTTCCGGTTCCGCGGCGCCACAGTAGACCCGGTGGGTCTTGAATATCTCGATAGGCAGGAACGGGATATCGGACATACGCCGCACACTGTCGGGCAATACCCCGATCAGGTCGAGATACTCGGCATAGGGTATGCACTCCCTCGCCTGCCACCCGAACAATTCGAGCGCCATGTGCTCGAATTCGCAGGGATGTATATTTAAGATCTTGTCGAGCATCTCACAACAACGGGCTCAGCAATCGCGCGAGCGATTCGTAAAGTATATGCCGCCGGGGCCTCTTGTCCCACTCGTCGCGCTTGAGGAGTGTGCTTTGGCGCAGGTCGTCGCGGAAATAGCCCTCCAACTCGTCGGCTATGTGGGTGTCGTACATGATTGCCGACACCTCGAAGTTGTCCTCGAAGCTGCGCATGTCCATATTGGCCGTCCCGACAGAGCTGAAACGGCCGTCGATCATAACCACCTTCGAGTGGTTGAACCCGCGGCGGTAGAGGTAGACCTTGATCCCCGCCTCGAGTAGTTCGGTGATGTAAGAGCGGGTGGCCCAATATACAATCTTCGAGTCCGATCGGCTCGGGATCATTACCCTTACATCGATACCGCCCAGAGCTGCCACCTTGAGCGCAGTGAGGATGGCGTTGTTCGGCAGTAAATAGGGCGAGCTGATATATATATGATCGCGTGCGCGCGTGATGGCCGAGAAAAATGCCTGCATGATCGTCGCCCAGTCGGAGTCGGGACCCGATGCGGCGATCTGCACCGGCGACTGTTCGGCGACCTGCGACGGCGGGAAGAACTTGCCGTCGAACGATGCCGGCTCCTTTTTGTTGAGGAAGTACCAGTCGGTGAGGAACACTGTCTGGAGCATCGCCACGGCCTCGCCTTCGAGCATCAGATGGGTGTCGCGCCACATGCCGTTCTTGCTGCGCCGTACCAGATAGCGGTCGGCGATGTTGATCCCTCCCGTGAACGCCACACGGCCGTCGACGACCACGATCTTGCGATGGTTGCGGTAATTCACCCTGCTGGTCAGCCACGGAAAGACCACCGGCTGGAAACACCTCACCTCAACCCCCGCACGCCGCATCCCCGACAGAAACACGGGACTCAGACCCCAGCTCCCAACATCGTCGTATATGAACCTTACCTCGACCCCGGCCTTCGCCTTGTCGCGCAGGATCTTGGCGATCTTGCCGCCGATGCGGTCGTTCTCGAAGATGTAGTATTCGATGTTTATGGTTTCGCGGGCGGCCTTGAGCGCATCGATCAGGGCGGCGAACGTGGCCTTGCCGTTGTTGAGCACCGCTATGCGGTTATGGACCGTGAGAGGCGCCTGGCTGTTGTTCAGCAGCAGGGTGATCGTATTGCGATGGTCGTCGATAGAGCGTGCATGTTCGAGACTCACTCCCTCGAAACGCTCCTGCTTGTGCTCGAATTTACGCACCTTGCGCATATTGCGCCCGAAGAGCACATACAACACCACTCCTACGACGGGCAGCAGGGCAATCACCGTGATCCATGCCAGAGACTTCACCGGGTCGCGCCGCGAGCAAATGATATAAGCAACCACCACGGCGATAAAAACGAGGTAGACCACATAAACAATTAGCTTCACAACAGCGAAAGACATAACGCGAAGGTATGAAAAATTTGGTTGTTAAGAAAATCTTCGTATATTTGCAGAGTATTAATTGAGAATAAGGGAATTCCGGTCTTCGCGGATCGGGATTCGCTATTTTTTTGCACTATGACACAAAATATCATTTACCTCACCGAGGCGGGGTATGCAAAATTGAAGGAGGAGTTGGAGCAGTTGCGCTCTGTCGAGCGGCCGGCCATATCGGCCATGATTGCCGAGGCGCGCGACAAGGGCGACCTGTCGGAGAACGCCGAGTACGATGCTGCCAAAGAGGCCCAGGGGATGCTCGAGATGCGTATCGCGCGCTTGGAATCAGACCTGGCCAATGCCCGTATTATCGACGAAACGAAGTTGGATGCCAGCAAGGTGGCGATCCTCAGCCGGGTGAAACTACTGAACCACACCACGGGCAAGGAGGTGGAGTACACGATCGTGTCGGAGAATGAGGCCAACCTGAAGGAGGGCAAGCTGGCGATCGGTACGCCTATCGCAAAGGCACTGTTGGGGCGCAAGAAAGGCGAGAAGGTCGAGGTTAGCGTGCCGGCGGGGGTTATGACTTTCGAAATTCTGGATATCTCGATCTAACTGCGAACGCGCCCGTTAGATACGATTACCCCGGGGAACGTATAGGTCAGGGCTGCGGCCGTTGTTCCGTCTACGTTCATAGTTGCCAAAGACCATGATTTTCTCTCGACCGGTTTTGTCAGTATATTGCATGAGCATCGCCCGATAATATCTGCACTTCCGGGTCTGAGTATCGACTCGAAGATATATCAAATTGTCCCTGCTTGCGCAGAAGTTATGGTTCGGTATAAGGGGTGGCTTTTGTTTTCGTCGTCTTTGTTTTTATAAACTCGGGTCGTTCGAGAATAGGATTCCTTATGCATAAGACCATTTTTGATATTAAATAAGACCGCGCTTTCAGCGTGGCCTTATTTTTTGCCCGGTTATGTGGGGCTGGTGTCAGCGAGACCGGGTGTTTCGTGTTCAAACAGAATGGGGTTGTCTAAATGATCATGCTCTACGGTACAAGTCCTACTGCAGCGATTACTTAGTCGGAAGGTGATGTTCGGTCGAACATGGAGTCAGTAAGTGGCGGCTTTTTGTGATAGGATACAACGACTGCACCCTATTTTAAGTGTATGGAGGATAGAGGTGGAATACCGATGGAGCGGATGCCGGAACTTCGAGAAAGCAAGCCTCGAACATATCGTGCCATTAGTAACAGAGTATAAGATAGATCACAAATCTGGCGGCAATGTTGTAGAAGCATGTGGTCGAATGACCCCTGCGTATCTTCAATTTCTCCTTTTGATTTTTTCCATTTATTAATTCATTATCTTTGCATTCGATATGATCCCTTACCATATTCCGGTGATGGCCGCCGAGGCTGTGCAGTTGCTCGATATACAGTCGCGCGGTACCTATGTCGACCTCACTTTCGGGGGCGGCGGACACTCGCGCCTGATCCTCGAGCGGTTGGGCGGGCAGGGGCGATTGGTGGCTTTCGATCAGGACGACGATGCACGGGCCAATATCCCCGACGATCCCCGTTTTACGTTCGTGCAGGGCAACTTCCGGTGGATGCGGACCCATCTGCGCGCGTTGAAGATCGAACGTGTGGATGGCATACTTGCCGATCTGGGAGTGTCGTCGCACCATTTCGACACTCGCGAAAGAGGGTTCTCATTCCGTTTCGACGCGCCGCTGGATATGCGCATGAACAGGCAGGGCACAACGACCGCCGCAATGGTGGTCAACACCTATTCTCCCGAGCGGCTTACCGGAATCATAGGTCAGTGGGGCGAGATCGCGCAGCCGTGGAAATCGGCGAACTGCATAGTCCGTGCACGCGAACAGGGCCCGATAGAGACCATCGACCAACTGATCGAGGCCGTCAAACCATGTACGCCGAGGCGCGACGAGAACAAATACCTGTCGAAGCTCTTTCAGGCGCTGCGCATCGAGGTGAACGGCGAGATGGAGGCCCTGCGCATGATGTTGGAGCAGAGTGTTCGCGTGCTGCGGCCGGGAGGGCGGTTGGTGGTGATGTCGTACCATTCGCTGGAGGACAGGCTGGTGAAGAATTTCATGCGTGCCGGTAATTTCGAGGGTGTCGTGGAGCGCGATTTCTATGGCCGCACGTCGACTCCGTTCGAACTGCTCACCCGTCACGCCATTACCCCGACGCCCGAGGAACTGGCCGCCAATCCCCGCTCGCGCAGCGCCAAACTCAGAGCGGCAATGAAAAGCAATGGTTGACGGAGGGGAGGGTGCTACCTGACATAGATTCTGATCGAGCCGTAAGACAATAGACGCGCATATTCCTGTTGCTTGACGACAGATTGATAAGCTAAGATATGAGCACATCGAATGTTATGACAATGTCATAGTTTAAGGCTGTGCAATCAGTAAATATACAAGCGGACTTTAATATGCAAACCATCTGTGGCCAACGCTGCATAGACTGTTGATCTGCCGGGGTGTTGAGGCGTGAAATATCCGGGAGGGAGCATACGTGTTATCGCAAAGAAAGACATTGCCTGGATTGTTATTGCATGGCCTCGATGACCTGCTTCCCGGCAATGGATATGTGTTAGCCCCGATCGAGATCGATCTTAACTTGGCTTTGTTTGTCTCTGAAGCATAATGACAACATGTCAGATAACAGTGCAGACCCCATTAAACGCTATCATTAACAGCTCCGATGCATAACTATAACGACATAGATAACACTCCCGCACCATGGGACGAACAGGCGTGGCAAGATCCGCCGTGGGATGGGCAGGCCGATCAGCCCGAAGTAGCGCAACCTCGGCCCGAGGTACCCCGTAAGCAGACCACTCTGGCGTCGCTGCTCTCGGGAGGAATACTTGCCCGGGTAGGGATGCGGCGTGCGTATCCGTATATCATATTTCTGGTGGTGCTGATGTTTCTGTATATCGCCAATGCCTTCCGTTCGCAGCGGATCTATCGCGAGCGCGCGGCACTCACCGAGCAGGTCAAGGAGTTGCGCGCCAAGTCGATGACCATAGCCTCTGAGAAGATGCAGGCGACGCTCCAGACAAGTATCATGACAGAACTCCAGCGTCGCGGAATACCGTTGCGCGAGTCGTTGACACCCAACAAAGTAATCCCGCACGATAATGGCACCTCCCCCCCGGCCGATAGGTAAGGACATACTGCTGCGCGTGAGGTGGCTCTATGCCATATTTCTTGTCATTGCGGCGGGGATCGTTGCGCGCATAGTGTGGATACAGTATGGCCCCCAGGGCGACGAGTTGCGCACGCTCGCACAGGAGGTCACTTTCGAGCGGCGCATGATCCCGGCCAGTCGTGGCGATATCCTCGCGCGCGACGGACGTGTGTTGGCCACCACAATACCTGAGTACGAGATCAGAATGGACTTCGGAGTTGTGGCCGACACTTTTCCGAGGGTTGCCGACACTCTGGCGGCGAGTCTTGCCGGTATGTTCGGCGATCGCACCAAGAGCGAGTACGAGACTATGCTGTTGCGCCATTTCGGCGATAAGGAGCACAGTCGTTACGTGCGTCTGGGCAATCGAAAGGTGAGCTACACTGAGGAGAAGGAGATGTCGCAATTCCCATGGTTCAAGGCGGGGAGGTATCGCAGCGGCTATATAGCCGAAGGTTCGCAAAAGAGGTTCATGCCGCTCAGTCCGATGGCGCGGGCGACGTTGGGCACGATGATGGACTCGGTGGCGTTGGGAGGTCTCGAGATGAGCTACGACTCGCTGTTGCGGGGCGATGCGGGGTGGACTATGATGCAGAAGATCTCGGGGTCGTTCTGGATTCCCGTGCCCGACGAGGGCAATAGCGACCCGGTCAACGGTATGGACATAGTGACTACCATCGACGCCGATATTCAGGATGTTGCCGAGCAGGCCCTGCGCCGCCAGGTCAATGAATACAGAGCTTACTGGGGCACGGTGATGATCATGGATGTGCCCACGGGCGAGATGGTGGCGATGGCCAACCTCGGGCGCACGGACAACGGCAGGTACGGCGAGATATATAACTACGGAATCCGCCAGCGCGTGGAACCGGGCTCGACGTTCAAACTCGCCTCGTTGTTGACTTTGCTCGAAGAGGGAGGGATGACCATCGACGACGTGGTAGACTGCCGTCCCGATCCGGGTGCCGGACTGGTGGCTATGGTGGGCTACGCCAAGGTGCGCGACGACCACTGGGGGAAGCTACAGACTCTTCGCGAAGCGTTCGAAGAGTCGTCGAATATCGGGTTCGCACGGTCGGCATATGCGCGGTTCGGAAACGACCCGGGTAGGTTCGTCGATTTTGTGAGAGACAGTTTGCATCTTAGCGGAATAACGGGTATAGACCTGCCCCAGGAGCGGGCGTCGGACATAAAGCACCCCGTGCGGCAGAAAGATAGGTGGGATGCCACGGCGCTGCAGATGATGGCCTACGGATACGCACTGGAGCTTACGCCGCTCCAAACGCTGATGCTCTACAATGCGGTGGCCAACGACGGAGTCATGATGCGGCCGCGAGTGGTGCGCGAGGTGCGCAACTATGGGCGCAAGGTGCGCGAGATGACTCCCGATACCGTGGGGCGTATAGCGTCGCCCGCTGTGATAGATGCCGTGCAGAGGGCCCTGGCGGGGGTGGTCGAGGCAGGTACGGGGCGCAAGGTGATGGAGGGAGCCCACTATACGGCGGTAGCCAAAACGGGAACGGCACAGCAGGTCATCGAGGGCAGAAGAGGTTACAGGAGATGGGATGGCAGCTTGGATATTTTGGCTACCTTTGTAGGTTATTTTCCGATCGAGAACCCGAAATACAGCTGCATCGTGGCGATAAAAGTGCATGAGCCCAACGGTAAGAAATATTACGGATCGAACGTCGCGGGCCCTGTGTTCCGTGCCGTGGCCGACAGGCTGTATGTCCGGAGTGTGGAGTTGCATCCTAAACATTACGGTCACGTGAGGAGCGTACCGGCCGAGGTGAAACTTCGCCAGCCGGTGACAGACAGTCTGGGAGGTGTGTCGGTGATCGGAATGGGGTTGCGCGATGCGATATATGTGCTCGACCGGGCGGGCGTGGAGGCTACGTTCAGCGGCGCCGGGCACGTGGTGGAGCAACGGACCGACAGTATTCGTGGCGGAGTGCATTTGGTTTTAAAGAGATGATATAAGGGGCCTGTCGTTCGATTCTCTTGACTATGAAATTGCGGTCGCTATGCGAGAAGGGACATTACGATTAATAAGAACCGACATGCGCAGCGACTATCTCCGGTAGGCCATAAAAAATAGAGCCATAATGGGATATAAACCTGAAAAATTCGCTTCTGTACAAACGTGCTGATAGTCTCCCGTTTTCGACTAAATATATAAAATGTAACAATGAAATTATCGGAACTGATAGAAGAGATAACTCCACATGCCGTTGTGGGGTCGCCAGGTGTGGAGGTGTCGTCGCTGGCGTTCGACTCGCGCAAGGTGGAGAAGGGCTCGCTATTTTTCGCCATCAGGGGCACGCAGGCCGATGGGCATGACTTCATTGACGCCGCTATTGGGAATGGTGCCGTGGCGGTGGTTTGCGACCGTCTTCCTGAGGATACGACAGGTGCGACGTATGTACAGGCTGCCGATACGGCGCAAGCCATGGCCGTCATGGCGTCGACATTCTGGGGCAATCCGAGTGCCGAGCTGAAGCTTGTGGGAGTGACCGGCACCAACGGCAAGACCACCACGGCGACACTGCTCTACGATCTGTTCACAGCACTGGGCTATCGTGCCGGACTGATCTCGACCGTCGAATACCGTATTGCCGATCACGTCGAGCCGTCGACCCACACCACGCCCGACGCCCTGCGCCTCAACGAAATGATGGCCCGCATGGTGGCCGCGGGGTGCGATTATTGCTTTATGGAGGTCAGCTCGCACGCCATTGCGCAGCGTCGCACCGAGGGACTTACGTTCGCCGGGGGAGTGTTCTCGAACCTCACGCACGACCACCTCGACTACCACGGCACCTTCGCCGAATACCTGCGCATAAAGAAGCAGTTCTTCGACGATCTGCCCAAGGATGCGTTCGCGTTGGTCAATACCGACGACCGCAATGGCCGCGTGATGGTTCAGAACACGCGCGCACGTGTCGCCACATATTCCACACGCGGGACGGCCGACTTCACGGCACGTGTCGAAGAGATGCATTTCGACGGCATGCTGCTCACTATCGACGGCAGTGAGGTTTGGGTGCACCTGCTCGGGCGCTTCAATGCCAGCAACCTGCTCGCGGTATATGCCACAGCCCGTCTGCTTGGTGCCGAGAAGGACGAAACGCTGAGAGAGCTGAGCCTCCTGCAACCCGTCGGAGGTCGTTTCCAGCACATGGTTTCGCCCGCCGGAGTGACGGCAATAGTCGACTATGCCCACACGCCCGATGCGTTGCAGAACGTGCTCGACACGATAAACGATATCCGTAGCGGAGGCGGCAGACTGATAGTGGTGGTGGGATGCGGCGGCAATCGCGATGCGGCGAAGCGGCCGGTGATGGCGCGCATAGCAGTCGACAGCAGCGACATGGCGATCCTCACTTCTGACAATCCGCGGCATGAGGATCCGTCGGAGATCATAGCCCAGATGAGGGCGGGACTCTCTGCCGGGGCAAAACACCTCGCGATAGTCGATCGCCGCGAGGCTATACGCACGGCGTGTGCCATAGCCGGGCCGGGCGACATAATACTCGTCGCAGGCAAGGGCCACGAAACATATCAGGAAACAGCGGGAATCCGCATACATTTCGATGATCGCGAAGAACTTATCGACTGCTTTAAATAAACCATGCGCCTGTTTATTTGGGTCGACGGCAACGGTGGGCGAGCAATCTTTATTTTGGGAAATGGGATAGTCCGGGAGGAGTGAGACAGGGAGAAGTGAATCCAAGGAATAGTCCGCACGAAAAAGGCACTATGGAGGCGGCACGAAACAGAGAGGTGAAAAAATACATAAACCTATGATATACCATTTAGTAAAATACTTGAGTCGGTTCTACGACATCCCGGGCGAGGCGATGCTGACATCGGTCACGTTCCGCACCACTATGGGGATCATCCTCGCACTGGTCGTGGGTATGATCATCGGCCGCCGCATTATCGACATCCTGCGCCGCAAGCAGATTGGCGAGGAGATACGCGAACTCGGCCTCGACGGACAGGCTCAGAAGAAGGGCACCCCCACGATGGGCGGTGTGATCATCCTCGCGTCGATCCTGGTGCCGGTACTGCTGCTGGCCGATCTGACGAATTTCTATGTCGTGCTGATGATAATCTCGGCACTGTGGCTGGGAGCGATAGGTTTCCTCGACGACTACATAAAGGTCTTTCGCGGGCGCAAGGACGGGTTGAGCGGGAAGTTCAAGATCTTCGGGCAGGTTGGGCTCGGAATTATTGTCGGCACGGCTATGTATATGCATTCTACCGATCTGGTCACAACCATACCGTTCGTCAAAGACAACGCCTTCGACTACCACTGGCTGGGTGGCGACGGGCTCACGTGGCTGGTCTACATACTGGCGGCGATAGTGATTATCACATTCGTGTCGAACGGCGCCAACCTTACCGACGGCCTCGACGGACTGTGCACAGGCGTGTCGGCCGGGGTGGTGGCGGTACTGGGGATATTGGCCTATTTGGGCGGCAGTGTGGTGTATGCCGAGTATCTCGATATTATGTACATCCCGCGCAGCTCCGAGATGGTGGTCTTTGCGGGGGCTTTCATGGGGGCGCTAATCGGATTCCTGTGGTGGAACTGCCATCCTGCGCAAGTATTCATGGGCGATACAGGGAGCCTCTCCATAGGGGGTATGATCGCTGTTTTCGCATTGCTGATCAAGAAGGAGTTGCTGTTGCCGCTGCTGTGTGGTGTGTTCGTGGTAGAAGGGTGCTCGACACTGATTCAGGTGTGGTGGTTCAAGTGGACCAAGCGGCGCACGGGTGAGGGCAAACGCGTGTTCCTGATGGCTCCGCTTCACCATCACTTCCAGAAAAGGGGGTATCCCGAGACTAAGATCGTGGTCCGCTTCTGGATAGTGCAACTGCTCCTCGCGGCAATTACCCTCGTAACGCTTAAGATACGATGATAGCGGTCATAGGTGGAGGCGAGAGCGGCGCAGGCGCGGCAGTGCTTGCGAAGGTGCGGGGCCTGGATGTCTTCGTTAGCGACGGAGGCCGCCTCGCCGGGGCATATCGCGAAATACTCGAACGGCATGGGATTGAGTTCGAAGAGGGAGGCCACACCATGGCACGGATAATGACAGCCACGGAGGCGGTCAAGAGTCCGGGAGTGCCCGACACGGCGCCTGTGATCGTGGCGCTGCGCGAACGGGGGATACCGGTGGTGTCTGAGATCGAGTTCGCGGGGAGGTATATGGGCGAGGCAAAGACGGTGTGCATAACAGGCAGCAATGGTAAGACCACCACCACCACGCTGATCTACGAATTGCTGCGCGATGCGGGCTACGACGTATGTCTCGGCGGGAATATAGGCAAGAGTTTTGCGCTGAGCGTGGCCGAGGGTGCGCACGATTGGTATGTGCTGGAGTTGAGTAGTTTCCAGTTGGACGGGATGCGCGACTTTAGGGCCGACATAGCAGTGCTGACAAACATCACGCCCGACCATCTGGACAGGTACGACAACAGCCTCGCGAAATACGCGGTGAGCAAGATGCAGATCGTGCGTAATCAACGTCCCGAAGATACATTTATATACCCTGCCGACGATCCCGTTGTGCGCGAGCAGATTGCCGGAATGTCTTTGAAGATGCAACTGCGGCCTTTCGATCTCGGGACGGAGATATTTCCGCCGGAATGGTTGATGCTGCGCGGAAAGCACAATATGCTCAACGCCAGGGCGGCGGTGTTGGCCGCGCGTGCCGTAGGGGTCGGCGAGGAGTCGATACGGCGTACTCTGGAGCGGTTCGAGGGTATCGAGCACCGGTTGGAGAGGGTCGGCGAATGGCGCGGGGTGGAGTGGATCAACGACTCGAAGGCTACGAATGTCGACGCCGTGTGGTATGCGTTGGATAGCATGACGCGTCCTGTGGTGTGGATCGCCGGTGGTACCGACAAAGGGAACGACTATGGCGCCCTGATGCCATTGGTGCGCGAGAAGGTGAAGGCGCTGGTGTGCATGGGGGTGGATAATGCGAAGTTGCTCGCAGCGTTCGAGAAGGAGGTGCCTTTCGTTGCCGATACTCATACTTTGGATGAGGCCATGCGCGTGGCAGCAGAGGCGTCTGTCGCCGGCGATGTGGTGCTGCTGTCGCCTGCATGTGCCAGTTTCGACCTCTTTAAAAACTATGAGGATCGCGGAAGACAGTTCAAGGAGTGGGTACGTGCCCGCGAGGGATTCCGTACTTAACCCGAAGGGCTGACCGGTTGAGGAACTGAAGGTTCGCGAGATGGGTTACGTGGCGATATCTCTGCAAAGAGGTCCGCAACTTTACGCCCGCTTCGGATTTGTACCTGCCTACCGGCTCAGCATTCGCCATAGCTCTACTCAGTGTCGAGCCGCCTCGCTAAGTTCGGCCACCTGAAGCAGCCACGTTGCCACACCAGGGTATACAGTTGTTACGTCCGAGTAGGAACTATTTTTAACCATATCACTTTTTAACCAGGCTAAACAAGCACACACCCGACAAACATTAACCAACATAAAGCCCAATGCCCGATTCTATTGAAAATACCGACATTCGCCAACCATTCCGAGGCAGGATACTGGGGGGCGATGCGTCGCTGTGGATCATCATTGTGGCGCTGGCGATTATCTCGTTGCTGGTGATCTACTCGTCGACGGCACCAATGGCTTACAGCAAGGCGAGCGGCAATACGTCGTTCTATGTTATGAATCAGTTGCGGTTCCTGCTACTGGGTTTTATGGCTATATTCATCATCCATCGCTTCGACTTCAATATCTATTTGCGCTATACGCGCCTGATGTTCGTCTTCGCGATCTGCCTTATGGCCCTCACGTTCTTCATAGGGGTGAGCTCGAACGATGCCACGCGGTCGTTGCGCCTCGCGGGATTCACATTCCAGCCGGCCGATTTCGTGAAGATTACGCTGATCATGACACTGGCCAAGGAGCTGTCGCGGCGTCAGAAAGAGGTCAAAACCCAAGACCTGCTGCCGCGCCTGCGTCTGGGCATGAGCGATCGGCAGAGAGAGAAGAACCGAACGGTGTTGCGAACCAATGCGATCCCGCTGCTGCTGCCCATAGCTCTGTCGTGCGGAATGATATTTTTCTCGAACTTTTCGACGGCGGCGCTGCTGTTCCTGGCGTGTTTGGTGATGCTGTATGTGGGGCGTGTGAAGGGTCGCGAATTGTGGCGACTGGTGCGCACGGTGGTTCTTACGGTGGTTGTGGTCGTGGCGGTGATGTATCCGCTCGATATCGGGCGCTCGCGGGTGTGGGTGGGTCGTGTGGCGAGTTTCGCGGGGATCGAACACGTTCAGGCGACCAAAGAGATCGACGAACGGAGCGACGACCAGGTGCTGAACGCCAAGATGGCCATAGCCTCGGGCGGGGTCATGGGACGCGGGCCCGGTCAGAGCGTGCAGCGCACGAACCTCGCGCTGCCCTTCTCCGACTACGCCTATGCCTTTATCGCCGAGGAGTACGGATTGGTGGGTACGATAGTGGTGCTGGCGTTATATTTGTGGCTGTTTTTCCGCACGATGGTGATCTTCAAGACCTGTAAGCGCACATTCCCGGGGCTGTTGGTGCTCGGACTGGGGATACTGATCGTGTTGCAGGCATTGGTCAGCATGATGGTGGCGGTCGATCTGTTTCCCGTCACGGGGCTGCCACTGCCTTTGGTGAGCCTCGGAGGGTCGTCGATACTCTTTACGTCGATTGCCATAGGGATGATCCTCGGAGTGAGCCGCCAGATGCAGGATAAAACCATTGACGAGAAAAATACATGAAAGTTATAGTTAGCGGCGGAGGTACGGGGGGGCATATCTATCCAGCGGTGGCAGTGGCCGAACGCCTGAAAGCACAGGGTGCCGAGGTGCTGTTCGTAGGTGCCGAGGGGCGCATGGAGATGGAGAAAGTGCCGGCCCTCGGGTATGATATAAAGGGACTGCCGGTGGCGGGCTTTCGGCGGGCACTGTCGCTGAAGAATCTCAGTCTGCCGATAAAGATATGGCGGTCGTTGAGGGGCGCGCGGCGGATCCTCAGGGAGTTCAGGCCCGATGTGGTGGTCGGATTCGGAGGGTATGCGAGCGCACCTGTACTGTGGGCCGCCCAAAGGATGGGGATCCCGACAGTGGTCCAGGAGCAGAATTCGTATGCCGGATTGACCAACAAGATCGTGGGGCGTCGTGCCCGGAGGGTGTGCGTGGCTTACGACGGCATGGAGCGATTCTTCCCCGCCGGGCGTATCGAGCTCACGGGCAATCCTCTGCGCAGCACTTTTGATGCAGGTGCAGATCGTGGTGAGGCGTTGCGCCATTTCGGCCTGAGGGAGGATCGTCCCGTGGTGCTGGTGTTGGGCGGAAGTCTCGGTACGCGTACGCTCAACGAGATGATGAA
>QMCE01001184.1_pt1 | contig 14885 bp, 11 predicted proteins | sample 1821851 | NCBI WGS metagenome assembly QMCE01 (sample SAMN09453174, study PRJNA476694) | Termite gut metagenome, whole genome shotgun sequencing project. | isolation source: worker | host: Odontotermes sp. | place: South Africa:Pretoria | collected 2016-01-28 | reverse complement strand
CAAACCAGATGTAAGATTGTCATGGCTTCCGGCTGGTGTTGCCTTTATGTCTATAATTACATCGGACTCTAGACTTGCGGAGTCTTTTATGGTCATGCTTGCCGTGTTTACTGTGATACCACTATACACAATATCCCACTGGAAAGTTCCTTTTCCGGTTCCGTCAAATATGGGTTTAAGTGTTACGCTGTCTGTCGTATTTCCTCCCGTAGTGATTACGATCCCGATTGTTGTTCCCTGCGCTATAAGCTGTGTTTTTGCGGCGTCTTTGTATGCGCTCACGGTGAGGCTGTATGTTCCGGCAACCAGTACGATCGGATTTGCCAGTGTCGCGTTGGTTCGGTCTGTGGAAATGTTTGCGCCGCCGCTTGTCGCGGTAAACGCAAGGGTATACACAGCGACGCCGCTCAGTTCCGGCGCGTCCGGTAAAATGGTGCGCTCGGACACGAACGTGTCAGTGTCCGCAATGACAAGCGAGAAACTCCCGCTGTTTGCCGGAAGCGCGATGGGATTTTGACAGGAAAATAATAAAAATGAGCAAATAGCAAGGAGCAGAGAGAAAAGAGAAAGGAGTAATGAATTAGAATGGCACGAAAAATGCGCGGGAGTATGTGCTAATTGCTGTTCATTGCTAAATGCTCTTTGTTTATTGACGAACAGAGCGAGATCGCGATGCGCGGGCATGATCGAGCGAGTGAGGAAACGAAAGGTTTAATACCCCGCGGCTTGCCGCGGAAAGCCGCATCGAACCGCAGGTTTGAGGCGGCGGGTACGGGGCTTTGCCCCGCGGTATAATACCTTTTATTGTTCATTTCTCTTTCCTCATTTTTTATTTATTACGGATTCCGCAGTACCGGTAGAGCCATAGGTGTAGGTGTGCCGTTGATCAGAATTGTAACTGTCCCCATTTCCCAAATGCTGGTAAAATCCCAGCCCATTGTAGTTTCCCAGAATGCTTGCGCGTTGTAACCGCCGTTTGGCGTGGTGGTAGTTACGTCCGCGCCGTCTGCGGAGTTTGCGTCTGTGGATGTCCTTGTAATGGGCGCGTTAGCGCCGATAGTGATTGTGAGATCGTCCCGCGCGTAACAGTTGGCAATGCTACCTGTAGTACTACTAATTCGATAGGCTGTTCCTCCGCCTGAAACTTTCAAATCACCTAACGCAACACAGTCTGTTTTACTTCCAGACCCACTCGCGGTGATACCACTAGCATAATTCGACGCAGTACAAGTGACAATTCCTGCGGCATAACAGTTCTTCACTGTCCCCGTATTATATCCAACTATTCCGCCGCTATTGCCGCATTCAACAGTTCCATTGAAAAAACAGTTACTTACCATCGATGACGTAGCGTTATAACCAACAATACCTCCACCACTTGTTGATGATCCACTTGAGATAATGATACCGGAAGCATAGCAATTCTCAATAGTTCCTCCGGTTACCTGACCTGCAATGGCTCCAATATCTTCGCTGCCTTGTATATCGACATCCAGTAAGCCAAGATTTTTTACTACTCCCCCGGAACCGATAGTTACAAACATTCCCTTATGGCCTGTTCCGCCAGATATTTCCAGCCCGCTGATGGTATGACCGCCGCCGTCAAAGCTGCCAGTAAAATTTCCTGCTATAGGTGTCCAGGGAGCTATCAGCATAACATCGCCGGTTAATATGTAGTGATCGTTCAGCCCCCATCCGCTTGCGTCATCTGTGCCGATCAGCTGCAAATCTGCCGCGCTGCTTATTGTCCACGGCGCGCCTGCCGAACCATCTCCTGAACGGACAACAATGCTTACGACAGCGCTGGTTCTGGTATCATTGGTACCGGTGTTGGTAACAACACAATAATAGTATGTAGTTCCCTCGACTGAAATATCGGGAGTATAGCTTGTGCCGGTTGCTCCCGCAAGGAGGATTCCACCAATCGCGCTGTCAATGGTATTGCTGTACCATTGATACGAAATCGGGTTAACGTCAGCAGAAACTGCCGAAATAGTGAGAGGTACAGCCACAGTATCTACACCGAACAAATAAGATTTGCCTACAGGCTGCGCGGTGATTCTTGGCCGGGGAGTGCCTCCGGCCACTTCAAACTCGCCGATTTTTTGCTCGTTGTCAGCCGTGCTTAATGAACCGCGCAGTTTATAGAATAATGCGTTATCGCCACTCCATGTGCTGGTAGTTTGAGTGAAAGCAGGAACAGGCGGTTCATTGGTGTAATAAACAATAAATGAGTTTTCTATTACATAAGATGTTCCGTGCCAATAAAATTCAATTAGGTCGTTGGGAAGAACAGCAAAAGTATAGGTGCCGCTCTTTGCGCTGCTGCCAGTAATGGTTGCATCGGGAGACAGTCTTACTCCGTTTATACGGATTTCCAATGAGTTACCGTTCCAGCCATCGCCAGAGCCGCTGCCGTAATAATCGAACATATCTATGGTTACTTCTCCTGGACCAACAATAATGCTTACGACAGCACTGGTTCTGGTATCATTGGTACCGGTGTTGGTAACAACGCAATAATAGTATGTAGTTCCTTCGACTGAAATATCGGGAGTATAGCTTGTGCTGATTGCCCCCGCAAGAAGAGTTCCGCCAGTCACGCTGTCAACGGTATTGCTGTACCATTGATACGAAAGCAGGTTAGCGTCAGCAGTGGCCGCCGCGATAGTGAGAGGTACAGCGGTGGTGTTTATACCAAAGAAATAAGTTTTGCCCACAGGCTGCGTTGTGATTTTGGGCCGGCCAGTGCCTCTGTCCACTTCAAACTCACCGATTTTTTGACCGATGTCCGCAGTGCTTAATGAACCGCGCAATTTATAAAACAATGCGTTAATGCCGCTCCATGTATTATTATTACTTGCGGTAAATGCCGGACTGGGTGGTTCATCGGTGTAATACACAATAAATGAATCTTCCGTGAGATATGTTCCGGATTTCCAATAAAACTCAACCATGTCTCCCGGTTCAACAGTAAAGATATATGATCCCGTTGCGCCGCTGGCAAGTCTTGCGTCAGAATGTTTTGCTCCGTTTATATATATTTCCAATGCGCCACTGCCATCCCAGCCATCACCATTGCTATCAAACATATCTATAGTTACTTCTATTTTCCACTGCGCGTACAAAATCATATCCGCGGTAACGGTTATGCTATCACCGGGCAGGTATGCGGTTCCGCTTCCATCTGCGGCAGTATTCCAGCCCGCAAACATGTAGTCACTTCTAGCTGGGACTGTTGGAGGGACGATACTGCCGTGAAGAACAGATTGTGTCGCGGGAACGGCGGAGCCTGTGTAATTTTCGTTAAAGGTTATATTCCAATAGGTATCAACAACGATAAAGGGTATACTTAAAAGATATTTCATGCCGTCTGCAAGGGTGACAGTTAATGTAAGTATATGATTGCCCAGTCTGTTGTAATTGCTGTTTGTGCCGTCCAGGATAATACTGTCTCCGTTGACGATTGTTTCGGTGGTGCTTGTGCCTTCTTTGGTTATTCTCCATTCAACCGAATCATACGTTCCGGTTACAGTCAGGGTGCGTGTTACGATGCCGCCTCCCCGTGATATTTCTATGGCGCCGAAATTTTCCACAGGGGTTCCGTCTATTATGTCCTCAATGCTCAGGGTTATTCCTGCGGTGTTGGCCGTCCATTTTGCATACAGAAACATGTCATGGTGAACAGGATCAGTTGTAAGCGTCCATTGATTGGTACAGGCGGTGTCGGTAAACCAGCCGCCAAAGAAATAACCCGGTCTGTCAACCGCAGGGGCAGTGACAAAGCCGCCGTTTTCAACTGATTGTACCACCTCTCCGAGATTTGCCAGCGAGCCATATTCATAAATTCCGCCGTTGTCGTAATCAAAAGTTACATTCCAATGGGTTCTGTGGAAATCCGCGTCTGTAAAGGTTTTGGTAAAATTTCCGGTGAGGCTTGAGTAGACGTACAGGAGTTCGTTCCATACAAGCGAACGGTGATTTGTGCTGTCTGTGATTTCAAACGTTATGGTATATACGCCGGACGTAAGTGTTCGGTTTCCGCTTGTTTGTCCTGTTGTGTTGAGTGTTTCGACAGCGCCTTGCTGTGTGCCGCCGGAATCTTTTATCGTCATGGTTGCCGCGCTTACACTTATGCCGCTTGTGCCGAGCGTAATGTTCCACGAAAAAGTACCGCTCGTGCCCGCTTCGCCCAACAAGGTATTAAGGACTACGCTGCTTGCGGTATTTCCTCCGGCGGTGATGACGATGCCTGTGGCGCTTCCCCGCGCCATGAGCTGTGTTTTTGCCGCGTCTTTGTACGCGCTGACGGTAAGGTTGTATGTTCCGGCAGCAAGCACGATGGGATTTGCCAATGTCGCGTTGGTACGGTCTGCGTTTAGGTTTACTGCTCCGCCGCCTGTTGCGGTAAAGGCAAGCGTATACATGGCAAAGTCGCCTAGCGCGGGCGCGGCGGGTAAAATGGTTCGTGTAACATTTCCCGCGATAGTATTATTGTTCGCAATATCAAGAGAGAAACTTCCCATGTTTGCCGGAAGCGAAACCTCTTTTTCAGGAGATGAAAGAGGATTTTTACACGCAATCAATACAAAAAACAAAGAACAGAGAACAAAGAGCAAAAAATTAGAGCGGTACGAAAAATGCGCTGGAGTACATTTCTTCTTTGCTAATTGTTCCGTGCTAATTGCTCCCTGTTTTTTGCTCACTGCTCACTCCTCATTTTGCTAATTGACAACAGTAAACGGTATATTCATCTGATACTTGTTGCCGTTTACCGTTACGGTCAGTTCCAGGACATGACCGCCTAATGTGTTGTACTTGGTGTCTGCGCCGTTCAGGGTGAAGCTATTTCCGGTTCCGCTTGTTTCTCCGGTGTATGTGCCTACATTATCTATTGTCCATGTTACCGATGAACTGTAAGTTGTTCCGGTTACTGTTACGGTACTTGTTACGCTTGCGGGGACAGCCCCCCGTGATATGCTTATAGGAGCGAAGTTTTCGTCTTTTGTTCCGTCTATGATTGCCTCAACGCTGAGGGTTATGACTGCGGTGTTCGCCGTCCATTTTGCGTATAAAGTCATGTCATTGTGGATGGGGTCTGCCAGATTCCATTCGTTGGTGCAGGCAGGTTCAGTAAACCAGCCGCCGAAGAGGTAGCCCGGTCTGCTAGTGGGAAGCGTGTTGATATTGTCACCGTGGATAACGGATTGGATTACGATCACGTTTGTGAAATTCGGTGTCCCTGGAGCTTCATAAGTTTCGCCGTTGTCATAGTCAAAAGTAATATTCCATTGGGTTCTGTGGAAATCATCGTCGGTAAAAGTTTTGGTGAAATTTCCATCAAGATTTCCGTAGACATACATAAGCTCATTCCACACGATAGAGCGTAAAATATTTGTTCCTTCTTTTCCTTCTATATTGAACGTTACAGTATACATACCGGGTGTAAGCCCTGTCCGGGTTCCGTTTAGATTTGCTTGCAGCAAATCCACAACAGCACCTTGTGTTACGCCGCCGGAATTCTTTATGGTCATGGTTGCCGTTTCTACGATAACAGTACTTGTAGAAAGCGTAATGTTCCACAAAAAGCTGCCTTTTTCTGTTGTGGAGCTGAGCAGAGGTGTAAGAGTTATAGACCTTGATGTATTTTGTCCGGCTGAGATGAGGATATTTTCCGCAGCGCTTTGCGCCACGAGACTTGTTTTTGCGGCATCCAGATAAGCGCGGACAGTGAGATTATATGTTCCGGCTACAAGTATAAATGTTTGCCCGTTAGCAACGCCGTAATTATTCTTGTCTACATTTAAAAGGACTGCGGTGTTACCAACAACCGACGAATCAGGTTCAAAGTTCAGGTTAATAACGGCAAAATCGCTTAATACCGGACTGCCGGGAAGAATTGTCCGCGCCATTTTGCTGAGATTGCTGGCATTATTGTCATCATTTCTGCCGTCGAGATTCAACGTAAAAGAGCCACAATTTTCCGGCAGCGTTTGTAACTGCAGATTGTCAAAAATTCCTGAACAAGAGGAGAAAGAGAAAAAAGCAACGAGTAGACATAAGAGCAAAGAACAGGGAGAAGAAAGCAAAAAATCAAAACGCGGAAAGCAGTTCTTCCTTGCTAATTGTTTGTAGCTCATTCCTGCCGTTTGTCTCTTAGTTTTTTTACAATTCCCTATTGTGTTAGCGATCATTTTATTTCTCCTTTTTAGTTCACAATGGTAAAAGGTATGTTTATCCGGTATGTTATACCGTTTTGTTTTACTTCAAGTTTAAGAATGTGACCGCCAGGGGTGTTGTATCTTTCGTCTGATGCGTCAAGGGTAAAGTTTGCCCCTGTGCCGCTTATGGTTTCGGCTGCGTAGGTTCCGACTCCTTGAACCTCCCATTTGACACTGCCTTCTTCGTATTCGGATTCATCCTCCACATATACAATTGCGGTCAAGTAATAAGGAGCGGCGGCGCTGCGGCTTATGACAATTGGGGCAAATTCGGGATTTATGTTGGTAATGTTTTCCATTTCAAGACTTACATCTAATGCGTTGCGCGTCCATTTTGCGTACAGCATGATACTTTCAGTTACAGTATCTCCGGCGAAGTTCCATTCATCGGTTAGACCTAAGTCTTTGAACCAGCCGTCAAATCCAAAACCGGGACGCGCAGGGTCTGCTGGTCTTGTGATACTGGTATTGTGCGTTATATTGCTTATCGGGTTCATGCTGCTGCCGCCCATGCTGTCAAAAGACACCGTATAGGTTACAGGCCGCCACCCGGCATAAAGGGTAAGATGCTCTGTCACAGCGCCGGTATCAAAATTCCATTCATTGATGCAGGCATCTTCTCTAAACCATGCAGCAAATTCGTAATAGGCAAGGGTTGGCGCTGTTGGTCTGTTTATTCTGCCGCCTTTTCTTATATCCTGACTGAGAACTTCGCTGCCGCCCATGCTGTTAAAGGTCACGGTATAGGTGGTCGCCCTCCGTTCATCTTCGGCTCTTTCGTCCATAAAGGGCTTCAGATGATCGCGGATAATTGGATTTTCACAAGAACAAACAGCACAGAAGATAAACATAAGGACAAATAAAACAGGAGGGTTTACTTTTCGCTTTACTACCCGCTCTTTGCTATTCACTCCCTTTTGTTCTCTTTTCATTTTTTCCCTCCTGTCCGAAATCCTGTTGAAATTCCGGCTCCAAAGAGGTATGGGTATCCGGTGCGAACGACAGGTTCTATATACCAATGTTCTCCAGCGGAGAATCGCCAGCCCGCGCTTATTCCCGCGGAAATGTTGCCGTGGCCGCTTATCCCAGGCATCGTGTCGGCATAGATTACAGGTCCCCCTGAAACCTGCACAAAAGGACCGGTATTTGCGTTAAGATTGAAAAAGTACACTCGCAGAAAACACTGCAGTTCCATGAAGACAAAGTTGTATGTGTCCTGAGCGTACAGGAAACGAAGCCCTATCGCGGAGCCGTCCCCATAACCTAAAGCAGCGCCGCCTCCGTAAGCCATCCCGTCCCAGCCAAAACCGACAGTTTCGCCAAAAGGGGCGATGAAAAAATCTTCGCCCGCGTAAACCTGCATAGCAAGGAAAAAAGAGAAAAGAAAAATTAAACGGCGGCTTCTATGCCATACTACACATGAATTCATACCTATTACCAAATGAATGTTAATCCGGCATACAGGTTCTATCTACCTATAAAATGTATATGGGACGGCAACAGCGTACATTAGTAGTTCCATAAACTAAGCCATTAGCATATTCCTGCCCAAAAAACACAACCCATATACTTTTAACAGGTTGTTAAACGTCAATTCAGTCCTTAACATTACCTATCCGTTATGAAGATACCAACAAAGAGGAAGAGACCCAGACCATGAAAACGTTATTCGGTAAACTGCTCTTGTCATTTATGCTGATTATTGTGCTTATCATTTCGACAGTCCTTGCGTGTTTTTATTTTGTATACTCAGAAAGTTATGAAAATCAAATAATCGCGGAAAATAACCGGCAGGCATTGTACATGGCCGACTCATTACACGCTTATCTGCATAACGCTTATAAAGTTATTGAGGAATTGTCATTTAATAACGATGTTCTTTCTATGGAAACAGACCGTCAAACACCGGTATTTGCGGACTCAATTACAAGAAACGAATATTTTGAACTGCTATACGCGCAGGGAATGGACGGTATGCAGACAGGCCGTTCGTCCGGCGGGCTGGGAAACCGCAAAGAACGCTGGTGGTTTATTCAAATGGAACAGCTTCAAAAACCGTTTATTTCCGAATCCTATTATTCGGTGGGAACAAATATGCCGTGCGCTTCGGTTTTTTATCCTTTACTGAACGGCAATGAAATGACCGGCATAATGGCTGGTGATATAAAACTTTCCGCTCTCCATGATTTTGTGGTTGAAGCCGCAGAGGAAGGCTCGTGGACATTTATTCTTGACGGAAAAGGCGTTGTCGTGGCGCATCCTGATAAAAGGTATCAGGAAGAATTATATAATTACGCGAAATTAACCAGAACCATCACGCTGCGGGACTCGCAGGGGAATCCCTTGCAGGACGCAGCGGGCAACCTTACCGAAGAACAGCCGTTCACTATTTCTGAATCATACCGGGCTGTAATCGCGGACATGATGAACGGAAATATCAATGCCGCAAGATTCAAAGAAGAAGGAGATTATATTTATCTCAGTTACCGCCCGGTGTTGTTAGACGGCGAATCAGACCCGTGGTATGTTCTTTCGGTTAAAGAAGAACGCTCAGTGATGCAAACCAGAAATACGGTACTTCTCGCGCTTTTTATTAGTATGGCGGCCATAATATTCGCGGCTTTCTTTGTTGTCTTTTTTGTCGCCAGAAATATCAGCGCGCCAATAAAGGATGTTTATTCGGTTTTACTGCGGATAAAAGACGGCGATTTAACTAACACGATAACTGTCCGTTCGCGTGATGAAATTGGCGAAATGACACGCATGTTGAATTATACTCAGGAAGGAATTAAAAATCTTGTTATCAATATAAAAAAAGAAGCGGCGACATTATCTGATGTTGGCAATTCCCTCGCAGAAAATATGAGTGAAACCGCCGCCGCTGTCAGCGTAATTACTGGCAGCGCTCAAAACATTAAAGACAGAGTATTGAATCAAAGCGCCAGCGTAAACCAAAGCTATACCATAATGGGAATGCTTGTAGAAAATATTAATAAACTGAACAGCCTCGTAGAAAACCAAAGCGGCGATATATCGCAGGTTTCCACCTCTATCGAAGAAATGGCAGCCAACATCAATTCAGTAACCACAGCCCTCGTCAACAATACTGATAATGTAAAAACGCTTATGGAAACATCGGCGACAAGCAGAGGCAGCCTTTCGGAGGTTGTAAGCGATATTCAGGAAATCGCCCATGAATCCGAAGGACTTTTAGAAATTAACGCGGTGATGGAAAATATCGCAAGCCAGACAAATTTGCTTTCAATGAACGCCGCGATTGAAGCGGCACACGCCGGAGAAGCAGGCAAAGGTTTTGCCGTAGTAGCCGGAGAAATACGCAAGCTGGCGGAAAGTTCCGGCGAACAATCAAAAACCATCACCGCTGTACTCAAAAGAATAAAAGAATCTATCGACAAAATAACACACTCTACCGAAAATGTTCTCAAGAAATTTGAGTCTATCGATTCAAGCGTCAGGATAGTAGCGGAACAGGAAGAAAATATACTCCGCGCAATGGAAGAGCAGGGAATTGGCAGCAAACAGATTCTCGAAGGCACAAGCAGATTAAATGAAATTACCGGCGAGGTTAAAGGCGATTCCAATGAAATGCACAATGGAGCGCGAGAAGTAATTCGTGAAAGTGAGAGCCTTTCAAGAGCGACAGAGGAAATCAACACGGGCATGAACGAAATGACCGCCGGAATAGAACACATCTACAACGCCGTCAACCATGTCAACAAAATGAGTGTCACAAACCATGAAGGAATCGGCTTATTACTTGAAGAAGTTTCCCGGTTTAAGGTGGAATAACATGGAAATACAAAAGGCAAACTTTCGCGGTCTGTTTGATTTCTCCAATTGTGAGGGATGCAAATTTCTTGCAAATTGCGTTGCCGCCCGGCAAAACAGCGCAAATAAATCGTGTAAAAATTGCGCGGGCTGCGCTTTGTGCGGTTACTGGGTATTGCGTCAGCTAAAAACATTCCAAATGCCGTCAATAGCCTGAATATTACGTGAAATTCTGGCTACAATTAATTTGAAATACATTTCTGTTTTGCATTCCGCCGTTAGATATTGCCAGCGGGTAAACGGCAAGAAAACAATTGACAAAAAATAAATAACCCGTGTATTCTAAAAAAGCAGGAGACAAATATGGAAAATATTGTTTTTTATTTTTCAGGAACAGGAAATTGCCTGAAAGCCGCTAAATCTGTTATCAAAGAACTTGGCAGCGGGGAAATTGTATCAATGGCAAAACCGGGAAAATATGATCTTGTGAAACAATATGACACGATTGGTTTTATTTATCCAACATATTTTTGGGGAGCTCCTCGAAAGGTTATCGAATTTGTAAATAATTTGAATGTGGGCAATAACAAAAACACATATTTTTATATAATTGCAACCTGTGGAGGTTATTCGGCTGGAGCGATATATACGCTGTATAAATTGCTTTTCAATAAACACGGCGTAAAAGTAAATTACACAAAAGAATTAAGAATGTTTTCAAATTACGTTGTCTTGTATGACATGAGCAAAAAAGTACATGAAATCACGGAAAAATCAGACAAAAAACTTGCCGCGATTATTGATTCGATCAAAAAAAGAGAAAATAATAAAATTGGCATATTGCATAAAATATTTGGTTCATTCAAAATACAAAAAGAATTATCAAATATAGACAAAAATTATAACGTAAATGATAATTGTACCGGCTGTGGAATCTGCCGTGATGTATGTCCGGTAAAAAACATTGAAATGGTGAATGGAAAACCACATTTAAAAAATAAATGTGAACATTGTATTGCCTGCATACAATTCTGTCCCCAAAAAGCGATCAATTATAAAAATGTAACACAGAACAGAGGCCGGTATACAAACCCGGACATAGATTATAAGGAATTATCAAAATACAATAATCTATAAAATTTTTTGCGCGATATTTCTGTAATGAATGTATAAAAAGTGTTCGAGCCATTGCCGTAAATCAAAGGACTTGTTTGACAACTCAGCCATGCTGAAAGCCCACTGTTGCCAGACAAATCTAATATCACTTTATCCCCAGTTGTTCTCTTTCGGATAAATATTTTTCGACTTCTTCTTTTGCCAGGTATCTTATTTGTTTGGAAGACACTTTCACAAATTTTTCATTTTTATAAACAGGATTTTTGTTTTCGCATTGTATGTTTTTGTTTTTTGCGATAAAAGTGTTTAATTCATTTTCGCTCTCAAATATTTTATATCTTTTATCGCCTCTTTTATATATTAATTCATAAATCCCGCAGCATGAATTAGTGATTATTTCCGCGCATTTCAGATACAGCATGGCTATTTCTTCTGACTTAAACGGAAAAAAACACCGCGCTTTTCTTTCGCCGCCAAGATCAATACAGACAATTCTACCGCATTTTGAGCAAATATATTGCCTGTGTTTTTCTAGGCATTCTCTCGCTCCATTCAATGGAGTTATTCTGGGATTTTCCGAGTAACATTCTAAGCAACGCATATTATCCCCTGATTGCGTTTGTTCGGAAAACCGCCGCTTCCGAACAATTTTTTTATTCACTTCGGCGATTGAAGCTATTCCAAAACATCAGTCTGTGCAACTAACGAGCGCATTCGATTTTCAAATACGCTCTAATTAACTTAATTAACGGGTTCTATATTTTCAACGACCCATCTGAGTTGGTTTCTGATTGACCAAAAGCTGTAAATCCCCAAGGTGATAAATGTCAAGAGATACCATATAATCCAGCGGCCAAATAACCCGCCTGCTGTTCCTTTGAACACGTAGGTTTTTCCACCAATGCTAGAGTTACTGCAAATCCATCTCAAGACTGTGCATACAACAAAAGGTGTCGCCAGACCAAGAGTAATTGCTTCAAGAAGAGGAGCCCAAATACAAAAAAGAAAAATATTCAAAACCTTGCCTGAGAATTTTGATTCCATATACTTCTCCTGTGATAAATTGTTTTGATAGAACTTTTGGATGTAACAATTTCAATAATTCTGGAAACTATATGCTTCCGAAAAAAAATATATTTGTCCACAAAACTGATGTTTTGGAATAGGTTCAATGTTTAAAAACACATTGCCAAAGGAAGTGTTTTTACCGTAATCCTTCACATAAATTGTCAAATATCTGTTTAGCCGGGATATACCTAGCTAATTTGAAATGGAACAAGATTCGCTATTATTTTATCACAGTTTTATTATAGATAGCAACATGTTTTTTTCTTAATACAATTTTTTCAAAAAAGTGTAGATATTTCTGCATATACTAATTCATTTGTATTCGATAATAGCCGTGATTAAATCCGTGACGCATTCCGCGCAGCGCATATTGTCCCCCTCCGCCTGCTTACGCTTGTTCGGAAAACCGCCGCTTCCGAACAAGTCTTTTTATAAAACGAATTTATTTTTGCGAAATAAATTCGTCAATTTTTTCCATGAGCCCATCGAAAGTTTCCGTAAAGGGAATATCCGCGCAGTCTTGTTTAATTGATTCAGGAGCGCGGAACAGACAGCCCGCGTTGGCTTCGCGTATCATTGCCAGATCGTTGAAAGAATCACCTGCGGCAAAAATCTGTATATTCATTGTTTTGAACGCCCTAACCGCTTCCCGTTTGCCGTTCTGCTGCCTGAGCTTGTAACCAGTAACAGTTCCGTCTCCGGCAGTTTCCAGCGTGTTGCACAGCAGAGTAGGATAGCCAAGTTTTGCCATAAGCGGTTTTGCAAATTGCTGAAAAGTATCGGACAAAATAACAAGCTGTGTTTTTTCCCTGAGTTTGCGGCTGAAATCAAGCGCTCCGGGCAGCGGTTCCATTCCAGAAATAACCTGCTGAATATCGGGAAGTTTCAACCCGTGTCTGCTTAAAAGATCAATACGAAAACGCATCAGTTTATCGTAATCAGGCTCGTCTCTTGTCGTCCGCCTCAATTCCGCGATTCCAGTTGCCTCCGAAAAGGCGATCCAGATTTCAGGCACTAATACTCCTTCAAGATCAAGACACACTAAACGCATATACAACTCCTGCGGCATTTAAAAAATTTTTCTTTCATGCCGACAGCGTATCACAGCACAGTCCGGTTTACAAGGCGGCCACAAAACAGTGAAATCAATTTTCAAAAAACTAATAATATTTTGGGCGCATTTTGCCGCTTGCCCCAAGCGGCAAAACCGGGCTATCCGCTCCAATTCCTCGACTTTGCTTACGCAAAGTCTGCGGGATTTCCGCTTCTATCCCTTGCGCTGCTATTCGCCTGCGGCGAATAGCTTGGGAGTTTTCCTCTGGAAAACTCCAGTCATGAACTGCCGCAAATTGATTCCTGTGGGCGCGAAGGGCATTTTTGTAGTACAATGCCGTCATGGAAATTATTGAAATTGCAAATCCTTTTTTAGCTCCGGTTTACCATGAGAAAATTGTTTCAAGCACAATGGATGTTTCCCGCAAACTTGCGGCGGAGGGGCTGCCGCATGGCACGGTTATTACTGCTGATTTTCAGACGGCGGGACGCGGCCGGGGTGCTGAAGGGCGGCGTTTGTGGGAAATGGATCGGGGGAGTCTCGCTTTCACCGTGCTGCTCAGATTTTCCAGCATGGAGGAAATTCCCCGCGCTTTGACTCTCCTCGCCGGACTTGCTGTGAGTCTTGCTATCGAGGATTTCCTTCCCGCGCTTTCAGGCTCTGTGTTGATTAAATGGCCTAACGATGTAATGCTGAGCCGTTTTGCTGGTGTCCGCGATCCGGCGGAAAATGTTCCAGCCGGAAAAAGCGCGAAAAAGGCCGTCGGCATTTTGGTTGAAGCGAACGGCGGAACAGCTCGTCTTGGTATCGGTATTAATGTTACGCAGAAATTTTTTCCCGGTCATCTGCGGGACAAGGCGGCGAGTTTAAGCATGGCGGCGGGCGTGAATATCGAACCCGAAGCGCGTTTTGATCTTTTAGAAAAATGTCTGCGGCGGCTTTACTCCGCGCTGGACGACTCAAACGGCGATTGGCGCGGCCTCATAGAAACGCGGCTGTACAAAAAAGGCGAGCGCGTCACTTTTATCGAAGGACTAGCCGGTTCCAGCGCGGCAATAACAGGCCGCCTTACCGGTATAGGCCCAGACGGTGAATTACTGCTCACCCCCGAAGATTTGAGTACGCCCCGCGCTTTTTTCACCGGAGAATTGCAGGTTTATTGACGAACGGCTGAGATAACGAAGGTAAAAAACTCCGCCCTTACAATAGACATCTTCGGAAATTAAGGATTAAGTAACGCATAGTTATAAAGCCCCGCAAAAAGAGAGATTCTCAAGCCGAAACGTTTGCGTCTGTTTCGATATCGTTCCGCGAGAATACGCAATCGTTTTAATCGACAATTGACGTGTTCTATCAGGACGCGCTGTGAGCTTGTCTTCCTTGGTCAGCGGATTTTTTTTGCTTTTCTTCTTCGGCGTTTCACTGTTTTCATGTAATTTCTCAAGTCCCTGATAACCGGAGTCTGCCTGGATTTTGATATGCTTTGCCACTTTCACTCCAATCGATTTTTTCCACATCTTGAAGTCACGCGAACTGCCACGGTCAACAAAGACCGCGAGAACTGTTCTGGTTTTCGCGCATATCACGATTTGCGTTTTGACGCTATGCCGCTTCTTCTTCCCTGAATACCACTTTTT
>QMCE01006331.1_pt1 | contig 14897 bp, 16 predicted proteins | sample 1821851 | NCBI WGS metagenome assembly QMCE01 (sample SAMN09453174, study PRJNA476694) | Termite gut metagenome, whole genome shotgun sequencing project. | isolation source: worker | host: Odontotermes sp. | place: South Africa:Pretoria | collected 2016-01-28 | reverse complement strand
CCAAGCAGTTCTATGCCGCATTCATAAGTGTCGTCCACGCTGTAGTCGTAACGCGCTTTTCGGTTTTGCGCGATAATTTTTACGCCGTCACTCATAGCGGTATCTTATAACAGGGCGGAAAGTTACAAAAGGCGATGAAAATTCAGGCGGCAGAGACGCCCTGTTTTCAAAACTTGAGTTTGCGCGTAACAAAACACATTCCGAAGAGCCGACCGCGTTAACAGCTTTAAAATCTGCCTTTATAAATTGAAGAGGAGCGAACGGATCGGCGCACCATTCCCAGAGCGAGTTCTCTGTATTAAAAATGCCCGCCGCTTCGGCGTTTTCCCATTCGGCTTGTGAAGGCAAAGCGGCTTCCATTTCCGCCATTGAAGGCGGCAGCTTTTCGGTAAGCCATTTGCAGAACGCTTCGGCTTCATACCAAGAAAGCGCGGCCGCTTCGTTTCCCGTCGAAATATTTAAAAATGTTTCCGTTAAATTGCCGCCTTCCTTTTCTCTGTCTGCCGCCAAAGAAGGATTTTCATTTAGGAAAGTTTTGAATAACGCGTCAGAAACCGGAGTTTCACTAATTAAAAAGCCGCCTGCGGAAACAAAGTTAAGTCCGGCTAAGTTAAACTGCCTGATATTTAAATTTTCTGTTATGCGCAGATCGCTTACTATTTCTGCGGTTTCATTTTTGTACCAGAGTGAATCTTTAACAACTGCCGCGGATTCAGGCGGCAAAAGAGAGGCAAGCCAGCCCGCGCTGCCCGGATTTTCAGAAAGAAAAGCCAAAATATCGGAAGCGGAGTCCGCAAGGCTTGAAAAAGACGGACTCTGACCTGAAGCGTCAAGAAGCGTTTTCGCGCGGACAATGTCGCGTAATGCCGCGCGGGTTACGGTAAAACGGGAAGCCGCCTTCAGTATTTCATCGGCGGAACGTTTAGCCGCCAAATCCATATAAGGAGCCGCGCGGTACGCGCCTTCGCTGAGGCTTAACGGAATTTGCCATGTAGAAACAGGCTCGCCCGCGAAAGTCCAAGAAGCAAAATCCGACGCGGCGGCGGCAAAAGTGTTTACGGGATTGCCGGTTTTAAGAGTAAACTCTACCTTGTAACGGCGCGGGAAAAAAAGCGAAGCGAAAACGCGGGACGGTATTTCATGGGAGGAAACCTCACTTTCAAAACCGGGAAGGACGGCTTGCAGAGTATGAGAACCTTTCGGCACAAAGATTTTGTCGGCAACCGTTCCCATATAAACGCCGTCCACTCTTATTGCAGCTCCGGCAGGTTCTGTTTTTATGGAAAGAACCGCCCCGGGATTTCTTATCCCCGGAAGAAACAAAAACAAAAAGACGAGCGCAAGTAATATTATTGAATATAAAACAGTAAGATAAATGCCCGGTCGGATACCCATAACCAGTTTCAGTTTGACAATATCTTCGGTTTCAGTTTGTTGTTCACGCATGGGAAAAGCATAGCAGAAAAGTAAAGAAGTGATAAGGTATATCTGCGCGGTATTTATTGAACGGAGCGAAGGCTCAAACTAAAGTTCGAGTCCTGCGGTATAATACCCTTTATTTATTCCTAATATAAACAGAATATTGTCTTCTATTTTTTCAATGATTCTGCGGTCAATTTTTGTTATTTTTTCAATAAGCCTTTTTCTGTCTATTACTTCTATTTGTGATAATACTATTACAGAATCTTTTTTCAGCTTTGATTCGTTTTTTGTAATAATTATATTCCCCGGCGCGTCCGCCAACAGCATATTCGTTGTTAATGGAATAACTATAGTGGTATTTATTTTGCTATTGTTAAACAAATCATTTTGTATTATTAAAATAGGGCGCTTATACCCGGGTTCACTGCCTAAAGGAACACCGAAATCAGCCCACCATAATTCACCACGAGTCATCTTTTGTCAACTTCCTTAATGATTCAAGCCCGGCATCTAAGTCCTTTGTAAATTCACCCTGATTTATTTTTTCATACACTTCGTTTAACTTTTTTGTTATCATTTCTCCGCTGTGCCTGTTAATATATTCCTCTAAAGCAAGAGTAAACAATCTACTTCGAGGAACACCCATATAACAGGCAGTTTGTTCCGCCACTTCAAATAATTTATCTGAAAGAGATATCGCCGTTTTCATAACACTTAGTATAACAACAGTATAACCATCTGTCAATACAAATATCCGTAATCAGTAGAATATTCCCGCACAGAAAAGTTCAGCGCACTAACCACCCACGGCAAACGCATGAAAGGCAAAACCCCAACGTCAATTCCATTTTCGGAATTTGCGAATACACCTTGCCCCAATCTCTCAATATTGTTAATATGGAAGAAAAGCAAAAGCCCTGTTTCTAAAGAAACAGACTTTTTAGTTATGGAGTGAAAATGCAGTCATTAGGTATTAACATCGGTTCAACCAGCCTGAAAATGGCTTTATACGAAGGTGCGCCTAACCAAGCCGGCGGAAAGGTCGTCTGGACAGGCACAATGCCCCACGAAGGGGACATAAGCGCGGCGGTGCGCAAACTTCTTGCCGAAGGCAAAATTCCAGAAGGCGTTCCCGCGCTTGTAACAGGCAACGAAGGACGCTTCATGTTTGACGTCGCAGGCACTTTAGAGCCGCTGTGCGTGGAAGCCGCTCTCGGCACGCTCGGTATTAAAGCCGACGCTGTTGTCAGTATGGGCGGCGAGGATTTAATCGTCTATTCGTTGGACGACAGCGGCAAAATAATCAACAATTTTTCCGGCAATAAATGCGCGAGCGGCACGGGCGAGTTTTTGAAACAGCAGCTTGCCCGCATGGATATGACGTTAGACGACATCGACAAAGTGCCTGACACCGCGAAAGTATACGCGCTTTCTACACGCTGTTCGGTATTTATGAAAAGCGACTGTACACACCGCCTTAACAAGCGCGAAGCGACAAAAGACGACATCGTTCTTTCATTATCCGATGTAATGGCGGTAAAAGTTATCGATTTTTTGAAACGCGCGAAAGTTACATCGGGGCGTGTTGTGCTTACAGGCGGAATAACGCTGAACCGCCACATAATAAGATTTATCCGCGAAAAAGCGCCTAATATTGAATTTGTTATTCCTGATACCGCGCCTGTTTTTGAGGCGTTGGGAGCGGCGGTTCTCGCGCCAAAATCAGGCAGCAGCCTTCCGTCTATCGACAAACTTTTAAGAATTAACGAAGTTCGTTTCGGCGCGTTGGGCGCGTTAAGCGACTGGCAAAGCAAGGTTAAGTTTTTTGACAAGCAAGACGGCAAAGTGCAGGCGGGGCGCAAATATATTCTCGGCGTTGACGGCGGCTCTACCACAACAAAAGCCTGCCTTGTCGATATGGAAACCGATGAAGTTGTCGCAAGCCACTACGGGCGCACTCACGGAGACCCGGTAAAGGCGCTTAAAGAATGCCTTGCGATTATTCAGGAAAAAGTTATCGCCGACACAGGCGGAAAAAATATCGATATTAAACTTGTTTCTACTACAGGTTCAAGCCGTGAAATCTTAGGCGTGTTTCTGGAAACTCCCGGAGTGTATAACGAAATTATCGCCCACTCTGTCGGCACAACTTTTTTCGATAAAGAAGTAGAAACAATTTTTGAAATCGGCGGGCAGGACGCGAAATACGTTCTGCTTAAAAACGGCGTGCCGATTGATTACGCGATGAACGAAGCCTGCTCCGCCGGAACAGGTTCATTTTTGGAAGAATCAGCCTCCGGCGATCTTTCAATTCACAGCGCGAAAGATATTGGTCCAATCGCGTTAAACGCGGACGCTCCCTGCAAGTTCGGCGAACATTGCTCGGCGTTTATCAACAGCGATATCCGCAAGGCGGTACAGCAGGGCGCGGGCAGGGAAAACATCACGGCGGGAATTGTCTGCTCCATCGTGTCGAATTATCTTAACCGCGTTGTCGGAAACCGCACAATCGGCGGCAAAGTTTTCCTGCAGGGCGGAGTGGCGAAAAATCCCGCGGTTCCGCTTGCGTTCGCGATGTTGTTAAATAAGGAAATACTTGTTCCGCCCGCACCCGATTGTTAAGCGAACAAACTATTGTCATCGATGACATTGTAAACCGCGAAATCGGCTACGAGCGCGTCTTTAAATGCCAGTCGTGCGAAAACCTCTGCCCAATCCAAGTGTTAAACGTAAACAACACCAAGTATATGTTCGGCGGCAGATGTAACAAGTACACGAATATGCGCAAAAAAGTAAACGATGTGCCGGTTTTTGATTATGTCGAAAAGCGTCAGAAAATGTTGTTTGAGGAATTCGCGGCTCCCGTGTCAGATAACGGAGAACAGGGAACGAAGAGCAAATATAATTTTACAGTTGGTATTCCGCGCGCTTTTTCAGTGCATACGCTTTACCCGCTTTATTCGTGGTTTTTCCGTGAGCTTGGAATTAAAACAATTCTTTCTACTGAAGTTGCGCACGAAGGCGTTGCGCGGGCGGAATCCACTTACTGTTTCCCTGCGGAAATCGCCCACGGCGCGGTTCAGGATTGTTTGGACAAAGGCGCGGATTATGTGCTTTTGCCGCACTTCCGCGATATGCCAAGTTACGAAGAAACAGTGCACGCGAACTTCTGCCCGATCACGCAGGCGCTTCCGTATTATATTGAAAAGGCTTTCCCCGACATCGATAAAAATAAATGGCTGCCGTTAGTTGTAAGTTTTAAATTCGGCGAAGGCAAGGCGCTTGAGCTGTTTTGCGAAATGACAAAACGGCTAGGCATAAGCGAAGCTGAAACAAAGGCGGCTTTTGACACCGCTCTCGCAAAACAAAACGCGTATTTTGACGCGGTGCGTAAAATGGGAATTCAGGCTTTGGAAGACGCGCGAAAAGCAGACCGCCCCGTTATCTGCACATTGGGACGTCCGTACAACGCTTTCACTCCGGAAGCGAATATGGGTATCCCGCGCAAATTTACGACTCGCGGTTATTCGATCATTCCGTTTGATATTCTGCCTTTCCACGATGAAAATATTTTCCCGAATATGTACTGGTATTACGGGCAGCAGGACGTAAAAGCCGCGAACCTTCTTAAAAAAGAAGATAATATTTATCTTACTTTTATTACAAACTTTTCGTGCGCGCCTGACTCGTTTATTCTTCACTACATTAAATGGGTAATGGGACAGAAGCCGTTCCTTGTTTTGGAATTGGATTCCCATTCCGCCGACGCGGGCGTTGACACGCGCGTAGAAGCGTTCCTTGATATTATCGACGGTTACCGCGCGAAGAAAAATGAAATTGAAGCGGAACGTTACGACAACGGCTGGCGATTTGTAAGCGAAAAGAAAACATCGGGCGATTTTGATTTGCACATAGACAATGTAAAAACAGGCGAAAAAGTTGAAATTATACATAATAAGCGCGTAAAAGTTCTGCTTTCCAACATGGGCGCGATTTCTACCGAGTACATGGGAGCGGCTGTGCGAAGTCTCGGCATCAACGCTGAATGTATGCCTGTCGCAACCGCAAAGACCGTGCAAGTCGCGCGCGCTCACGCTTCGGGAAAAGAGTGTGTGCCAAGCCTTTTGGTTTTAGGCAGCGCGCTGGAGTTTTTCGCAAGCGAAAAATACCGCAAGGACGAATTATATCTGCTATTTGTACCGATCACGACAGGTCCGTGCAGAACGGGGCAGTATTATGTTTACTACGAAAATCTTTTCCGCGATTTGCGGCTTGAAAACGTAGTCGTCTTTATTTTGTCGGCGGACAATTCATACACCGAGCTTGGTCCCAGTTTCGCGAAAAATATGTGGAAAGGGCTTGTGCTGTCGGATTATCTAAAAGACATTCAGAGTTCGCTTAAAGTTGCCGCCGCCGATCCGAAAAAAGCCATAGCTGATTACGAACAGTCATGGCGGCGTCTTATGCACGTTGTTGAACACAATCCTAAAAATCTATGGAAAGAGCTTAAACACGTTGCTGCCGATGTTAAAAAGATTCCGCTTAAGCGGAAAATCGCCGACTGTCCGCGCGTATTAATTGTAGGCGAAATATATGTGCGCCGCGATGATTTTGCCGTAGGAGAACTTACAGACCTGATGAGCGAGCGCGGCATTGTGGTAAAAGTCGCCGGTATCAGCGAGTGGATTCATTATTTGGATTTCGTTCGCGAGTACGCGTTAAACAAACTTATCAAACTAAAAAAGAAAGGCGCGTGGAGGGACCTTAAGAAACTGCAAATCGAAAAATGGTGGAAACACAGTGTCGAGAAAAAAACTCTCGCCATTTTGAAGCCGACAGGACTTATCCCGGAAACGCCTCACGATATGGATCATATTATGAAGTACACGCAGGAGCATTTTGTCAACTTGGAACTCAACTCTGAGATTGCGGTTTCATCAGGTTCGGCGGCTGCGGCGATGGACGCGGGTTATTCCGGCATTGTTAACATAAGCCCGTTTGCCTGCCTTATCGGGCGCGTAATCGGTCTTTTTACTCCTTGGGCGAGAGAACGCAATTATCCGATTCTTTCCGTGGAAGTAGACGGAAACCTTCTGCCGCCGAACATTGTAAACAAGCTGAACATTTTTATGGTAAATGTTTTGCGCTTCAAAGGCGGCAGCGATCTTTCGTCTTTGGTTGATGGACCTAAGGATAAAAAGCAAGAATAGAGAACGTAAACAGGACGCAGAGAGAAAATTTAAACTTTGTGGTAGGTCGTTCTTACTTTGTGTGAGGACGACCTCGCTTTTTATGAGGTGAACTTTGCTTTGAATGAAGAGAGACTCATTTTGTAGATAGACTCTAATTTGTGATGTAAATTTAAAGGTTTTTTTGTATTTTTCGCATAGAGTCGGCAAGAGCTTTATCAAAGGAAACTCTCAAAGAAGCCGAGAAATCATAAAGGCACTTTTTTACTGTGGTTGATACATCTGCAGAAATAGTTTCTTCGGACTTAAATAGTTCAAAAACTTCAATTTCAAGCGCATTTGCCAATTTTACAAGAGAAAGAGGGGAAACCCAACCTCTTTTTGTCTCAATATCCGATAGATAATTAGTTGAAATCTCCATTTTTTCGGCTAATTTAGCTTCCGATAGATAATTAGTTGAAATCTCCATTTTTTCGGCTAATTTAGCTTGAGACAAGCCTTTCCTTTGCCTAAATCGCTTAATATTTTGACTTAAAATAGTACGCAATCCCATTTCATCCATAAACACTAATTCCCTTACCTTGAATAAAATATTGTGCTATTGGCTTGACTTAATTGCAAACAGGTAATACAATTAAATAACAATTAAAGTATTACCTTGATATAGATGAATGTATCTGTTTTGCAAAAATGTTGATATTTAGCTTTTTGATAGAACTGCCCGTACAGGTAAGAAATGTCTGTAATGAGAATTTATATCTCGTTTTGATAAGGATGGCTTTTATGAAAAAATTAATAACAATATTTTTTTTGGGGGTGTTGTTATTAGCCTCATGCGAAATTGAACCTGAATATCAAACTACTACTTATTATGATGTTGTTTACGGTCCAGTTTATGCTATTGCTATCGACTATATTGAAGAAGAAACAACACCGTCAACAAAAATGGCTGCGGCTAGTGTTTACGGACAATTTGCAATTCAATTTGCAAAAAACAACAATGTTTTTAATCCTTCTATGGATATATATGAACTTGGTACTACTAATGAAAAAACAGCAAATGATTTTTTAGCTAAATCAGGATATAAAGAGAAAACAGTAAATTACATTGAAGAAATTGCCAATGACGAAATAAGTGATTTAATACGTTATTTTGATATTTATGCAATAAACGGATATAAATATTTTATTTATTATTCTAAATTTTCTGTAAAAAGATTAAAAGAGTAAAGGAGTATTTTATGAAAATATTTTTAAAGGTTTTTGCTTGTGTTTTGGTTTTCACTTTTGCTGGCTGCCAAGAAGAACCAAAAGAAAAAGAACAATTGTATGATTTATTTGAATATCAAGTCAATTCAAGCGATTTTGAAAAATGTATGACTGAGGCGGAAAAGTATCCCGCAGAACCCACTAAAGAAGATTTAAATAATTTTGAATTATGGATTATTCAAAATACAAACGCTCAACTATATATTGGCAGAGACTTATCGCAGAAAGATATTACAAATGCTCTTTTAGATTTTTCCTCAGTCTCACGTGATGAAATAAGCACTATATTCAAAAAGGCTGATATAGTAGGGAAAGTTCTTTTCGTTCTTTACTTGCCAAATGATCTTGTTGAAATTGCTTTTATAGAAAAACTATAAACCTGCGTTTATAGTCGTGTTATAACAATAGGCTGGAGTAAAGGCGTCCTTTTTTGCTATCTGTTAATTTTCTTTGATAATTTACTGACATGAAGAAGTCTTTGTCTTTACTCCCGTTTTGTCCCAAAACGCTGTGCAAAATGCAATTTTATTATTTTTTGAGAGGTGAAGCTCGTTTTGAGTGAAGTTATCCTCACTTTGATATAGGATAATCTCACTTTTTATAAGGTTAACCGCGCTTTTTTAGACATCTATGATAAAATTCAAGCAATTTCCAAAAAATGCCGGATGCCCAAAAGTTTGAAACGTATCTTTACTTTGAACCATTTTCTGTTTATCATTCAAAATAGAGGTGAAAAGCCCATCGCCCATATCAGCGGCAGACAGAGGGCAAGTTTAAATATTGAAGAAACCGGCAGAGAGCAAAAGGAATGTATTCAAGTTATACGGTAAAAGCTGATGAATTAACAGAAGGTTTCCTCAGAGGCTTAAAAGAAACGTATGGGAAAAGCGAGATCGAAATAGTTGTCTATGAGGTCGAAGATGAAACAGAATACTTGATGAAATCAAAAGCAAACAGGGAGCATCTGGATAGAGCAATAAAAAATATAGAATCAGGAAAAAACCTCGTAACAGTATCGATGGAGAATCTTGATTCATGTATATAACCTTTGAACAAGAAGCTTTTGATAATTATACAAACTGGGCACAGGAAGATGAAAAGATATACACAAAGATAGGAACACTTATACGGGATATAGAGCGAACGCCGTTTAAAGGATTAGGCAAGCCGGAACCACTAAAGCATAGATGGACAGGTTATTGGTCGAGGCGAATCACGGATGAACATAGATTGATATATAAAGTCGAAAAAGAGACTATTTATATAGCATCGTGTAAATATCATTACAAGGACAAATGATGAACCTCGCCGCAGAACGCGTACCAAAGTACGAAACTTTCGGCATGGCGGGGCATTAAATCCACTTTCGAATAAAAGGTAAACGATTTTGAACAGACTTGAAAAATCAATAGATTCTCTCCTTGAAAATTACGATGTTTTCGGCATGGTAAACCATTCGGGCTGGGAAAATCTTCCTGTAAGGGAAAGTATCGAAAATATTGTATTCGGACTTGAAGAACTGCTTTTTCCCGGCTATCTGGAAAATGTGCGTACAGATAACGGCAACCTGCGGAATATCACAAACGAAAAAGCTCAGCGGCTTTCTAAGGCTTTAACCCGCGAAGTAGAAAAAAGTCTTGCTTTTTCCGTCCGCATCGGAGTTTTAAACTGCGGGAAAGGCGGATGCAGAGCTGTCGCCGCGCTTGTGGTGGACGAGTTTTTTGAAGAGCTTCCCAAAATTAGGGAGATGCTGTCCAAGGATTTGGAAGCGGCGGTTCTAGGCGACCCTGCGGCGATGAGCGCGGACGAAGTGATTTTGTCTTATCCCGGGTTTCAGGCAATAACGGTGCATAGAGTGGCTAACTTTTTTTGGGAAAGACAAGTGCCGCTTATTCCGCGCATGATGAGCGAGCTTGTTCACAGGCGCACCGGCATCGATATTCACCCGGGCGCGAAAATAGGCGAATCGTTTTTTATAGATCATGGAACAGGCATCGTTGTCGGCGGAACCGCGGTAATCGGGAATAATGTAAAGCTGTATCAGGGCGTTACTCTTGGCGCGCTTTCTGTTAAAAAAGAGGAAGCTGACCGCAAACGCCACCCCACTATTGAAGACGATGTTACAATTTACGCTAACGCTACTATTCTTGGCGGGCAGACTGTTATCGGGCGCGGCAGTATTATCGGCGGCAGCGTGTGGATTACGCAGTCAGTCCCAAGCGGAGCAAAGATTTACAATAAAATGAATTCCGCAAACATATAATTTGATAACTCACACGTTCGTTTCATAAAAATATAAAGGCTTCCAATTCATATAATGATGAACAAAAATTCTCCATATTTAGCTGTTATAGTGATATATAAACCTATTATTTAAGGTTCAATGCGTCCAAAAATGAAGTAAGAGTGTTTGAATAAGCTATTTTGAACAGAATTAGGAAGGTTTAAAAGTTTATGAAATGAACGTGGACAACTCATAGACGCCGTTGACAACACTAAACAAATAGTTATAACATATATATAAGAAGTAATTGTTACCGTAAGCGGTGTTCAATTTTACTTATTACTCACGCGGCATATTTTGGAGTTAGCATCACCGCTTCGCGGCGCTGTTCGATTTTATCTGCCGCTCACGCGGTGTATTTTGGAGTTAGCATCACCGCTTCGCGGTGCTGTTCGATTTTATCTGCCGCTCGCGCGGCATATTTTGGAGTTAGCATCACCGCTTCGCGGTGCTGTTCGATTTTATTTCACCGCTCACGCGGTGTATTTTGGAGTTATGGTCTTCGCGTTGCAAAGACCTTCGATTTTATTTCACCGCTCACGCGGTGTATTTTGGAGTTGTCGTGGCAAAAGAAGAAGCGATAGAAGTAGAAGGCGTTGTTAGAGAAGCCCTTCCAAACACAATGTTCAGGGTAGAACTGGACAATCAAAAAGGGCATCTTATACTGGCTCACTTATCCGGCAAAATGCGCAAACATTATATTCGTATAGTCCCGGGCGACCGTGTAAAACTCGCCCTTTCTCCCTACGATTTAAGCAGGGGCAGAATTACTTACCGCGAACGTTAAAACTAAAGTTTTAAACAAAAGTTTTTAGGCAAAGAGAGGGAAAAATGGCAGTTTATATCAATTTTGAAGAAGGCGTAAAAAGAGTAATGAATAACACAAAACTTTACGCGCGGCTTCTTGGAAAATTTAAAGCCGATACGAATCTGCAGGAAATTGAATCGGCTCTTTCCTCAGGCGACATGGCAAAAGCTCAATCGGCAGCGCATTCATTAAAAGGGCTTGCGGGGAATTTATCTCTTACAGAATTATTTGAAAAGACAAAAACACTGGAAGCGCAGATTAAAGCAGGAGCGGCAGATCCCGCTTTACTGGCAGATGTAAAAGACATATACGGTAAAACTTTGGAAGAAGCGGATAAGGTTATAGAACAGAATGCCTGATAAAGAACGTCTTTCAGTACTTGTTGTCGATGACATCGAAACAAATATCGATATTCTCGAAGAAATACTGAAAGATGAATATGAAGTTTTAACCGCAAAAAACGGCATCGCCGCGCTGGAATTACTCGGCGATGTCAACCCGCTTCCTAAAATCATTCTGCTTGATGTCATAATGCCGGAAATGACCGGACGCGAAATGTTCGAGTTAATGAAGACAAATGATCATCTTAAAAGAATTCCTGTTATATTTATCACGTCCGATGCCGATTCCGAAAGCGAACTTTTGGAAATAGGCGCGGTTGATTTTATCAGCAAACCTTTCTCGCAGGAAATTGTAAAACTGCGCGTAAAAAATCAGATAAATTTAAAGAATTACAGCGACAACCTTGAAAAAATGGTAGCGGAAAAAACCGCGGAAGCGACACAAACTCTGGATAACGCTTTGCAGGCGCTTGCCGGCACTATTGAACACCGTGATTTGAATTCCGGCGAGCATGTAAAAAGAACGCAGCTTTTTGTAAAGGCGTTAGTCAATTCTTTAGTAGAAAACGAATCTCTTTATGCCGAAGAATTAAAAAATCTTCAGCCCGGAATAATTGTAAAATCTATGGCTCTTCATGATGTCGGAAAAATCGCTATCCCTGATAGAATTCTTTTAAAACCCGGCAAGCTCGACGACGATGAATATGAGATAATGAAAACTCACACTACAAAAGGCAAAGAAATTATCGACGACTTCGGAGATGTAAAATTGTCCTTGTATCTTAAACACTGCGAAGATATCTGCTTCGGACATCATGAGCGATGGGACGGCAAAGGCTATCCTCGGAATTTAAAAGAAAAAGAAATACCTTTAACCGCACGTATTGCGGCTCTCGCGGACGTTTACGACGCCCTCGTCTCCGTCCGTGTTTACAAAGCAGCTATGTCTTTCGATAAAGCGTTCGGCATAATCGCTTCCGGCAAAGGAACGCAGTTTGACCCTGTAATTACAGACGCTGTTTTAAAAATTAAAGACCAGTTCATAAAAATATCGCAAAAATATATATAAAATTCATTTGGGAGAAAAAATGAAAATTAAATATTTGTTTATTTCCGTGTTAATGGTATTGGCGTTTTCAGGCTGCAAGGAAGAAGGGACAACTAAACTTTTATATCAAGGACACGCAAGTTATAGAATTACCGCAAGGAACGGGACGGTAATTTATATTGATCCGGCTTACGGAGAAGGCTGCGACGTGCCCGCGGATATTATTTTGGTAACTCACGGGCATTTTGATCACAATAAAGTTGATTTAGTTACGCGGAAAAAAGGCTGTACCATAATTACAAATGACGAAGCGCAAAAAGGAAATAAATATAATACTTTTAGAAAGAAAGGCGTAAAAATTGAGGCGGTCGAAGCGTATAACGGAAGCCATCACCGCAGCATTGGTTCAGGCTATATAATTACTGTTGACGGAATAAAAATATACCACACAAGCGACACGGGAAAAACGGATCAAATGGAAACATTTCCCGAAAAAAACATTGATTACGCGCTGGTGTATATTGCGGGAGTTCCCGAGGCAGCCGCCGAATGGACTAAAATTATCGGCGCGAAAAACAATGTCCCAATGCATACAAGTCAGCCGGGAAGATTATTTGACAGAAGCGTTGCCGAACGTTTCGCGGTTCCGGGGCTTTTAATTATTGAACCGGCGGAAGAAATCGAGCTTACAAAGTAAGACCGCGCGCCGAACGCAAACCGAACCTGCGGTTCATACCTACACGGCGTGGTTCTTCATTTTTATGGAAATTTATAGTTGGCTTTATGGGTTTATACTTTCCGAAGATGCAAAATTCATGATTTATTATAATACTCCGATGCTTGCGGCATCGGAGTATGAATCCACAGCCTTCCAATATTTTTTTCAAGTATGGTTTTTGCTATTTTTTTGTGTATACTTGCCCTATATTGAGTTCATTTCCAGTCACAGAGTAACCTATTTTCTTTGGTGCAAAAAAATCGTCTGAACCCTCAGACGCGCCATATATTTCTAAGATTTCGTTTTTTGAATACCATCTGGATTCCTCCAATTCTAAATAATCACCGTGAAGATCAGTTGTGGTCATAGTAATTTTACCGGCATTTGTAGTATAAATACCTTTTTCATATAAAGTCTCGCTATATGAATATATATAAATACCATTGTTAAAATTTAATTCTCTGGTTCCTTTTTTTTCACCGGAAACCATGTCATCACAAACCCATATTCCATTAAGGGCTGTATCTCCGGTAAAATTTACATTACCTGTATTATCCCCGCCGGAATTATTATTACCGCCTGTGTTATTTTCTCCATTGTTGTTATTGTTTTCTGGATTGCCTGCATTTGGGTCAGCATCAATTTTGCAGCCAGCCATCGTCATTCCAAATGCCAGTACCATTACCAACATTCCCGCTAATAAAATTTTCTTTGCCATTTTTTCCTCCTTGGCATTTTTTTATAAAATCGTTATGGTTTAATTAAATCTATTTATTGTTTTCCGGTTTATTTATTTTCACCATTTTTAAATAAGCGGTCAACGAACTTTAGTTCCGAACTTTAGTTCCGAACTTTAGTTCCGAACTTTAGTTCCGAACTTTAGTTCCGAACTTTAGTTCGCAAGCTCGCTCCGTTCGTCAATAAATTCAAATCTTATGTCGCATAACTGATCTTTTGTTCTGACAATTTTTCCTTTGCCATAGCTTTGCTTGCTAATGGCATCAGTAATAGTTGTTCTTTTTTATTTTCTGCAATTATGTTTTCAGCATTTTTGCGGCTTATCGATCTAACCTTTGCTGAAAAACCGGCTTGCAGGTGAATATTATTGCCTCTATTCGTATTACTTTTGTTTCGTTATCGTCTTTTATGTTTCTAGTACACGCCTACACTTGGTTCGTCTCCTGCTGTTTTGATTTTATTGCCGTGTATAACAAATTTGCTGCCTGCGGCGGCTGTGCAGTGACAGGAAAGCCGTCTAGTCCCTAGACTAGATGCTACAGCATTTTTCCAAATATGAGAAAAAACAAATAATCTTGGAGTTTTATAACCTTATCTGTTTCCACACAGCTGCAAATCATTAAAGTTATTATACTAAAAATTGAAAGATTGTAAAGACCTTTTTGGCGGTATTATATCTTTTGCAAACCATAGCTGCAAAGGTCGTATGCCTTTGGTAAGATGCTTTGAAGTTAGTTTTACTTAGCAAGACATTACGCCCGCCAACGGTGTTCGGCTGCTTGGCTAATAAAAGGTATTATACCGCAGGGCGCGAACTTTTAGTTTGAGTTCTCGCTCCGTTCGTAAGTAAATTTTTGACTTTTGCGAAAAGTTTATTTATCTTATAAACATGGACTACGAAAAATTTACCCTAAAGGCGCAGGACGCGTTAAACGCAGCCGCCTCAATCGCGCAGAGAAACGACCATTCACAGATTGAAACCGAACATCTTTTGCTTGCAATGTTAAGCCAAGAAAACGGGATCGTTTCTCCCATAATCGAAAAAATAGGGGGCGATGTTTCCGCTCTTACCGCTAAAGT
>QMCE01001188.1_pt1 | contig 14897 bp, 13 predicted proteins | sample 1821851 | NCBI WGS metagenome assembly QMCE01 (sample SAMN09453174, study PRJNA476694) | Termite gut metagenome, whole genome shotgun sequencing project. | isolation source: worker | host: Odontotermes sp. | place: South Africa:Pretoria | collected 2016-01-28 | reverse complement strand
GCGGCGAGGAAATCCTCTTCCGCATTGTAGCTTGACCGCACGAAGGGCGAGCACGCCACGCTCCGGAACCCGAGCGCGCGCAGCTCTTCCGCCAGCGCCGCAAACTCTTCAGGCGGCACGAACCGCTCCACCGGCAGCGTGCGCGGCGACTTCGGCTGGAGATACTGTCCGACGGTGAGAATGTCCACGCCGACGTCGCGGAGGGCGGCGGCGGCTTCGAGCACTTCGTCCTGTTCTTCGCCGAGGCCGAGCATTATTCCGCTTTTGGTGGTGATTTCGGGGCAGCGTTCCTTTGCGAAGTCGAGGAGCGCGAGGCTGCGGTCGAAGTCCGCCTTCGGGCGGACGCGGGGGTAGAGCCGTTCCACGGTTTCGATGTTATGGTTGAAGACATCGGGGGCGGCGTCTGTTGCGACTGCCCAGGCGTCTTCGTCGCCCCAGAAGTCGGGGACGAGGATTTCGACAGTTGCCTTCGGGGTTCGTTCCCGAATCGCCTTGACGACATCGGCGAAATGGCGTGCTCCGCCGTCCGGCAGGTCGTCCCGGGTGACGGAGGTAATGACGGCGTGGGAGAGGCGCAGTTCTTCGACTGCTTTTGCGAGGCGTGCGGGTTCTTCCGGATCGACGGGTGCGGGCGCGCCGTTTTCCATGGCGCAGAAGCGGCATTCCCGTGTGCAGTACGGCCCGAGGATGAGGAAAGCCGGCGCGGCAGACAGTGTCCAGGCGCAATGCGGACAGGCAGTTTTCGACCGCCTGTCCGCCCTCTGCCGGAATAGTCTTCTTGAGCCACGGCGGCAGACGGTGCACCGCCGGCTTGTCATCCTGCCGGTTCATTCAGTTCCGCTGTTCCTTTTTCCGCAACTCTTCCATTATTTCATGGCTGATCCGCGCGCTCTCATGAATTGCGCGCGCTATTTCCTCCGGCCGCATGCCCTGATACCGCACGTCCGCCTCTTCGCGTATGCGCCGGATGTCGTCAACGCTGAAAGACTGATCAACAGAAATCGCTGTCATTCCGCTCGCTCCCTTCCAGCAACACGGCCGGCGTGTATATGTCTATCGGCCTGACATCATTGGCGACGCAAACCACCCTCGCCCCGTCAATCGTCCTGACATTGACCATGTGACGGAAATTCCAGGAAACAAGGATGGCGCATTCACTGAAAACAGCGGCAGCCATGTGCAGGCGGTCGTTCTCGCTCTTGGGCGGCAGAATGTCCAGTTCCTTGATCTGGGCGGCAAGAGCAAGGACGTCGCGATTGCCCTCCACCGCTATTTCAGTATACTCTATTTCCTCCAGCAATGTCAGCAATTGCGTGCGCTTCGGCTCGGGACAGGCGGAAAGCTCCGCAAGCACAACCTCGGAAACATGCACAGCATACTTCCCCGTCTTCAGGATGTCCCAAAATGCCCGCGTGTCCCGCATTCTTTGCGGAGCATCCTCCTGAAGAAGATAGCTTATGACGGAAGTATCGAGGTAAATCCTCTTTCTGCGCATGCGCGGACTCCGCCTCCCATTCTACTCCCACTCAATCGTGGCCGGCGGCTTTGAAGAGACATCGTACACCACGCGGTTCACGCCCTTCACCTCGCTCGTGACGCGCCGGGAAATGCGGCGGATAATGCTGTACGGAATCTCCGCCCAGTCCGCCGTCATCCCGTCCCTGCTCTCCACAAGCCGCAGCGCCGCAACGCTCTCGTAGCTGCGCCTGTCCCCGAGAACACCCACGGACGCCCTCGGAAGCAAAACGGCAAACGCCTGCCACAGCTTCCTGTACCACCCGGCGGAATGGATCTCCTCCAACACGATGGCGTCCACCTCCTGCAGCATCGCCACGCGCTCCGCAGTAATCTCCCCGACAATGCGCACAGCCAGACCGGGTCCCGGGAAGGGATGGCGGCACAGCTCGTCCTCCGGAATCCCCAATGTCGCCCCCAGCTCCCGAACCTCGTCCTTGAACAGCTCGCGGAGAGGCTCCACAAGACGCAGCCCCATCTGCTCCGGCAAACCGCCCACGTTGTGATGGCTCTTCACCACCGTGCCCGCCGCCGCGCCGATGCCGCCGAAAGACTCGATCACGTCCGGATACACCGTGCCCTGCCCCAGGAAGCGGACGCCGTCAATCTTCTTCGCCTCCTCCTGGAAAATTTCCACAAAGACGCGGCCGATGATTTTCCGCTTCTTCTCGGGATCCGTCACGCCGCGCAGCTCGGACAGGAACTTCTCCCCCGCCTGCACGCCGACAATGTTGAACCGGTTCCCGTACCGGGACATGACCCGCTGGAACTCGCCCTTCCGCAGCAGCCCCGTGTCGACGAAGATGCAGGTAAGGTTCTTCCCCAGCGCCTCCGACAGCATCACCGCCGTCACCGTGGAGTCCACGCCGCCGGAAATCCCCATCACCACCTTCGCGTCGCCGACAAGATCCTTCACGCTCTGAATGGCAAAGCCCGCGTACCCGGACATCACCCAGTCGCCCTTGCAGCCGCAGACGGCGTAAATGAAGTTCTCCAGAATCTCCCCGCCCTGCGGCGTGTGATCCACCTCGGGGTGGAACTGAAGCGCGTAGAACTTCTTCTCTTCCAGGGCGAACGCCGCGTGCGGACAGTTCTCCGTCGCCATGAGCGTCTTCCAGCCCTTCGGAAGCTCCGCAACGCGGGCGCCCTTGCCCATCCACACGTCGGAAGACTTCGGCAGCCCGTTCGTGAGGGGGGAGTCGGCGACGACGTTCGCCGCCGCGCGCCTGTGCTCCTTCGCGCCGGAGTCGGCGACCGCGCCGCCCGCCGCCAGCGCCATCAACTGCGCCCCGTAGCAGACGCCGAGGACGGGAACGCCGAGCGCAAAGATTGCGGGATCGCATTTCGGAGCGTCCGCGTCGTTCGCGCCCTTGGGGCTTCCGGAGAGGACGACGGCCGCGAGGTTTTTCTCGTTCCGCAGAATGTCCGCGCCGGCCGTGCCGGCGAAGAGAATGGAGCGGACGCGCATGGCGCGGAGACGCCGGACGATGAGCGCGGTATACTCGGATCCGAAATCGAGGACTGCGACTGTCTGAAACATTTTTTTTACTCCTCACAGGTGCCTTACAAGTGCCTCTCTTTCAGGAGGGCGCTCCTGTAATGCGTGTTGTTTCGTAATGACGCTCTTCCCTTAGCCCCCCAGGACGGCGTCGATGAATGCCAAAAACAGCGGAGCGGGCCGGAGCGGCCTGCTCTTGAACTCCGGATGCGCCTGCGTCGCAAGGAAAAACTGCCCCGGCAACTCGACGATTTCCACAAGCCCGCTCTCCGGATGCCTGCCCGAGACGACAAGCCCGCCCTGTTCGAGAAGCGCAACCTTCTCCGGGTTCACGCCGTAGCTGTTGCTGTTCCGCTCGCGCACGTCAACAACGCCGTACGCGGCGTGCGCATGCGTGCCGGGCGCGATGCGGCAGGGCTGCGCGCCCAGGCGCGGCCCGCCGGGCAGCCGCGTCACCCACTGATCCCCCGGCGCCGCCCCGCCGCAGTCGGGCAGCCACTCCGCACTGACCGCGCCCGCCGCGCCCAGCACATTCCGCGCGAACTCGACGACGGCGCACTGAAGCCCGTAGCACAGCCCCAAAAACGGACGCTTCCCCTCCCGCGCCCAGCGGACGGCTTCCAGCTTTCCCAGCGCCTCGCGGAATCCCGAGCCGCCCGGCACGAGAAGCCCGCCTTCGTCCGCATACCCCGCGAGAAGCGCGGCCGCGCCCTTTTCCGCGAGAGCCTGCGCGTCGATCCATTCCAGGCGAAGCTTCGCCCCCCGCGCCGCGGCGGCGTGCTGCAACGCCTCGCCGACGGATTTGTGGCAGTCCGCGGTGCCCTCGTTGTCGCCGACGGCCGCGATGCGCACCGTCCGGCGGCTCGACAGGACGGCGGCGGAATAGTTCTCCCAGGGCGCGAGATCCACCTCGCCGTGCGGCAGGCGGAGGCGCTCGCAGATCATCCTGTCCAGCCCCTGCTCGTGCAGCTTCGCGGGAACGTTGTAGATGAGCTTGACGTCCGGAACGGCGATGACGCGCTCCGGGCGGGTGCTTGTGTGGAGCGCCAGCTTCGCGCGCGCCTCCGCGGGCAGGCCGTTTTCGGTGCGGCAGAGGAGGAAGTCCATCTGCAGGCCGCATTCGCGCAGCTTCTGCGCCGAGTGCTGCGCCGGCTTCGTCTTGAGGTCGACTCCCCCCGCGAGCTGGCCGGGGAGGAGGACGAGATGGAGGAGAAGCGTCTCGCACTTCCCCTTTTCCAGCATGAACTGCCGGATGGCCTCGATGAAGGGCATGCTCTCGATGTCGCCGATGGTGCCGCCCAGTTCGACGAGGACGACGTCGACGGATTCGCCCCGCGCCTTCCGCGCGGTCTCCGCGACGCGGAGGATGGCGTCCTTGATCGCGCCCGTGATGTGCGGAATCACCTGCACGGTGTCGCCGCCGTATTCGCCGCGCCGTTCGCGGTCGAGGACGTCGCCGTAGATCTGCCCTGTCGTGACGTCGCTTCCGGCGGAGAGGGTGACGTCGGCGAAGCGCTCGTAGTGCCCGAGGTCGAGGTCTGCGCCGCCGCCGTCCTCGGTGATGAAAATCTCCCCGTGCTGGCGCGGATCCATGCTGCCGGCGTCGAGGTTGAGGTAGGGGTCGAACTTGAGGAAGGTCACCGAGAGCCCGGCCGCGCGGAGGAGCAGTCCGAGGGAGGCGGAGACAACGCCCTTCCCGAGCGAACTGACGACGCCCCCGGTGATGAAAATGAACTTGGGTTGCTTTCCGGACTCGGCCATGGTTGTCTGATCCTTCGGTCAAAGCGCTGGACGCCGAAGGATCAAATCTTATTGGGATTCTCCATCTTGTCAAGCGTCGGTCTGCTTTGGCTCACATTCAGGACGATTCCGATCATCGCGCAGGTGACGACGACGGACGATCCGCCGTAGCTGACGAGGGGCAGCGTCACGCCGGTCGTCGGGAACAGCCCCGTCACGACATAGATGTTCAGCGCCGCCTGCCAGCCGATGATGGTCGCGACGCCGGTGGCGATGAGACGCCCGCCCCGGTCGCCCGCCGTCCAGGCGATGTGGAGCCCTATGAGCGCGAGAAGGAGGAAGAGGACGACCACCCCGCAGGACGCCGCGAAGCCCCCCTCCTCCGCGATGACGCCGAAAATGAAGTCGTTGTGCTTTTCCGGCAGAAGGTTCAGGTCGGTGATGACGCCGTTCCCCAGCCCCAGCCCGCCCGCGCCGCCGGATCCGATGGCAGTCAGGCTCATGAGAAGCTGGTACGCCTCCGCGGACTCGTACCGCTCCGGATCGAAGAACGCGAAAATCCGCGCCTTCTGGTACGGCTTCATCCCGTACTCCCACAGCGGCCACAGGGACGCCAGCCCCAGGGACACCGCCCCCGCCAGATGGCTGAAGCGCGCGCCGGACGCCCAGAGCGTCGCGAAGAGAATGGGCGGAATCGTCAGCGCCGTCCCCAGATCCGGCTGCTTCAGGATCAGGAAGAGCGGCGCGAGGGTGAGGGCGAAGGGAACGAGAAGGCCGTGGAGCATGTGCTGGTTTTCGCGCTTGCCGAGATGGTGCGCGAGGGCGAGGATGAGCGCGAACTTGAACAGTTCCGACGGCTGCATGCCGACGGAGCCGAGGCGGAGGTAGCTGCGCGCGTTGTTGATCGGCGGCGCAAAGAGGACGGCGACGAGGAGCGCGAGCGCCCCCGCGTATATCCAGTACGCGTGGCGGATCCACAGGTGATAGTCGACGAGGGTGAAGAAGATCATCGCCGCCAGCCCGATGGCGAGCCAGACAATCTGCCGCATGAAGTCCGACGGCGTCGCCGACGAATGGAGGAACGGCAGCCCCAGCCCGATTATCCCCAGCGCCACGAGGAGGAACATCCAGTCCACGCGGTAGAGATCAATGCGTTCGCTTCTAGCCAAGAGCGCCCTCCTCTTCCGCGCGCAGATCCGCGGGCAGGTTGAACCACATCCGCAAAAGGTCTTTTGCAATGGGCGCGCACAGCGTGCCGCCGCCCAGCCCCGCCTCGGGGAGAAAGACGATGACAACCACCTCCGGCCTGTCGAAGGGCGCGTAGCCGGCGTACCAGACGTGCGAAGTCTGCTTCACCGTCCGCCCCCCCACGACCTGGCTCCACTCCGCCGTGCCTGTCTTCCCCGCGTGCTCCAGAAGGAAGGAGTCCGGGTCGCGCGGATTGGGGAAGGCGGCGAGCATGCCTGTGCCGCGCTCGTCCGTGCCCGGCTTCCCCTGCACCGCCTCCCACATGCCCTGCCGCACCATGGCGAGCGCGTCGGGGTCGATCATGATCTCCGCCTGCGGCAGGTCGAGGAGGGCGGCCTCCCGCGCGAGCGCCTCTTCCTCCGGCGTGCGCGCCTCCGGCGGCGGAATGAGAAAATGCGGCCGCACAATGCGCCCGACATTCCCCGTCGCGTTCGCGAGCAGGGCGAAGTTCACCGCCATCTGGATGGGCGTGACGGCGAAGCCCTGGCCGATGGCCATGTGGTAGGTGTTCCCCGTCGCCCAGCCCCTGCGGGTGTACGCGTTCCGCGGGATAAGGCCGGCGTGTTCGCCCGCGACGTCGACGCCGGTTTTCCTGCCGAGGCCGGTCTTCGTGTACCATTCGTAGAGGCGCCGCCCGCCCAGCGCCTCGCCGGCGTGGTAGAAATACATGTTGCAGGAGTGCATGAGGGCGGATTCGAGATCAAGCCAGCCGTGATGCCCCAGGCAGGTGAAGCGCTGCCCGCCCACAAGCATCACGCGGTCGCAGAAGAATTTCTGCCCCGGCATGACGGCGTCCTCGGTGAGGGCGGCGAGGCCGACGGTGGGCTTCACGACGGAGCCGGGCGGATAAATCCCCGCGAGGGCGCGGTCGAGAAGCGGGAGCGCGGGGTCGCCGGCGAGCTTGCTGAAATCCCTGTTGAAGGTGTTCGGATCGTAGGACGGCAGGCTGACGAGCGCGTGGATCCGCCCGTTCCGGGGACTCATGAGAATGGCCACGCCGGAGGGCGTCCAGGCGGGCTGCCGGCGCTTCACGTCCCGCATGTGGTCGGCCATGATGTCGTAGGTTTTCTGCTGGATGTCGAGGCGGAGGCTGAGGCGGATGTCCTGTCCGTTCGTCGCCTTTTCCACGCCCCCCTTCGGCTCGAAGCGCCTGCGGCCGGTGTCCTCGTCCCGCGCGAGGCGGAGGTTCTGCAGGGTGTGCCTTCCCCGGAGCGCCTCGTTGTACCATTGTTCGAGGCCGCCCCTGCCGACGGTTTCGTTCGCGAAATACCCCTGCGTCCGGATCATTTCGCCGTTCCGCTTGATTTCGCGGAGGCGGATGATCATTTCCTCGTCCGTGACGGGAACCTGCTCCGGGTCGTCGGACCGGATGGAGAAGAAGAGCCGCCCCTGTTTCACAATTTCGCCTGTTCCGGGGACAATGCCCTCCTCCCCGTCCCAGCGCCCCCGGAGGTCGAGGTATTCCTCGGCGCTGAGCTTGCCGACCGTTCCCGTGAGGTGTCCCATCGAGATGCCGGCGGGGTAGACGCGCTTGCCGCCGGTGCGGATTTCCGCGCCGCGCCAGCCGTCTTCGTCGTAGGGATTGGCGCGGGCGGCGCGGATGGCGAGGCCGAGGGCGAAGTCGATGTCGGGGATGGCGAGGCGGGGGTAGACGAGATCGTCCCGCGAGCCGGGCCTGCTGGAGAGAATGGAGCGGACGATGTCTTCCGCAATGCCTTCGCGCGGCCGTTCCATCCGTTCCGCCAGTTCGGCGACGAGGGGATTCCCTTCCGCGAGCGCCGTCGCGGCGAGGTTGAACTCGAAGTTCCTGCTTTCGCCGCGCGCGACGGAGAGGTTCAGCATCTGCTCCGGCGTGAGGGGGGGGAAGTTGGAGACGATTTCCCTGCGCCGGTTGACGCGTTCGACGCGGGCGGGGGTTATCCACAGATCCTGCGTCGGCCTGTCTTCGGCGATGATGTTGCCGGCGGCGTCGAGGATGCGTCCCCGGCGGGGGGCTTTCTGTTCGATGTGGCTGAGGCGGCGGTCGCGGTATTCGGTGAGTTCGGCCGCGCGGTGGAACTGGAGTTCGACAAGCCTGTGCGCCGCGCCGGCGAAGAGGGCGGCGAAGGAGAGGGAGATCAGGACGAGGCGGATTCTGAGCATGGTTTCACGATCCCGAACGCAAGCGCGAGCGGCAGGTACGCGAGGGCGGTCAGGATCCCGTCCCCTATGCCGAAAAAGAACACCCTGGACAACAGCGTATACGCCAGCCCTCCGTAATCAAGCCCGTGCCGGAGCATGGAAACGAAAATCCCCGCCCATCCCGCGAACGCCGCCTGCCCCGGCCAGCCGTGCCCGGCGGCGAGAAAGCGCCAGTGCAGCGCCAGCCAGCCCATGAGCGTGTACGCCAGCGCGCCCGCGCCGGGCTGCGCCCCGACGATGCCGTCCCGGACGACGCCGCAGAGGAAGTACGCCGCCAGTCCCTGCACGGGCGGCACGCGCAGCGCCGCATAAAACGCGAGGCACCAGAGAATTTCCGGCCGCAGGGGAAAGCCGCCCCACACCCCTGCCGTTTCCGCGAGAAGCTGGAGGAGCGCCACGAGCAGCGCGAGGGGGACGAAGGCGAACCAGCGTATTTCCCTGTCGTGCATGGCGGGCTATTCCCTCACGAGGACGGTCACGAAGTCGACCGAGGTCAGGTCTGTCGCCGGCCGGAGTTCGGCTTCGAGCGTGCCGTTTTCTTCGCCTTCGATCATGGCTCCGGCGACGGTGCCGAGGAGGAGTCCTTCCGGGATGTCCGGTTCGAGACCGCTGGTCATGGCGATCCAGCCTTCCTTCGCCGGCGTGTCTGTCGTGAAGATGACGGAGGAGACGACGCCCGCGCCCGCGCCGCGCACGCCGCAGAGGAGGCGCGGCCGGTCGACGGAGCCGCCGGGTTCGCCGAGCCGCGCGGAGATGTAGCATCCCGGCGACGCGAGGCTGAGGACGAGGGAGGCTTCCGGCCCGGCCTGGACGACGAGTCCGGCCACGGCCTGTCCGACGACGCAGGCCTGACCGGGGCGGACGCCCTGGTTTGTGCCGGCGTCGATGGTGAAGGTGTCCATGGTGTTTCCGGGGCCGAGCTGTATGACGCGCGCGGCGATGATGTTCCGGTTTTCGACGTTTTCGGTTGTGACGCCGATTTCGGCGAGCCGCCGGCGCATGTCGGCGAGGAGGGCGTGCTGCTGGTGGAGGATTTCGAGAAGGTCGCGGTGATCGGTGAAGACGTTGCCGGCGGCGTCGTGGCGGGGGTCTGCCGGGCGCCAGAGCCGTGCGATGCCTCCGCGGAGGGAGAGGCGCCATGCGTAGAATGCGCCGTCGGGCAGCGAGTAGAGCGCCGCTGCGAGGAGGAGGAGCATGAGGGCGGGGAGGACGGGCGTTTTCACAGGGCCTTACCCGTCGTCGTCGCCGCTGTCGAGGTACTGATCGTAGTCCTCAATGCCTTCAATGAAGAGACCCGTGCCCCGCGCAACCGCCTTCAGCGGATCCTCGGCGATATGCACCGGAATCCCCCGCGTCTCCTTCGCTATCAGCTTGTCCATCCCCCGAAGCAGCGCCCCGCCCCCGGCAAGGGAAATCCCGTTTGCGTAAATATCCCCCGCAAGCTCCGGCGGCGTGTTCTCCAGCGTCTCGATAATCGCGGACATGATCTGATCCAGAGGCTCCTTCAGCGCCTCGCGAATCTCCTCGGATCGGACGGTGATCGATCGCGGCAGCCCCTTGATCTGATCCCGCCCCATCACCTCAATCGCCAGCTCCTCCTCCAGCGCATACGCACTCCCGATGGTCATCTTGATGCGCTCCGCCGTGGACTCGCCGACAATGAAATTGTACTGCCTGCGGAGATAACTCATGATCGCGTCGTCCAGCTCGTCCCCCGCGACGCGGATGGACTTCGAATACACCATCCCCATCATGGAAATGACCGCCACCTCCGTCGTGCCTCCGCCGATGTCGACAATCATGTTCCCCGCCGGCTCGTCGATCGGCAGCCCGATGCCGATGGCCGCCGCCATCGGCTCGGAAATGACCCAGACCTTGCGGGCGCGCGCCTTGATCGCGCTCTCCTTCACGGCGCGCTTTTCGACTTCGGTAATGCCGGAGGGAACGGCGATGACGACGCGGGGGCGGGCGAGATTGGAAAAGTTGTGCACCTTGCCGACGAAATAGGTGAGCATCGCCTCCGTCATCTCGAAGTCCGCGATGACGCCGTCCTTCATCGGACGGATTGCGGCGAAATTTCCCGGCGTGCGGCCGACCATCTTCTTTGCGCGCTCGCCCACCGCCTGTCCGTTGAGGAGGACGCGGCGGTCTTTCTTGGAGACGGCGACGACGGAAGGCTCGGAAAGGACAATCCCCTCGCCGCGCTTGTAGACAAGCGTGTTGCAGGTGCCGAGGTCAATGCCCAGGTCGTGGCTGAAAAACCCGAATATGCTTTCGATGAACACCTGAGCCCCCCCGTAGCATCCAAGCAAACGCGCACACCATCAATAGTATATCGTTTGGTTCGCGCCGCGACTTTAGATGAATGTCGGGATTGGACTCGTCACATGCTTTTTTCCGGCATGCGGATTGTGTCGCCGGGCTGGGGCGTGACGGTGGCGTGGAGCACTTCGCAGAGAGACTGGTTCCCGAACACGTCCTGCACGCGGAGATCGGCTATCCACCGCCCGTCGCGGCAGAGTTCGAGACGCGCGCCCTCGACCAGGTCGACGTCGCGCCCGCCCTCAATCATAATCCGCCTGTTCGCCGCGGAAACGGAGACAACCTGGCTCTCCGCTCCCGAAGCGGTCTTCAGCATCCTGCTTTCCGGCGCGCCGGACGTGCGGCCCCACTGGTAGCGGACGCCGTCCTGCCCCCCCGCGCCCTCAAAGGCGGAAAGCGCGCCGCCGGCGGGAGAAAGCGCGGGGGGACGGGGCGCGGGCGGCAGCGGCGCGGGCGCGGCGCTTTCCGCGTACGGCGCCGCCGCGCGGCGGCGCTCCGCCGCCGGCGCGGCGAAACGCTCTGTCTGCAACCGGCGGACAGCGTCGCGGAGCGAGGCGATTTCCCGGCGGGAATCCGCCTCCAGCGTCTCCAGCTGCCGGTATGTCTTTATGAACCCGCCCAGCAGGAACACGGCGAACGCGACGGACGCGGCCGCAATCCACGAGGACACGGACGGACGCCCGTAGGGGAAGTGCCGCTGCACGTCGGTATCGCGCCCGCGATCGCGATCCGGGCCGCGTTCGCGGTCGTCGCGAAAGCTCCTGCCGCTCTCCCTCTCCCGGTCGCGCTCACGGTATGATTTCATCGCCATAGACGAATATGTTCCACTCAGCCGAAAAGCCCCTGCCTGTCTTCCGGCCGCTCCTCTCCTTTGTACAGCACCCACTCCAGGCAGAGTCCCCACGGCGGCGCGCTTTCCCCCGCCGCCGCGCGGTCGCGCGCGCGGAGCATGCCCGGGATCGCGTCCGCGGCAAACCTGCCGCAGCCTATCCCGACAAGCGTCCCCAGCAGGGCGCGCACCTGGTTGTAGAGAAAACTCCTGCCCTCGACGCGGTACACCAGCCTCCTGCGCCCCGCGCCGTCCGGAGACAGTTCCTCAATTTCGCTCCGGACAATGGTACGCGAATTATCCTTTCCGGCAAGCTCCCTGTTACAAAATGTTGTGAAATCGTGATCGCCCACGAAATCCCCCGCCGCACGCCGCATCGCGGCGACGTCGACGGGGCGCTTGATGTGCCAGGAGCGCCTGTCGCCCAGAGCCGGCCGCACCGGCCCCAGCGTGAGGGAATACGAATACTGCTTGAGCACGCAGTCGCGCCGGGGGTCGAATCCCTCGGGCGCTTCCATGGCGGCCGTCACCGCAATCGTGTCCGGCAGGCGGGAGTTGAGCGCTTCCGGCGCCTTCTCCACAGGCAGCGCGGCGGGGAGGCCGGCCACGGCCACCTGCCCCCGCGCGTGCACGCCCGCGTCGGTTCTGCCCGCGCCCCGCACGCGGCACGCCGTCCCGGTCAGGCGGAGCACCGCCTTCTCCAGCTCTTCCTGCACGGAGGGGCTGTTTTTCTGGATCTGCCAGCCGCCGAAGCGGCTGCCGTCATACTCCACGCGAAGCCGTACTGTCCGCAGGGGCGTCACGCCCTCCGCCATGCCGTCAGTCATGCCGTCCGCCATGCCGTCAGTCCATCACGACGCCGGCGAAGCTCACAGCCTGCTCCATCTCCGGCGTCACCGCCTGGTGATACCCGAGGAGCCGCGTCCGCGCGCCGAAAAGCGCCATGCCGACGGTGAAAATCGGCGCAGCCCCGCAGACGGCGTATCTGTCGCCGTGCGCTGCGAGCCGTTCGAGTCCGGAGAGCGGATCCATGCCGACGCCTTCCAGATACAGCCTGTCCTCCCGTTCCACATCGGCGAGGAAGGCGTCGGTGAGTTCCTCCCTTCCCCCGAAGCGCGGCCCCACGTGCGCGAGATCCGCGGACGCCATGAGCATCACCCCGCCCTCCGCCACCGCCTCGGCGAGGATTGCGGCCATTTTCCGGTGCGCAGGCTCGATCAGCGCCGCCCGCGTCTCCAGCGTCCCGTCCAGAAAATCCCCCACAGACGCCGCGAGCAGGGGCACGATGCGCACCCCGTCCCCGTACACATGCCGCAGCCACACAGCCTGAAGCTCCACCGAATGCTCCGCCCTGTGCGCCAGCACGTCCCTGTCCGCGTCCCCGTGCCCCGCCAGGGACGCGCGGATTTTCCCGCAGAGATCCCTGTCCGCCGCGACCGCGCCCAGGGGGGTGTCGAAATCCTTCTCGCAGAGCGCATACCGCTCGCGGATCGGCGTGTGCGCCGTGCCGACGACGACGACGGTCTTCGGCGCGGGGCGGGAGCGGAGATAGCTGTATATCTGCCCGTACCCCGCCGCGCCCCTGTCGTAGTCGATATGGGGCACGACGACGCCCCGGGGGAAGGCGTCCGCCGCGCCCGCGCCCTCCTCCGGCGGCGGCGCGGCGGCGATCATGCTGTTCAGCGCGGCCGCGAGCGCGGCCCTGTCCGCCGGATAGGCCGCCCCCGCGGACAGGGCCGCCCGCAGCGGCTCCGCGCGGAAGTCCCGCGCCGCCTGCGCCCTGTAGTCTTCGAAACGCGCGTTTTCCAGAAAATGCGCCCTGTCCAGCGCGTCGACGATCGCCTCGACGTCGGCGCAGGCGGGGCCGCCGTGCTCCTTCGCGAGCGCGTCCGCCACTTCGAGGACGGACGCTTCCCCGTCCAGCCGCCCCGCGACGAGGAGCGCGAGGGGGGAGACGAGGAGGCGCGCGGCCGAGACGCCCGCCCTGTCGTAGAGGACGTAGTACTTTTCGCCGTCCCGCGTTGCCGGGGCGGCGTCGATTTCTCCCCGGAGGAGTGGCCGCGCGTCAGGCATGGGGGATGATCTCGTAGTGTTTCTCGACAACGTCGAGGAGATCCCAGAAATTGTGGATCACGTGGTTCGGCTCCGCGTGCACGGCGTCGTCCTGGTATTTTGTGCCGCGCCGGCTGAAGAAGGTGCGCATGCCGATGCGGTGCGGCACGTCGATGTCGACGGAGGGCTTGTCGCCGACATAGCCGCATTCCTGGGGCGGCGCGCCGACGGAGCGGCAGGCGTGCATGTAGATTTTGGGATTCGTCTTCGCGATGCCGACGAGTTCGGTGATGAAGATCCTGTTGTAGTCGATCAGGGGGAGGAGATTGAGGCGCAGGATCTTCTCCACCTGTTTCATGGGCTTGCCGGCGGAGATGATGCCGAGGACGAGCTTCTTCTCGCGGAGCGTCTTCATCACTTCGAGCGCGTCCTCGTAGGGGGAGAAGCTGCGGAACTTGCACTGGTGGTAGGCGATGATGCCGGAGGAGATGATGTAGAGCTTCCCGCCCGCGGGCACGGCCTCCTTCGGGAGGCGGCGGAGAAGCTTGTCGAAGTGGCGGTCGTCGTTGGAGCCGAATTCGACGATGATTTCGTCGAGTTCTTCGAGGAGGGTTTCCTCGTCGATTTTGAGGCCCGCCTTGATCATTGCCTGCGCCGCCTGCCGCCGCGCGTTCGCGGCGAAGTCGGTGGAGGAGTACAACGTGTCGTCAACGTCGAAGAAGAGGGCGCGCAGCGGTTTCTTTGCCAAATCAATGAACTCCTTTCCGAGAGTGGGGATATTTTATTGCCCTCCCCCTTCCATTGCAAGGGAAAAGGTTGACAGCCCGCCTCTGCCGGGGTAGAATGGAAGAATGCCATGCCGTACCATTTCCCTTCCCAACCCTCAGGCAACACGAAAGGACACAGGATGCCGGATCAGGACAGAACCCCGATAACACCCGTCTCCAAATCGGATGAACCGCGCCCGGTGGTATGGACTCCGGAGGACGCCAGCCGTTTCCTCAGTTCCGCCATCCACGAGGCGCAGCGCCCCCTTGCGGACGCGTTGAAGCAGCGCCCCATTACGTCCAAGGCGTTTACGATCATCGTTGCGATTCTCGTTCTCGCCGCCCTTGCCGTCGCCCTGCTTCTTTCCAGCCAGTTGGAGAAGACGGAGAGCCGCGCCGACGCCGTCAACCGCCAGCGGGAAGAACTGCTGACCGCGAAGGTGCAGCTTGAGGCGAAATCCACTCTCCTTGAAGAGCGCCTCACGTCGGCGACGGAGGAAATCTCCACCCTTACCGACGCGGGCGAACAGCTCCGGAACGCCCGGAGCGATTTGCAGCGCTTCCGCCGCCAGAACGAGCTGCTCCGCAGCCAGATTTCCGGCCTGGAGATGGAAAAGGTGGCTCTTGCCCGCCAGTTGGAGGCGGTGAAGGCGATGGCGATTGACGAGCCGATGCTGGACGGAGAGGGAGGCGAACCGGATCTGATCCCTTTGGACGGTGAGGGCGGGGAGTTCCCGCCCGAGGC
>QMCE01001051.1_pt1 | contig 14912 bp, 24 predicted proteins | sample 1821851 | NCBI WGS metagenome assembly QMCE01 (sample SAMN09453174, study PRJNA476694) | Termite gut metagenome, whole genome shotgun sequencing project. | isolation source: worker | host: Odontotermes sp. | place: South Africa:Pretoria | collected 2016-01-28 | reverse complement strand
AAATATATATGAAATTAAATCAAGTAATAGAGTTAGCATTTGAAAATAATCTTAATCTATTAGTTAAAGGTGATGCTGGAACTGGTAAAACATATACAATTTGTCAATATCTTAGCGATAAGAAGCATCCATATGTTAGGCTCAATTTGAATGGAGAAGCTACAGTAGAAGATTTGGTAGGTAAATACGAGTTGCGAGATAAAGAAACTGTATGGGTAGATGGCGCACTCATAATGGCTATGAAAAAAGGAATGGCATTAGTACTTGACGAATTGAATATGGGAGTACCAGAAGTGCTCGCGGTTCTCAACTCAGTAATGGAAGACGGTCATGAATATCTTCTGATTCAGAAAGATAGTAGTAGGGTAATAGCAAGTAGTGGGTTCCGCATCTTCGCTACAATGAACGATGGATATGAAGGAACACGCTCATTAAATGAGGCGCTCCTGTCTAGATTTGCGATGGTATTTGAACAGAAGATGGGGCTTACTGATGGAGAAGCCGAACAAATTATTGAAAGACAGTGTGGCAAAGGGACATTTGACCCAAAAATTGGTCTTATACTAGAACAATTAAAAACTATTACCAATATGCCTATCGGTTTGAGAGAGCTGATAGCAGTAACGAGATTAAAAGAGACAAGACTATCAGATTTTAAGAAGAAAAATATTGAATTTAGCGACGCAGCCAAAATAATTCTTGAGTGTATTGAGTTAGGTGTTAAATCAAAGTTCAATGTTACAGATGATGAGATGAATAAAGCATATAGTAAAGTAGATAATGCAATTAAAGCAATAGCCAAAGAGCTAGACTGTAAAGAAGATGAGAATTTTCTAGATATAATTGCAAAGAAATCTAAGGAAGTTGCAAAGAAAGATAAAGAACTCAAGGATAAGTATTTATACGCTTCTAGTATAGATAATATGAAGAGGGAAGAAGAGTTAAGAAAGAATGAATTAAAAACTATAGATAAGGAGCTCTCTTCTAAGAAGGAACAGCTAGAAAAAATCAAATCAGTATTCAAAGGATTGATGTAAATCAAATATATAAATTAGGAAATAATATGTCTACAAGTAAACAACTCAAACATCTTCCTAAAGCTGTGAGTAGGTTCAAAAGGGATTATAGGAGCGAAGCTAGCAAGAAAACTCTTGAGCCATATACTGGAGACCCAACTCCTTCCGAACCATTGTTCAAGTACAATAATATGTATTATAAAATTGTCGATGATACAGGAGGAGGCTCTGGAAGCGGAGATGGCAAAAGCTCTGGCGCTCCAACTTCTCCCACACCAGAACCTATATCTAAAGGAAAGTCTTCTCCATCCACAAAAGAACCAGAAGAAGTAACAGACCCAATTTCAGAAGCAATATCTAAAATAAATAAATCATTGAAAGATAGTACTAGTAAGGAGATTTTCGGCAGTGTGCCAAACCCAGATGGTCATGGACATGATGGGAAATTTCATAGTAGAAAGACCACTGATGAAGTATTAGAAGATAGAAATATCCCAATGGATTTCAAACTGAAAAAGATATTCAAAGATAATAAGACTGCGAAGATGTCAAGATTCAAAGAGAATGGTCAGGTAGATGGGAAAAGATTATCTAAAGTTATAACTGGTCAGAAAAATATATTTAGAAAAAGGAAAGTGGATATAAAAGGTAAAGACTATATTGTATATTTCTTAGTAGATAGGTCTGGTAGTATGTTTGGAAATAGAGAAATAGTAGCAAAAGAAACTGTACGTGGAATATGTACAAATTTAGAAAAAGCTGGCGTTGATAGTGAAGTATGGTCATTTGGAGACGATATAACCATAGAGAAAGACCAAAAGACTAAAGTAAAAGATGCAAAATTAGATTGGACTAGCAACCAAAATAACGCTGATGGTGGAGCTGTAAACTTTATGTTGAATCTTATACGTAAAGACCAACATAAAATTAGAATACTATTTTGTATTAGCGATGGAGATTACTGTCAGTATAAAATACGAACTAAAGATGGCAAATCTATAGACTGGATTTCTCAAAAAGATGCTATATTATTAGCAAAGAAATTGAAAATAGGTCTCGCTTCTCTAGGTATACAGAGAAGTGCATACGATTTCCCAATCAATAATAATATCAACACACTTGAAGAGATGCGTGGATGTGTAGCATCTATGGTAAGCCAAGCAATAAAAGCAAATAAAAGTAGAATTTAGGTATTGACAACACGTATATGGTTTGATAGTATAGAAGTATATTGAAGGGAACGCAATGAAACGGACACAAATAGACCCGAAGTATTATATAACAAATATGATACCATATACCGCACGTGCTCTAAGTAATAAGCTATCAATAAAACTAGATAGAAAGTGTATGGCAGAATGGAAGAGAGCAAAAACACTAGATGATAAAGTTAAAACACTTACATATCATTTAGAAATAATGTGGTGGAGACTAAGAATTATTCGTAAGAACGGCAAAAGAAATTTTGTGCGTATGAATAAAAGAGAACGTGAAAGTAAGAGAGCAGACTATTGGTATCTAAGAAGTTATGTCAAAGATTATATAACCCCACCAGGTACTATAAGATTCTGTTCCCCATTTGAACATGCAATAATATCAACACTAAAAGAAATGGAAGAGTATGCCGAAGAGAGATTGGTTTGACGATAAGAGATTATACCAAACAGGCAGACTGAATGTCACACCATATACATTGTTGCTAGTGAGGCAGCTAAATAAGTTAAAAAAAATATCTAAAGGAGATATTGTTTCAGAAGCGCTGCTGCACTATTCATCTAACTTACCATTATATATTTCTGGTAGTAAAAAATATAAGTATGACCAGCAAGACTTGTACAATCTACGGAGAATTGAACAGCTAGTAGCACAAACTCTCATAGATAAATATGAAAGAAAAAGACTAATGAGAAAAACGTACACAGTTAATAATCTAAGGAAAAAGGAGAAAGAGGCGCAAGACACAAAGGAATCATAAATCATATAAATAAAATTAAATAAGGAAATAATATGGCAAATATATCAAAAGTAAAAAAAGAAGAACTAAAGAACGAACTGGTTAATATACTAGGTAAGTATCTACCAAAGAAAACGAAAGAGAACCAATTGAAATTTGCACAGCTATTTGTAGATTCATTGCACAGTTTTGGATTCCCATCAATAGTTGTATTTGCAAAACAAAGTGTAGATAGTGATGGCGATAAATCAACTGCTACTGCAATGTCATGTGAAAAGAACTCAATCAATGGTGGAGATGTAGCTAATCTTATTAGAACAATAGTATCAAAACTCATTGTAGTTGGGAAAGAATCTGAATTTCTAAATAGGATTGCAGACCATACTAACTGGGAACCAATCAGAGAGAAGAAAGATTTCAGATGTGTCGGTGGTAAATCCACAGATTGCGACAAGGGTTCTAAATCAGACGCAATCAAAGCTCTATTGAGCTTGCTAGAGGAGATTAAATAGTATGGCAAATAAAGATGATTATGCTGGAAGAATTAAAGAATTTGTTGATAGTATGTGCGATGATTTCAATGCATCATGTGTAATTGTATCTGCAACAAAAGGAGAACCGAACGGTATGGCTAATCATGTTACGTGTTTCGGTGGTGTAGACAAAAATAGAGAAGGCGATAAAGATGACTATCATGACTATCAATATGCTGCTGCTATGACTGAACTGACATTAGCTATTCATTCTATGTCTAAAGAATTAGGTGTTGATGTTGATACTCTGATGAAGCATCTATCTGCTGGTATAAAAATATTCTCTAATGATATGAAGAGTAAGCATATCAATCTAGATGATTCTAAATCTAACATAGATGATTATTTAGCGTAGTATCTTGACATAGTGTGCTTCTAGTGATAAACTAGAAGCACATAGGGGATACAACGAAGGAGCTAAGATTCGTAAACTATTCAAAGAGATAAGAGAAAAACGTTTGAAGTGTAAGATGAATGAAATAGATAAAATCATAGATGACCTACGTGAATCTAAACTATATTTTATTACATCAGACGGTAAGAAAATAAGAATATAGAAGGGAACAAATATGTCTGAGACAAAGCGATTGCTCATGAAAGCAGAAGAAAAGCTGGGTCTAACAGTAGATGATTTGGAAGGCATCAGTGAAGGCGAGCTTATCCGAATGATAGAGGAGAAAGAAAATGGCGAGGAATAATTATAAGTTATCTTTGTTAGAACAGGAAACAATTATAACCTTTGACCAAGACGGAAAGACCGCTAACTTTTATACTGCTAGTGAGTCTAAGCGACAGGCTTATAGAAAGTTCATAAAATCATTACGGAAAGAGAACCAAGAACTTATAAAATTAAATGAAGATTCTGATTACAAATTAGATTTTGATTTTCCCAAATCATGGATAGCTATTAAGCAACCGAAGAAACTTACTAAGGCAGCACAAGCGCAGCTTATAGCCGCAAGAAAGAAAAAGAATTTTACTTCTAAGTTAGTTAAGAGTAATAGAGTAGATAAGCAATGCCAGCTCCTAGTATAGACACTATATTAGATGGATTAAAAAATGGAAGATTATCCAAGCCAAGCGATATTTTAGTTGGTCAGACTATGGAGAACGCAATCAATGATGAATACACTATTAAATACAATATAGACGGTATGGAGTATGAGCATACTATAAAAACAATGCCAGAATACCGGCAGTCTAGTCCTAGTATAAGAGGATTCGTAGATGCAGAAGTTTCACGTATGCTAGGATTACATAAGAAGAGCGACAAAAAACAATGGTATGTCAGTAATACAGCATCAACAAATAAAACATTTGATTATTAAAAACTAATAGAAAGGTAATAAATGGGGATAGGTAGAGATAGCAACAAAAGTAAGTCTGCGAAAGAACTATACAAAGTTTTAGAAGAGATTCGTAAGAGGAAGCATGTGAGACTTATACCATATAAGCCATCATATAGATATATCAAAAGTATAAAAGAAAATGGAGAATAATATGGTAAAAGAAAGTAAGGCAAAACTGGTATCAGTTACAGCTACTATACCAGTAGCACAATATAGCGACATACGACCAATTGTAGAAGCAGAAGATGAGAATGCAGCACTAGAATATATAGCTAAACTTGCGTCTATGGTAGGTAATCAAACATTTGCAGATAAAATAACTCCTAAACAGACTTCAGTATCTGTTGATGGGATGAAAAAGGAATATAATTTCTTTGATAAAAAGATGTTTGCTCTGCAGGTAATTGGAGAACATATATATCTGGATGAATCTGGGAATAGATACACTGGTGGGTCAAGCCTTTCTAATAAATATATAGATAATTCTGGGTTACAATTTGCTAAAAATGCAACTGCAAAAAAGTTAGCCAAGCTTACTGACATTGATGAGGCAGATTCCGTAAAAGTGATTGAAGATATGTGGAGAAGTAGTGGGGAGAAGAGTAGGGCGTGGGGTGATAGTGTACACGCAGCAATAGGACATTATGTAAAATACGGACAACTTTGTAATTCAATGTACGGTGATATGGCTAAAGTTATCCCAAGAAATCCAGTTCTTAAAGAGATTGTAGAAAAGGTAAAAGCATATCTTCCTACAGATAAGACATTGGTATCTGAAGCATTCATGATTAGTAAAGAATTTATGCTATGTGGATTTGCAGACTTACTCGTAATTGATGAGAAAACAAAAGAAATATCTATAGTAGATTATAAGACTAACGAATCTCTGGATGATGAAGTAAAGTATACTACCCCACTAGACAAGCTTATAGAACAGACGACACTTGGAGGGTATGAGATACAGCTTAATGCCTATGCACATATTGCAGAAGAGTATGGGTACAAAATTAAGGCTCTCACTATTCTGCATATTGGGTTTGGAAAATTAGGAGAGATAGTTGTTACTGCTAAAAACATTAGGAGAAAAGATATTCGCCCCTTGCTTCTAGAACTAAAGCGAAAGAAAGGAGATAAATAATGTCAATAATAAGAGATAAAGAGCCAGCACAGAAAAAAGAAATACCTAGTACAAAAGCTGCGACAAAGACTGATACACCTAAGAAGAAGCAGTCTATAAAGTTGAAGAAAGTAAAAAACCATCGTGACTATTTGCATACAGATATTCGTATTGAATATGAACGGGACTTTGAAGGAGGATTACATTATGCAGCAACTGGAATAAAACCAGATAAACTAGGATATATACCAGTTTACTTCTATCCTAACATGGCACATGACCTAGGTCATCATGTTCGTATAATGATTAGTAATAAAAACGATGCACGTAAGCTGATATTGAGAATGGTATGGAAGCTGTTGAAGAGTATCTGGTGTAAAGAAAAACCAGTAGAATACACAGGAAAAGATTTAAGAAAAGTAAAGGAATAAAAGAAAATGACAAATTGGGAATTCAACGACAAAAGTGGTGAACAAAAAGAACTTCTACCAGAAGGTAACTTCATTGGTGTCTGCGTGGGCGTAGCTGAATTAGGTACGCACATCAAATTCTATCAGGGTAAAGAGGTTGGTGAAGTACCTAAAGTTGGATTTGACATACAGTTTAAGGATAAAGCTACTGGAAAAATACACCATGCTACAAAGAAAGTAAATTTCTCTAATAGTAAAAAAGGTAACCTATATAAATTTGTCAGTCCATTCATGACTGGTGATTCTATCAATCCAGAGAAACTTCTTAAAAGGTTTGGAACACTCGTAATCAAACATGGTACAAGTGATAGTGGATATGAGTATGCCTATGTCGATAGCTTCTCGCCGCTAGCAGATGAGGTAACTGAGACTATGCCAGAGTTCGATGGAGACACTTATATCTATACTATTACTTCTGGAGAGGGTGGAGCTTATAGCAGCCTACCTCAAGGATTCAAGAACGAGCTCAAGCGTGCCATTGAGAATGGTGGTGTTGGTAAATGGGTCCCTAAAGAAACTAAACCAGAAGTAGCAGAGGAATATGGAGATGAAGTTGTAATAACTGATGAAGACATCGATGAACTAGATTCTTCTCCTATTGACCTAGCGGACATACCGTTCTAAGGCAGCACAATATGCCACAATATCCCCCAGTATTCTATCTTCGTAGAAAACAAGGACTTAGAAAGTTCTTTGACAATATATATAAAGATGGTCTTACTGGGGCTGAGTGGAATGGTAGGAACATGCAGCTAGGTAGGCTTAAAAAGCGTATGTTAAAGCAACAAGAGCTTGAGAATAATTTCAAGAAGGAGTTTGGAGAGTGGATAAAAGAAGAATAATAAAATTGTTAGGCAATGTACCATCTAAAAAAAACCAGCGTATTAATACTAGAAGTGGTAGGTCATTTCCATCTAAAGCATACACTGAATGGCATCATGATGCGCTCATGCAAATAAAAGAGATGGGTCATTTATCATCTTGGGCCGAAGGATACCCAGTATCGTTGGAGCTCCAATTCATTTTCGGCGATAAACGCAAAAAAGATATAGATAATAGGGTATCTTCTATACAGGATTTATTAGTAGATGCTGGCATACTTGAAGATGATGACTACCAGCATGTTAATTGCATAATTGCAACTGCCGTATATTCAAAGGGGATAAATGAAGTATCAGTAAAAATAGAGAAAGGAATATTTGATGGACAATAAACAAAAAGAACAAAAAGAAAAACCAGTTCGCGTATATAGCGAACATAGTGCGCATCAGATAATCGAGAATGATAGTAAGAAAGATATTAGTAGAGCTATCACTTTAGGATTTGATGGGTCTGTGACAATTCAGCAGGGCCAATATAATGATACGTTACGTTTCAGAACTGTGTCAGATTTCACGGAACATATGCAGTGGTATACTGATGGTATGGTAAAACTATTAACTATGGTTGATAAGCAAAATGGAAAAGGAACAGCTTAACCTACAATTGACTCCACCAGAATATACATTAGAAGGCATAAAGATTAGCGGACATGCTTTAGATAGGTTAAGGGAACGTTTGCCTAAAGAAGAGAAATCCGCTATTTTTGCTCTAGTAGATAAGGTGGCTAGTTTGCAGAATGGGTGGGAACATGCTCCGAACCAACTTATAAATAACCCAAACTATACTAAAGACATACCTATGTATAAACGTACAAATTGGAACATCAGATATGGGACATGCGTGTACTGCTTTAATTGGAATAAGAAAATACTAATCACTGTCATAGATAAATATTCCTACTCTGAAAAAACCAAAAATTATATAGCTGTTAGAAGAAAGTACAAGTTGAATGGGACTAAAGTTGGAAAGAAAGCAGTATCATTAGCTAACAGAAAGAGCAGGATAGATTACAAACTTAAAAAGGAAAGGCTACATGCAGAAGGATTTGAAGATTATTAAGCCAGAATGGGCTGATGGTAAAAAATTGCTGAAGTTCTGGGAAGATACGATGGGGTATCCAGTTACTAACCTAAAAAGAATGGACTACTTTGCAGCAAAGAGGCTAGCTAAGAAGTATAGTATAGAAATAGTTGAGAATGCTATCACATTTTATGCTTTATATTCAGCGAAAGAACCCAAATATTGCCCACGTATAGATGGGTTTATATCTTTAGAGCAGAAGTGGGGGACATTATGCGATATAGCTCGCAGAGAAAAAGCTAAAGAAGTATCAAATAACACTACTGAGGTGATTAATTTATGAATATTGTAGATATATGGCAACCTAAATGGTCTACTAGACAAGTGCTAATTGGTAAACATAAGTTGCTATCAGACCCAACTATCATCAGGTTTACAAAGATTAAAGATGGTAATGAATGGGCTGGAGTATGGTCAGTAAGCAAAAAAGAGATAATGTCATCACAGACTGTAAATAATGGTAAGATAGATTGCTGGGCAGTACCGTTGGATAAGCTAACTAGAGTAGAAAATATATGAAAACTTTAGATGATAGCAAAGTATATGAATATATATTTGGATTAGGTATTAAAAATTTGAAGTATAATTATGACCAGAAAGCATTTATATCATTCGACAAGAAAGCTACATCCATGTATATACCTATAGAAATGGCTAGAAAACTTACAGCTGATGCGTTAAATATAAAATTTGAAGGGAAAAGAATATTATGAATCATAAAGAATTCGAAGATTCATTCAATACTCAAGTAGATAGAAGCATGAATATACTTATTGGTAAATCTAAGGAATATGCCACCAATTCAGATAGGCTACATAATTTTCATAAAGCAGCAGCAATGTCTGGAGGTACTCCAGAGAAAGCTTTATGGGGTATGATTATGAAACACCTAGTGTCTTTATCAGATATGTGTCTTAGTGATGACCCAGATTCGTATTCAATAGACATGTGGGATGAGAAGATAAATGACAGTATCAATTACTTATTCCTTCTTCGTGGAATAAGAGATGAAAGGAATACTAATGGACCAGAATGAAAAACAATTAGCTATGCAAAAAATTAAGGCTTTGCTTCCATATGCAAGAGCAGAACGTGATGGCTCATTTGTAATAGCTGTAAAGGATTTAGCAATTATGCTGAACAAACAGCAACGTGTTATATTCGCAAAGATTATGCAGGAGTCTATAGATAGATTAGGTATAAAACTATGAAAGTATTAACTGTCGGCGATATACACCTTAAACCATGGATACTAGATAATGTAGATAATGCAATAGAAAAACATAATCCAGATAAAGTCATACTGCTTGGTGATTACTTTGATGATTGGGATTCTACAATATTAGATTATAAAAATATGTCTGATAGACTAGATAAGTTTATCATAAAACATGGAGACAAAATCGTGCTTATGTATGGTAACCATGAGCTATCCTACCTGTTGCCGATACATTGTAGTGGATATAATTATTATGTTAAGGATATAGTCAGGGACTTTTGTTCAAGGTATAAGCTCAACTATATATTTGAGACAGATAATATATATTGGAGCCATGCTGGAATTACGCAGAGATGGTATGATATATGGATTAGACCTGACAACAACAAAAACGATTGGAATTCCAACGGCCTGAGACAGCAGAAGTGGAATTCTGCTGGTCCTATGCGAGGAGGCAATGATACTCCTTCACCATTATGGGCAGATATGTCAGAACTTATTGATGACCCATGGAAATCTAACAAATGTAAATCACAAATAGTAGGTCACAGTCCAATATCAGAGCATGTGTTCCATAACAACATAGTATTTTGTGATACTTTAAGTAAGACATCAAAGTATGATATGATTGAGGGCAAATGGCGTTACAAATTTCTACTAACAGATACAAAAACTGGCGAGCATACGCTAGTAGAATAGGAGAAAAATGGGACAGATGATAAGTTGTGTAAAGCTCAAGGGAGATTTTGAACTGCTTATAGTGACACGTGTACAAGGAGATAAACTCAAGGGACTGTGGTCTGATAATCCTACTAGTGAAAAGATGGTGAATGCAGAAGGTAGACTATTCAAGATTAAAGATATTGAATGGATTAAAGATGACTATGACCAAGCTAACTCTGCATGTAATGATTCAAAACGAATAGATAGTGGAATCAATTGGGATTTTTCTGGCTATCCAAAGATTAGAAAGACAGAAGACGGAGAAGAAGTAGTACTATGGGCATGGTATTGTAAACCTACGTGTCGCCAAGAATCCAATGAACTGAAGAAAAGACTAGGATACAAGTTCTTTTCAGATTCCGATGGCATAGAATGCGTGGCATGGAAATGTACAAACCCAAAAATAATTTCACAAGATGCACGACCATGCACTGAAGACGAAATAAAGTACTTGACACGCGATGAACAGTTTAGTACAATGTAACTATAGTTGCTAATGTAGCAGTTTAACAGATAGCGTATCTAACAGAAGTCGTTTAATACGTCGGCTGCAAGACGAAGACCTCACCTATACTAGAGATAGTAGAGTGCCTGGTGTAGACCGAAGGGTTGATAGGGACGACAGCGGAAACGCATAGGTGTGAAAGCAGGCTTAAAGTATTTACATATTAAAAATACGTAACTATTGCAGAGCCCGCCTATGGGAGTAAGCTGTGAAGATGGTTGTCTCCTCTTCTGCTAGATACATTATCTATTAAGACAGGTGCCGGCTAGGAAATCTGAAAATATACCTCTAATTGAACCAACACATATGGGTATATTTTTTATGTTGACAAATGAATACCAAGTGTGATATAGTATAGGCATTATGAGTAATCACGTCGTTGAATCAACAAAGTCGCAGGGCATTATGTGTCTAGGGTTCCATTGGCCTGATTATCAAAACAAAAATCATGAGACACTCACAACAACGAAACAAAAACAACGCACCTTTATAAATCAAAACATAGCATAAGTGGCGAACTAATCCAACTGGGTAGAGATAACACGCTTAGAACGTGTACAGTGTCGGTTCGAATCCGACGTTCGCTACCATTTATATCCATCAGGGGTTGGTGTAGCCTGGCCAACATGCACGGCCTGGAACCGTGAGACCATCAGTTCAAATCTGATACCCCTGACCACATTAATAAGCATGGCACAAGCCTAGGTAGGCTAGACACTCTCATAAGGTGTAGTATTCTCAGTCCGAGTCTGAGGCCATGCACCATTAGGTCTGTTAGTAGATGGGTTAGAACATCACCCTGTCACGGTGATGAAACGGGTTCAAGTCCCGTACAGACCGCCATTAACATCGCTGGTGTAGTCCGTTAAAGAGGCGGTGCAGCCTGTAAAGCTGCTATCTCAGGGTCCGCTAGGAGCATTACCTAGAACCAGCACCATATTCACATCATGGCGAGTAGCTCAAAGGTGGTAGCGGTCGGCTGTTAACCGACAGGTTGAGGGTTCAAGTCCCTCCTTGCCAGCCATATACAGGGGATTAGCTCAATAGCAGAGCAGAGTTCTGATACGACTAAGACATTGGAGCGTAACCATTATCCCCTACCAGGTCATGTAGCTCAGAAGTAGAGCACCAGTTTGAAGAGCTGGGTGTCGGGATTGCAAAATTCTCCGTGACCACCATAAGGGCTGTTAGTGATAACGGTTAGCACAATGCCTTTGCAAGGCATGAGACTGAGTTCAATTCTCAGACGGTCCACCACACACCGAGTGGCTAAAGAAGAGATGCGGTAGCATGGCCGAGCGGACGCCAGGGGATGGCGGTAAAAAATACCCATGCAGCACCTTTCAAGAGGGAGAGTATATCAACTGGCTAGATAAACTGTTTTACACACAGGAGGTTGAGGGTTCAAGTCCTTCCTTTCCCACCATATATGAGACCTTGGCAGAATGGTTATGCAGTAGTCCGCAAAACTACGTACGTTGGTTCAATTCCAACAGGTCTCTCCATATACCTCTGAGGTCAAGGGCCGCGGTTGTCTCCAAAACAACTAGCCGTAGAGGCGGTATCTACCAGGGGTGCCACATTAACATAAGCGAGTTTAGTATAACGGCTATTACGTCTGTCTTCCAAACAGAGAATTAGGGTTCAATTCCCTGAACTCGCACCATAAAACTATCAGCAACATCCAGAAGCGTGTAGCCCAATCGGGGTGTCCCCGATGGGTAGGGGCTGTTCAGCGTGACTGTTGTGAACCCCTAACACGCTGCGGAGTAGAAGCGAGGTGTCTAGTCAACTTAATACCATCCCCAGTTGCTGATAGTTTATGATGTCGGGCTGGCTCAACGGTACAGCAGCGGTTTTGTAAACCGCCATTTTCTCGGTTCGAATCCGAGGCTCGGCTCCATGCACTATAGGTAGTAAGCAGTCCTCTAGTTGGTTGTTTGTATACATAACTTTCGACTGGGATGAGATATGCCAGAGCATATCCGTAACAATGGGTGGCTGGGAGCCTAAGACTTAAGGTCGTACTCTACGTCCCAATGAGGTGAAAATCCTCCTACTGCCTATAGTACTTTGATGGGGAGTCTGCTAATCGGTAGGCAATCTGGTTCTGAGCCAGACAATTTAGGTTCGAGTCCTAACACCCCAACCATGAGATGTAGACAAACTGGTAAAGTCACCAGCCTTTGAAGTTGGAATTTGTAGGTTCGAAGCCTACCGTCTCAACCATATTTAACATTTATATCGGGCATTCGTACAATGGTCAGTACCTCGGTCTTATATGCCGAAGACGTGGGTTCAATTCCCTCATGCCCCACCAGGAAGATTAACTCGGTAGGACCGAGGCCTAGGTGCTAACTAGTGCGAGGATAACTCCTTGGATTTCGAGTATTCAATCTTCCGCCATGCACCCATAGCTCAATTGGATAGAGTATTTGTCTTCGAAACAAAGGGTTTGTAGGTTCGAATCCTACTGGGTGTACCAGGACACATAGTCGAAGTGGCTAAGACGTCTCCCCTTCAAGGAGAAGAATCGGAGTTCGAGTCTCCGTGTGTTCACCAGCCTTCCTAGTCCAATTGGCAGAGACAGCATACTCAAAATATGTTTATGGTCTGAGTTCGAATCTCAGGGAAGGTACCATAGTTCTTTAGAAAAGCGTGCGTAGGCATATGTAAAAACCAAAGAGGATAAAGGACAGCGTCTGCCCGTAGTCGGCGGTCTTATGGGAAACACGCAATCTGGATTCTTGGCATATCGGTTGTGCGACAGACTCTTAATCTGTTTGTCATATATAATAGTAATATGACAAGGATAAGAGACAAAGCTAAAAAGAAAATATACCAAGCCAAGTGGTACCGTACACATGCTGAAGAGCATAAACGTAACACGTCGCTCAGACGAAAAGAATGGGCAAAAGAAATTAGGGCGTACTCTGATAAGCTTAAGTCTGTTCCATGCGAGCATTGCGGCAGGGAGTTCCCGCCATGTGCTATGGACTTCCACCATATAGGAGACAAAGATTTGAGTGTGTCCCAGATGGTCGCTAGGGGGTATAGTAAATCAAGAGTGGATGAAGAGGTTGCAAAGTGCAAAGTACTATGTGCTAATTGTCATAGAATAGAGCATGGGAGCATAGCTCAGCAGTAGAGCACTCGGCTCTTAACCGATATGTCGAAGGGGCAGCACCTTCTGCTCCCACCAGGTTCAACTCCTATAGAATCCACCATGATATATAATATAAGTAATGAGGAAGGAAAATAATATGGGGAATATAATAACAAAAAGTGCAAGATTCAAAACTGGTGAATCAGTGACAAGCATATAAAGAAGGTCTCATAGCTAAACTGGAACAGCTCCTAGCTTTTAACTAGATGACTGCAAGTTCGAATCTTGCTGAGACCACCATTAAAATTGGAGGGTATCTGGCTGGATGAAGACCCTGTCTTGAAAACAGGTGGGTAGCAATGCCTTCAGCGTTCGAGTCGCTGGCCCTCCGCCATATGGTGAATGAAGTAGAAGTCGTCGACACACCGAGCTGTGAACTCGGAGGAAGCTGGTGCGAGTCCAGTTATTCACCCCATTAGGGAGGTTAGCTCAATGGATAGAGCTGAGGACTTCTAAGCCTATGATAAACGTTCGATTCGTTTACCTCCTACCATTATAAGAGAAAAGAAAAATAGCCTAATGTCTTTATTGACAAGGCTATTTCTCATATGATACTATTTGGATGCAACATCCCGAAAACATTACTAGTATATCAAATAAAGTATTTGGATGCAAGTCTTGTTTTCAGGGAGAAGAAAGTACATAATTATACCTAACGTGCGGCGGATGGATTCATCTGGTGAGTGAAAAGACTGCGGGGTTATCATTGGAAACTTCTTCAAAGGATATGAGGGGAGCAATACGCTACTGCTACATTTTTATTGCTCTTAAAATTGGGAACCCTCGGTGTCGGCCTGCCTTCCATGGCTCCGAAATACTTTGTCCCCTGTCCCCGTCTAGGGGGCAGGTGTAACCAACCTAACCATTCACCAAAATACACGGAGTAATTATATAATAT
>QMCE01003171.1_pt1 | contig 14913 bp, 12 predicted proteins | sample 1821851 | NCBI WGS metagenome assembly QMCE01 (sample SAMN09453174, study PRJNA476694) | Termite gut metagenome, whole genome shotgun sequencing project. | isolation source: worker | host: Odontotermes sp. | place: South Africa:Pretoria | collected 2016-01-28 | reverse complement strand
GGCCTTGTCGTCGTAGAACCCGGCGGTCGCCGCATCGATGCCGTCCCATTCGCCGGCGGGGACAAAGCCTTCGGCAACCATCTTCGTGTTGTCCCTGTCAGCGTAGGGGAGGTCCATCTGCGCCCTGTCCGAATAGACGCGGACGTAGTAGCCGGGGTCGATTTCGATGACCTTGCCGTCCTTGTCGTGGAGCGTGATCTTGTCGTCCGGGTGGAGCGGGTCCGGGGGATAGTAGATGACTTCGGTATAGGCGTTCCCGTCCACGTCGGCGTTGACGCCCTTGACAAGGCCGGTCAGGTTGAGCCCTGTGAGCTGCTGGTTGCGATCCCCCATCTGTTCGTAGCAGTCCGTGTCCTCGGACACGGTGAGCCATGCGCCGGCGAGGGTGGAGGCGAATTCAAGCCCGGTTCCCCTGTCGTTGATCTGGACGTCGACGTAGACGCCTGCCTCGCGCACCGCCCTCTGGAGGTCCTCGACTGTCGCGAACGTCGCCCTGACGTCGTATCCGGCCATTGCCGTGCCGTTGTTCGCGAGGCTCATGCCGCCCGCGGGAAAGCCCTGGCCCGCGTCCATCGAATACGATCCGCGGGGGATGACCGTCTCCGCGGGAAGCGCCGTCACGGTCAGCTGCTGGTTCGCGGCGAGAACCGTGCCGGGGACAATCACCCCGCCGGCGGGCACGACCAGCGTGCCTTTCGGGAGTTTGGCGTCTTTCATCAGGGGGGTTCCGGCGGGCAGGACGCCGCCGCCGGGGAGGCGGATGTCGTTGTCAAAAACCTGCCCCTTCAGGAACGCGGTCTCGTCGGACAGGGTGAAGCCGCCGTCGATGGTCATGCCCTCCCGCACTTCCAGCGCGCCGCCGAACATCATGCGGCAGCCGGGCGCGTAGGCCGCGTCCTCATGGAGCCTGTAGGTGACGGTGGTGGGGTTGAATCCCGTGACCACGTTGTTGGCGTCCACACTCGGGTCCCCGACGACGCTCGCGGCCGTGTCGCTGAATGTCGTTCCGCGCGGCAGCTCGATATAGACAGAGCCGCCCACGCCCTCGAAGCCGGGCTCGCCCACAAACTCGACCCTGCCGCTCACCGCTTCGGGCAGGCCTGTCGCCGGGATGGGCTGGCCGACATATATCCTGCCCGTGGCGATATGCTTTGCCGGCTGGTCGCCGTAGGACGGGCGGCTCAGCTCGATGTACATATAGCCGCCTGTCGCGCTGTTCGAGTCGTCGTAGCGGTAGTTGACGGAGACGTCGCCTTCCAAATCCGTCGACGCGGGGTGGTTGATGTCGTGGTCGCCGGCGGGCGGCTTGTCGAGGCCCCGGATGTTCCAGCCCGAGGCGATGCCCAGAACGTCTTTGGGCAGCCCGTTTTCGTACTGTTCCTCGATAAAGGCGGGGACATGCACGGACGACTGCATGACGTCGCCGAAATCGGCCTTGAGCTCCACGCTTGCCGACTTGATCGTGGGGGGCAGATGGATGCCCACCGTGCCGGTGAGGCCGGAGTTGTTCACCTCTTCGAGAATGACCGTCGTCCCGTCGCCTGTGTAGTGTCCGGCCGCGACCATGTGCGCGGCTGTCGCCTTGTCGACAGGGCGGGTGTAGATTTCGACGTACATCTCCGGATTGGCGTCTGTGCCCCTGTTGACGACGCGGGTGTAGAGTTCGCCGTCCGCGCCGGTGTTCTTGTTTTTTGTGAGGCCGGAGAGGTTCCAGTTGTCGAAGACGTTGCCGCTGTCGGCGGAACCGAGCTCCCTGACGATGATGTCGTTCGGCTTGGAGCCGTTCGTGAAGGTGTAGGTCGAGTCGTTGTAGCCCTCGATGTCGGCCAGAAGCGTGTTTTTGGACAGCCTGGGATTCAGGTCTGTCCCGTGCAGGAAGCCGTCCATGAGCGGATCGGGGATGTCGAGGGGGTCGTTGGGGTCGAAGCGGTGCGACGTTCCCTTGATGCCGAGGGCGGTGGCGACCTTGTTCCCCGCGTAGTCCTCCACAGCAAGGGCGGCGAACAGCCTGCCGTCCGCGCGGGTCTTGTCGTGGACAGTGACGGGGGCGACCTTTTCGCCGGGGGCGAGGGGAGCGGCCGGCTCCGCGACGCCGTAATGGCCGGCGTCGTACGCGCCGCCCGAATAGGTCAGGCCGTGGTAGTTCTCGACGTCAGTCGGCTCGGGAAGCGGCTCGCCCAGGTCGAATTCCTGGAGCGAAATGCCGTTGTTCTCCGGGTTGACAGTGACTTTCACATACCTGTCCTGCAGGTCGTGCCAGTCGAGGGAGGAGGTGTCGAGCCAGCGGTGATCCCGGATGTTCAGGTTTCTGCTCGCTTCGCGGGTGGCCTGCTCGATCGTGTCCTTGACGTCTTCAAGCGTGTCGCAGCCGGAGAGATCGACTTCGAGGCCTTCCGGATACGCGCTGTATTTGATGGTGATTTTCCCCTTCGGAACGCCTGTCCCGCCGTTCAGATCGGCGAGCGGGGTGGCGTGATCGGTCGACAGGCTGACGTCCGGGCTCATGTCCTTCGAGGGAATGGTGGTCGTCATGTTGCCGAAGACCTCGTCGCCGGAGACGTTGATGGGGACTTTGCCGTTGTTGTCGACGATGAGGTTGATGTCGCCCCTGTTGCCGGTGTAGTTGACGTAGCGGCCGTTCACGGTGGTGAAGGGCGGGTTTGTGGTGTTGTGCCCGCCGAAGATGTAGCGGGTGCCGTCTGTCGTGTTCGCGATGCTGATGATCTGCTTCATGATGGAGCCGAGTTCCAGCGCGTTGGCGGAACGCTCCGTGGGGTCGTTGGCTGCGCCGGTGGTGAGGGTCTTGACCTTGTCCATCAGGGTTTTGGCGTCGAGGATGGATGTGCTGCTCTGCCTGAGGGCGGGGATGCCGGTCCGTTCGATGTTCCGGCCGTACTGCTGGGCCTGTCCGATGGCGTTTGTCATCCGGATGCCCATGTTCGCCGCGAGCGGGTTGTCGGAAAGGTTGATGACCTGCTGATTGAGGGCGAGCTTGCTGTACGCCGTGTTCATGGCGGCGGAGTTGCGCGTCATGTAGAATATGGAGTTGCGATTGGTTATCGTGGACGTCGAGCGCGTGACTGACATAGTTCATCCTCCCTGAACGGCATTTCCTGCCGGTTTTCCGGTTTGAACCGCTTCTTCGGGAAGATTTGCAAAAGCCTTGCCAATTCCATGCCGCACAGGCGCCCTGGAGCGTCTTTTTTCTGGAACAGCCTGTGATGTTTGGAGTTGCATGATGAACAGAATGATATGAGGATTCGCCCTGCGCCGGGCGAATCCTCACGAAAGCGTTCTGCGCCTTTCTTTGTCAGATCACCGCAACTGCCTGACCGCCGCCTTCTGGATTTCCAGCCCCTTGACATACTGATCCATGAATTTGAGGAAGCCCTCGCGATCCTTCGCGTCCGGCCGGACGCAGTCCTCCCTGGCCGAGGCGAAGACGTTTTTCGCGAGGAACTCCTCCAGCTTTTCCCCCTTCGCCCCGCTGCCTGTTCCCATGTACGCTGCCAGAAGCGCGATCCCCCACGCGCCGCCCTCGCCGGCGGATTCCATCACCGCCACAGGGACGTTCAGCGCAGCCGCCATGACGCGCTGCCCGACGCCCTTTGTCTTGAACAGGCCGCCGTGGCCGAGAAGCTTTTTCAGCGTGACCTGCTCGCGATCGAGAATGTCCATCCCGAGCTTCAGCGTCGCGACTGTCGAATAGAGAAGAACGCGGGCAAACGTCGCCAGCTTCATCGGGCTGTCGGGCAGGCGGACGAACATGGGCCGCCCCTCGTCCACGCCGGTTATCGGCTCGCCCGAATAGTAATTGTACGAGAGCATGCCGCCGCCGTCCGCGGCCCCCTCCATCGCCGCGAAGTAGATCGCGTCGTACAGCTTCCCCTTCGGGACGTCCGCGCCGAAGGACTTGAGAAGCTCGGCGAACATCGAGAGCCAGGCGTCCAGGTCGGAGGTGCAGCTGTTGCAGTGCGCCATCGCGACAGGCTTGCCCGCGGGCGTCGTGACCATGTCGATTTCGAGGTATCGTTTCGAAAGGCTCCTGTCCAGGACGATCATGGCGAAAATCGACGTCCCCGCGGACACGTTCCCGGTGTGGGGGGAGACGCTGTTCGTGGCCACCATGCCCGTGCCCGCGTCTCCTTCGGGCGGACAGAGGGGAATCCCCGCCGCAAGGCTGCCCGAGGGATCGAGCAGCTTCGCGCCTTCGGCGGTCAGGCGGCCGCCCTCCTCGCCCGCGACGAGGGTTTTGGGGAAAATCGTCCCCAGCTTCCAGCCATAGCCCTTTGCCGAGACAAGCGCGTCGAACGTCTTCGTCATCCCCGCGTCGTACGTGTTTGTCCCGCTGTCGATGGGGAACATGCCCGAGGCGTCGCCCACGCCGATCACTTTCTCCCCCGTCAGCTTCCAATGGACATACCCGGCGAGGGTCGTGAGGTAGGCGATGTTCTTCACATGCTCTTCGCCGTTGAGGATCGCCTGGTACAGATGCGCGATGGACCAGCGCTGGGGGATGTTGAAATCAAACTCCTCGGACAGGGCGGCGGCGGCCTGCTCCGTCGTCGTGTTCCGCCAGGTGCGGAACGCGGCAAGCTGTTTGCCCGCCGCGTCGAACGGCAGATAGCCGTGCATCATGGCCGAGACGCCGATGGCGCCGAACGAGGCGGGCGCGACGCCGTATTTCGCCTTCGCGTCGGCGACGAGGCCCGCGTACACGTTCTGCATGCCTTTCCACACGTCGTCCATGCTGTAGGTCCAGAAGCCGTTTTCCAGCCTGTTCTCCCAGTCGAATCCGCCCGAGGCGACGGGCGCGGAATCCGGGCCCACGAGAACGGCCTTGATGCGGGTGGAACCCAGTTCGATGCCGAGAAACGTCCGGCCTTCCGTAATGGCCTGTTTGATTTCCTGATCGCTGTTCATTGCCCGGTTCTCCTTGGAAAGCTGATGGGAAAACGAAAGAGTTTACGCATCCTTGTACTTTTCGACAAGTTCGGACAAAAGCGGCATCATCTGCTTTTTCCGCGACACTATGCCCCGCATCTCGTACACCGACTCGTCGTGCTTCGGCAGGGTGATGATCTTGAGGAAGCCGGGCGCGGCCGAGATCAGCATGATGCTCGACAGTATCGCGATGTCCGTCACCATGAGCGCGCTGAAGAGCTTGTTTCCCTTCGCCCGCTCCGCGTCCAGGACGTCTATGAATTCCTTGCGCCTGTCCAGCACCTCGGTCGTGTCCTCGACCTCGATCTGGCTCACCGTGAACGTTTCGTCCCGTTCGGTGTATTCCTTCATGTCCTGGAACACAAGCTCCTCCGCCGTCCGCCCCGTCGTCTTGCTCGACGCGGAGACGATGTCCCTTCCCAGCCGCTCGATGTCGTTGTTGGTGATGTTCGCGAGGTATTCGGCCATCTCCCTGTCCTCGTCGGTCGTCGTCGCCGACTGGAGCGTCAGGGTGTCGGCGATGATCCCGCACAGGAGCAGCGACGCCATTCCCTGCGAGAGCGGCACGCGGCTCTCGCGGTAGAGGCCGGCCACAATCGTGCAGGTCGCGCCCACGGGCTTGTTGATGAAGGCGATGGGGTCGCGCGTCGGCGGATTGCCCAGGCGGTGGTGATCGATGATTTCGAGGATGCGGTAGTTCTCAAGCCCCTCCACGGCCTGCGACACCTCGTTGTGATCCACCATGATCACCTCGACGTTCGGCGCGCGGTAGATGTCCGACTCGGAAACCACCCCGACCACCTTCCCCGACTCGTTCACCACGGGAAGCGACTTTCCCGGCGCGTTCGAGAGGAGCGGGGCGATTTTCCGGATCGGATCGCGCCGGGCGACAGGCTGCAGATCCGTCGTGGACATCCCCGTGACCGGCATGGAATAGATGCTCAGAAGCGTCGTCGACGACGTGTCGTACGGGCTTGCCAGCACGGAGACGCCCTTATTCTCGGCCTCCTCCTTCAGCTCCCTGTCGATGATGTAGCCGTTCGTCGTGATGAGCAGCCGCACCCCTTGCGCGACCGCGTGGCGCAGCACGTCGGGGCGGTTTCCGGAGATGACGATGGTGTTTGAGGGGACGTGCATGGAGAGCATTTCGACAAAATGCTCGAACTGCGCCGCCGCGACGATGACCGGGCTCTTCCGCACCTCCTTTTCGTTCCGGAGGACAAGGGCCTGCGCCCGGAGCACGCCGGCGATCAGTTCGACGCTCGTCTGGACGGCGGTCTTCTGGCTCGGGTTGTTGATATGGACGAGCCGCTCCGCGATAAAGCCGTAATGCAGGAGCGAATGGTAGCGGCCCTCCGCGTCCACGACGGGCAGCGCCTGCATTTCCGCGGATCGCATCGTCGACATGGCGTTCCACAGCGACACGCCCGTGTCCACTGTCCGTGCGCGGCGGTTGTCGTAATAATACTCGACGCGCGGGATGAGGTCGGGGACGAATTCGGGAAGGGCTATCCCGCAGCGCTGGAAGATGTATTCCGTCTGCGGCGTGGTCTTTCCCGCGCGGGCGGCCACGTGCTGCGGCATGCCCAGGGCTGTCTTGAGCGCGGCGTAGGCCGCGGCCGCGACGCAGGAGTCGGTGTCCGGATTCCTGTGGCCGATGACGTAGACGGTTTTTTCCGGACGGGGCTGGAACGCTATGCGCTCCGAAATTCTGGTCTTGATGATGCTTTCGGTCATTCCTGATTCCTTAAACGGGTTGCTCGGAGATTTCTGTTTGCCATGCCGGGGCGGGTGGACTACAATCCGCCCCGGTCACAGTGTATCGTTTTCATCGAAAAAGTGGAGCAGGAAAGCATACAGACATGGCAACCTCCTCAAAACGCTGGCTCATCCTCGCCGTCGGCATCGTCGCGAACATCTGCCAGGGCGTGGCGTACACCTCCAGCATATTCATGCTTCCCCTCGGGGAGGCGCTCGGCAGGCCGCAGGACAAATGGTCGGCGGAATGGGGCTTCATCTTCGCCATGACCCTCGCCTTCCTCCCGGTCGGCATGCTGCTGTCGGGCAAATTCGCCGACTCGGGCCGCACCCGCCTCGCAATCGGCGTCGGCACGGTTCTCTTCGGCCTCGGCCTTATCCTCGCCGGCTGCGGCGGCGGCGTGGCGTGGACAGGCCTCACCCTCGGCGCGATGACCTCCATCGGAAGCGGCTTCGTCTACGGCACCGTCGTCGGGGCCGCGGTCAGGTGGTTCCCCGACCGGCGCGGCCTGGCGTCGGGGCTTGCCGTCGCCGCGGTCGGCGTGGGGCCGCTCATCCTCGCTCCCATCGCCAGCGCCCTCATCAGCCGCTGCGGCGTTCTCTCCATGTTCGTCATCCTCGGCGTCGCCTGCCTGGTTCTCATGGGCTTCGCCGCGCTGTATGTGAAAAATCCCCCAGAAGGCTACGCGCCCGAAGGCTGGACGCCCCCCAAATCCTCTCCCTCGGCCCCGTCCCGCGAACAGCTCGACTGGAAGGCGATGATCCGCCGCCCGCTGTTCTGGCTCCTCTTCGCCGCGTATTTCTGCGGCGTCTTCGCGGGCATTCTCGTCAACGGCCTGGCCGCCCCCATCGCCATCGAGCTGGCCGGCTTCACCCGTGCCGAAGCGCCCATAGCCGTCATGCTCTTCGCCGTCGCCTCGGCCGGAGGGCGCGCGCTGTGGGGGCTCCTCTCCGACCGGTTCGGCCGCGTGTTCATGATAGCCTGCGCGTTCGTCCTGACCGCTCTGGCGATGTTCGCGATGTTCCTGTACGTGACTGTTCCCGGAGCGTTCCTCCCCTGCATCGCGGCGGCGGGGCTGTGCTACGGCGGCGTGTTCGGCACGTTTCCCAGCCTGTGCGCCGACTCGTTCGGCACGAAGCACGCCGCGGTCAACCTCGCCGTCCTCTTCATCTCGTTCTCGCTTGTGGCGCTCATCGCCCCGCAGGTCGTGGGGCTGTACCGCTCGGCCGGGGCGGAGCATTTCCCCCGGGCGTTTCTCGTGGCGGGTTGCGTTGCAGTCATCGGACTTGTCCTGTCGATAATAATGGGAAGGATTGCCGCGAAGGCGAAAGGAAAAGAGGATCATGCTGTTTGACCGGATTCCCAACAGGGAGGAAGTCGAGGGCCTCATGGGAATCGACGCCTACGCGGAGCATTCCGGCATGGAGGTGCTCCGCGCCGAACCGGGCTGCGCCGAGGTGCGGCTGAACCTGTCCCCGTCGGTTCTGAACGGCCACGGCAGCCTCCACGGCGGGGCGCTGTTCACCCTCGCGGACTACGCCGGCGCCATCGCCTCGAACATGCTCGGCGAAGCCACGGCCGCGATAACCTGTTCGATTTCGTTTCTCAGCGCCGTGCGCGGCGCTGAGGGCGGGCATGTCCTCGCCACGGCGCGGACGACCAGGGCCGGGCGGCGCATCACGTTCCAGACCGTGGACATCCACGACGCGGCCGGCAACCTGATCGCGACGTTCCAGGGAACGGCCGCGAAGGTCAAGCGGAAGTCATGAGGTCTTGACGCGGCGGGAAGGCATCCGCATACTTGTAAGGAATCAATACGGAAACACTGTCCCGGGGATATACATGACTATGCGCACCCTTGTCTGCGTGCTGTGCCTGTCCGCCTCCGCCGCCCTGTTTTCGGGCTGCGGGACGATTGACGGGCCCCGATTCTGGTGGGACGACCGGAACCAGACCCGCCTGGACGAATACGATCTGCCCGAAGAGCCGGGCGCGCCGGCCGATTACGGCACCGAGCGCGGGTCGATGGCGTCGGGCGAGGATCTGTCCGAGGACGATCTGCGCGATTACCACACCAATCTCGATCAGGAGGAGGAGAAGCGCAAAAGCGAGGCGTCGCTTCTCGACTTCTGACAATGACGTGTGCGCGCATGCATAGAGCGGTTCAAGTAATGTTGCATCAAATGCCCGGGCAGCGATTTTGCCGGGGGGAGCGACCCGAGCGGTCGTGACCGATGAGCAACGCAGCCGGACGGCAAAAGCGCAAGCGGGCATTGATGCAACATTACTTGAACCGCTCTAGGTTCAACGCGGCGCCGGCCTGACAGACCGGCGCCGCTTGCGCTGAATGGCAAAGAGCCTGCGGGGCCCGCAGGGCCTGCGGGGAGAGGCTCAAAGGATGCTCATGAAAGGGAAAAGGATGGAGAACGGCGGTTTCGTCCCGGACGACTTCAGGAAAATGGACCCGTGGCGCATCTTCCGCATCATGGCGGAGTTTGTGGAAGGCTTCGACGCGATGGCCCATGTCGACAACGGCATCAGCGTCTTCGGATCGGCCCGCACGCCCGAGGGGGACAGGTATTATGAAATGGCGCGCGAGCTGGGGCGCATCCTGACGCGGGACGGCTTCACCGTCATCACCGGAGGCGGCCCCGGCATCATGGAGGCGGCGAACAGGGGGGCGAGCGAGGCGGGCGGGACGTCCATCGGGCTCAACATCGATCTGCCGTTCGAGCAGTCGGCGAATCCGTATATCGGGAAGCTGCTGTCGTTCCGCTATTTCTTCTGCCGCAAGGTCATGTTCGCCAAATATTCCCGCGCGCTCATCGCGTTTCCGGGCGGGTTCGGCACGCTGGACGAGCTGTACGAGCACATCACGCTGGTGCAGACGATGAAGATTCCCCCCATGCCCGTCGTGCTGGTGGGCAGGGATTTCTGGAAAGACATGGTCGCCTGGGTCGAAAAGACCCTGCTGCGGGAGGAGCAGTACATCAGCCCCGGCGACATGGAACTGTTCAAACTGGCGGACACGGCGGAGGAGGCGGCCGCGGTGGTGCGCGAATGGCTGCCCAGAACCCGCGAGGCGGCCGAAGCCAGGATTTCGGGGCGGTACACTCCCAAGAAATGAGAACGCTCGCTCGGGGCATTTTCTGACAGGCATGCGATGGCAAAGCGCAAACGGGACGGCGACGGGGAAAAAAGCCCTGAGGAACGCCTGGCGTATGTGGGCGTTCTGGCGGCGGGCCTGATCCACGAGATCAAGACGCCGCTCCACGCCATACTCCTGACGGTGCAGATGCTGGTGGAGGATTCGGAGCGGCTTCCGCCCGACGCGCGGCCGCGTTTCGAAAAGCGGAGCCGCCGCGTGTACCGGGAGGTGAAATCGCTGTCGCGGATGCTCGACGCCTTCCTGTCGTTCGCGCGGCCGCCGAAATCGGATCCGTCGCCGACCGATCTGAACCGTTTCGTCCGCGAGCTGATGGAATTCGCCACGCCGGAGATGGACGAGGCGGGGATCGTCCTGGAGACGAATCTGGCCGAGGACATGTACCCCGTGGTGCTGGACACGAACCAGTTCACGCATGTCGTCCTGAATCTGCTGAAAAACGCCCGCGAGTCGATCGAATCGCTCCGGGAGACCTCGGACGAGGATTTCGAGGGGCGGATTATCGTGGCGACGGCCGAGGACGACGAGGGGATCAACCTCGTCATCCAGGACAACGGCGCTCCGGGGGACGAGGAGAAGGTGTTCGAGTTTTTCTACACCACGAAGCCGAAGGGGACGGGGCTGGGGCTGGCGATGGTGCAGAGGACGATCGAGGAGCACCGGGGCCGCATCCGCGTGGAGCACATGGCTGATCCGGGAGCGCGTTTCGTGATCACGCTGCCGCGCGGCCATTTACTGGAGTTCAGCGACGGGGCCGAGCCGCCCCGGACGCGCGAGAGCGCCCGCGTGCGCATGCGCCGGGAGGAGGGCTGACAACGCCATAGATCGGGTTTCCCATGCGTTTCCACATCCAGCTGTTGTGCACGTTTTTCCGCATCGGCCTCTTCACCCTCGGCGGCGGCGTCGCCATGCTGCCCCTGATCGAGCGCGACGTCGTCGACAAAAAGCGCTGGATGGACGGGGGCGAATTCCTGGACGTCCTCGCCATCGCGCAAACCCTCCCCGGCCCCATCGCCGTCAACACGGCCGTGTTTGTCGGCTACAGGACGAGAGGCGTCACGGGAGCTGTGGCGGGGCTTCTGGGAGCGGTCGCGCCTTCCTTCATCTGCATGGTCGCCATCGCCTCCTTTTTCATGGGCGTCCGGGAAAACCCGGCTGTCGCGGCTGTCTTCACCGGCATCCGCCCCGCCGTCGCGGCCCTTGTCGCAGCCGCCGTGTGGAGCCTGGGGAAAAAGGCGAAGCTGACGATCAGGACAGGCGCCCTGACCCTCGCCGCCGCGCTGGCGGTATGGCCGGGGGGGATTTCGCCCGCGTGGATCGTCCTCGCGCTGGCGTGCGCGGGCGCGCTGTTCCCCGCGCCGGCGGCGGACGGAGCGCATCCGGACGGCGGGCGCATTGCGGAGCGGAACGATGGATGACGACAAATACCGGCCGCTTCTCCTCTCCTTCCTCAAGATCGGCCTCTTCGGCTTCGGCGGCGGCTACGCCATGCTTCCCCTGATCGGCCACGAGATCGTGGCGACGCGCGGCTGGGCGACGGCGAACGAATTCGCCGACATGGTTGCGCTCTCCCAAATGACTCCCGGCCCTGTCGCCCTGAATTCCGCCACCTACGTCGGCTTCACCGCGCAGGGGGTTTCCGGGGCGATCATCGCGACGGCGGGCGTCTGCCTGCCGCCGTTCGTCATCATGTGCCTGGCGTGCCGCTTCTTTTTGTCCATGCGGAACAATCCCCGCGTGGAAGGGGCGATGCGGCTGCTCCGGCCCGCCGTGGTGGGGCTGATTCTGGCCGCCGCCCTGCTCATGCTGAACAGGGAGTCGTTTGTCGACTGGAAGAGCGGCGTGATTTTCGCGCTGGCGTTTTTCCTGACCGCGTTCGCGAAGCTGCATCCGATTGCCGTTCTGATCGGGGCGGGGGCGGTTGGCTGGCTTGTTTATTGAGGAAGAATATGAAAATAACGCTGGCGCAAACAAATCCCGCACCGGGCGACATCGTCGGCAACAGCCTGAAAATCCGGGACGCCTATCTGGCGGCGGACGCGCGGGGCGTCGATCTCGTCGTCGCCCCCGCCCACGCCATACTCGGCTGCCCGCCCGGGGAGATGGAGAAACAGCCGGACGTCCTCCATGCGGCGGAAGCCGCGAAGGCGGCCCTCGCCTCGGCGGCCAAAGGCCGGCGCGCGCTCCTCATTGCGGACGAAACGCATACCCGATCCGTCGCCGTGCGCGGCGCAACGCTGCTCGTCTCCCCGACCGCCGCGCCCTTTCGCCCGAACGCTCTCCGGGAGCGGGTGCGGACAGCGGCCGCGCGCGCGGCGAAATCGGGCATCCCCCTGATCCAGGTGAATGCGGCGGGCGGCCGGGACGAAGCTGTTTTCGACGGCGGCTCCTTCATCCTGAACGAAAAAGGCGAACGGATCGCGCAGGCCTCCCAATGGCGGGAAGCCGTGCTTGACTGCGACCTGTCGCAATCGGGCGGGGCGATCCCGGACAGCGCCTTCCCCGATCCTCTTGAGGAGCTCTGGCAGGCTCTTGTTCTCGGCCTGGGCGACTACGCGCGGAAGAGCGGTTTCAGCGATGTGGTGCTGGGGCTGTCTGGCGGCATGGATTCGGCGCTTGCGGCGGCTGTGGCCGGGGACGCGCTGGGCGCGGACAGGGTGCATTGCGTGCGGCTGCCGTCGCGGCACACGTCGGACTTGTCCAACAGGGCGGCGGAGGACATGTGCGCGCTCTGGGGCTTTCCGCTGGATGCCGCGCCCATAGGCGGGGTGGTGGAGGCTGCGGCCGCGACGCTTGCGCCGATCGCGGGCGGCGGGGCGGACGGCGGCCTGAAGAAATTGACGCGTGAAAACATGCAGGCGCGCGCGCGCGGGTACCTGCTCATGACCCTCTCCAACGACAGGGGCTGGCTTCTCCTGTCGACAGGCAACAAATCGGAGATCGCGGTCGGCTATTCGACGCTGTACGGGGACATGTGCGGCGGGTTCAACCCGCTGAAGGACGTCTTCAAGACGACGGTCTACGCGCTTGCGGCGTGGCGGAACGCCAACAGGCCGGCGAACCTGAAGGGGCCGGAGGGCATGGTCATCCCGGCGGACATCATCGACAGGCCGCCGTCGGCCGAGTTGTCTCCGGGACAATTGGACACGGATTCGCTGCCGCCGTATCCGGTTCTGGACGCGATTCTGGCCGAAATGCTGGAAAAGGGGACGCCGCTGCCGGCAATCGCGGCGAAGGGGTTTGATCCCGCATTGGTGAGCAGGGTGCAGGGCATGGTGCGCCGCGCGGAATACAAGCGGCGGCAGGCTGCTCCGGGGCCGGTATTCATCGGCATGCCCTGCATGCCGATGACGAACCGGTTCGATCCGTCGCAGACGGACGCGCTGTCGTAAAAAATTCGGCGCGGCGCGGAAAAATTTCTGAAAGAACCGCTCAAGAATTCTCCACCGAAGCCGTAGATAGGATAATGAAGCAGGCGCAGAAGATTGGAGGCGCTGTATGAACGTCACTGGAGTGGGCGGTTCGCCGTACATGCAGGGGATGCAGGGTTTGCACAGCGCCCAGCGCGCGCAGCCTTCCCAGCCCTCCATGGCGGCCGGCGGGGTGAATGCCCGGGAGATGGCGGACAACGACATGGCGCGCAAGGCTCTTCCCCTTGCGGCGTCGGGAGTTGCCGCGCGTGCCGCGACCGAGGCGAAGGGGATGTTTGTCGACACGTACGCGTGATCGTCTTGTCTCCGTACCCCGCGAGCATGTGAAGCCGGAGCGAAAGGCTCCGGCTTCATTTTTTTGCCGGCGATATGTTCCGCATTCCCGCGTCTCCCTCCCTTCCTTTGTATCAACTTTCAATGAAGATTTTTCCTTTCTCCCGCTGAACACATGGTTTGCAATACATGCAAATTAATTGGCATTATTTTTGCCATATCATTCTTTCACGCAACGTTGTCTGGATTGCGGAAGGAGGAAGCCATGGCGATCAACAGCACATCCACCGCAGCTGCATGCATGTCGATCCTGACAGATTCCCGGCAGCGGGAAAACGAAAAGAATGCGCTCTCGGGCGGAGGGAGCGCGGACTTTTCCCGATTGCTGCAACAGTTTCTCGGCGGATCGCCGTCCGCGGCAGCCGGAACGCCGGTGACAGACATCAACATGATCCGGGAGTCATACGATCCGGGAGTCATACGACGGGAATCTGTTCGGCATGCCGACCCGGGAGAAATACATTCCTCTCACCTCGTTCACCGAGTATGTCCGATCGCCTGTCACAGACACAACATCGTGGAGGGCGGAGGACGCCTATGCCCGATTCAGGGAAAATTTCCTGAATTCCCCCGAGCCCGGCGATCTGAAGCTCTCCGACAGCCAGCGGCTGGAAAACCTCGCTCCCATTCTGCCGGGCAGCGTCGAGGAGGCGGGCAGGCGTTTTCAGTCGGCGTATGAGCACCTCAACAACTACATGCACACGGCTGTCGACGACATGGGACTTGAAATAGACTTCCGATACGCCCCCGTCACCGTCAGCGACGACACGGGCGCGCAGGCGAACGGACTGGGAGGAATGTTCCGCCATACGCTGAGCAGGGGCGCCGGAAGGGAGGAGATCAAACAGTCCCGCGAAGAGGAGGACAGGGACATCAAAAAATTCATTCAATACCAGAACACCCCTGAAGGCAGGGACATGCGCATGATGGCGGAGGAAGTCCAGCTGTACGGCGCGATAGCCAGCCTTGCGGAAAAGGACGCGGGCTTCCGAGCCGCGTACGACGCCGACCCCGCCGCCGCGGTGGAGAAATACAGCGCACGGCTCATCAGAGGCATGCACGGAGTCGAGCTGCCCGAAATCCAGACCATCCCCGACAATTGGGCGCAGCTGCACCACACCCGTGCAGACTGGGACGAAATGGTGAAGCGGGTCGAAAGCCACGGCCGCAAGTAAAAAATGCGAGGATTTCGGGGACATGACCTTATTATGCGGCGGTTTGCATAATGAGGCTCGTGTCCCCGAATTCCGGCTCCCCGGCACCAAACGCCTGATGAGGGA
>QMCE01770718.1_pt1 | contig 14923 bp, 21 predicted proteins | sample 1821851 | NCBI WGS metagenome assembly QMCE01 (sample SAMN09453174, study PRJNA476694) | Termite gut metagenome, whole genome shotgun sequencing project. | isolation source: worker | host: Odontotermes sp. | place: South Africa:Pretoria | collected 2016-01-28 | reverse complement strand
TGACCGAACTTTCCGAACCGGTGGCATAGCGTCTCCTCGGTTTGTCGTTTGAGGTCGGCGCCGGTGTGTATGCCCATACGGTGCATCTTCTCGGCAGTTGCAGGCCCCACACCCCAGAATTGCTCGATCTTCAGATCTTCGACGAATGCCTCGGCCTCACGGTCGGTGATGACGAACAGGCCGTCGGGTTTTTTGTAATCCGAGGCGACCTTAGCCAGGAACTTGTTGATCGACACTCCCGCCGAGGCGGTCAAGCCGGTGGTGGCGCGAATCTTTTCCTTGATCTCCCGTGCGATGATCGTTCCCGACGGCATCCCGATCTTGTTTTCGGTCACGTCGAGATAGGCTTCGTCGAGCGACAGCGGTTCGACCAAGTCGGTGTACTCGTGGAAGATGTCGCGGATCTGGTTGGAGACTTCCCTGTAAACCTCAAACCGCCCGGGCGTGAAGATCAGCCACGGGCAACGTTTCAAAGCCGTTTTAGACGGCATCGCACTTCGGATGCCGTACTTTCGCGCCTCGTAACTCGCCGCAGCAACCACACCCCGCTCACCCGCATAGCCAACGGCCAGCGGCTTACCCCGAAACTCCGGATTGTCCCGCTGCTCGACGCTCGCAAAAAAGGCGTCCATGTCTATGTGAATGATCTTGCGCACGCTGTAAAAATAACGATATTCGGCGGGAGTTTGTTATCTTCGCGGTTTATGAACAGACGGGACAAAGTTTTTGAATACTTACAGCAAGCGGGCATCGGGTACGAATGCCACGAGCATCCGCCTGTGCCCACGGTGGAGGAGGCCAAGTTGTATTGGGCCGATCTGCCCGGCGTTCAGCACTGCAAAAACCTCTTTTTCCGCAACCACAAGGGCAACAGGCACTATCTCGTGATATTCGATTGGAACCGCAATTTGGCTATCCGCGATTTGGAGCAACGCCTGCGGCAGGGGCGGCTCTCCTTTGCTTCGGAGCAGCGGATGATGAAATACCTCGGCCTGAGCCCGGGCTCGGTGTCGCTGTTCGGATTGATCAACGACACCGAAAACCACGTCCACCTGTTCCTCGACAAGAACCTCGAAAAAGCCTACCGCCTGAGTTTCCATCCGAACGACAACACGGCCTCGTTGGTCATTACCGCCGAGGGTTTCCGGCGCTTTCTCGATCGGTGCGGGAATAATTATGAGTTTATTGATCTTTATTGACCGACTTATTCGACGATGACACCGAGCGAGGAGACAAGTCCCGTGAGGTTGTATTCTGAGAATCGCGCTTTGGCGATACGGTTGTTTAAGGGGTCGATGACGTATCCGATTGCCGTGCGCAGGTCGGCGCCGGACAGATTACACTGCTCGAACGTCGAGCCGGTCATCACACAGCCGTCGAAAACCGCGCCCGGCAGGTCGCATCCGGCAAAATAGCATTCCCGAAGTTCGCCGCCCCGGAACGGAGTATCTTTCATCTTACGCCGCACGAACGCGCATTTGTCGAGCCGTGACTCCTCGCACGAAATCTCGAAACCGAACTCCGAAGCCGCCTCGAAATCTCCCCCGCGCAGGTCGCTTTTTTTGACCGTCACCCGCCTCAGCACGGTGTCAGTCACGACCGTGAGCGTCATCCGGCAACCCTCGAACGTGCAATCCGAAAAGATACAGCCACCGAGGTCGGCATACGAAAAATTGCACCCCGAGAACGTGCAGCCATCGAACTCCCTGCCGCGCAACGATTGCCGCGCGTAGTCCTGCCCGTGGAATGTTTCGTTGGTATGGATTGCAGGCTTCATGCTTTATTTTTATTTGATTTGTCGTTTCAGTACCTGCATATGACGGAGTTGCACGCCGTTCTCAAAGATTGGTTCGTCGGGGTATTTATCGACGAAATAGTTCTCGCGAAGGTGCGATTTGCGGAAACCGTTTCGCTCGTAAAACCGTATCTGGTCCGGCGAACAATCCTCCGTCCCCGTGCCGAGAATGATTTCGCTGAATCCCTGTTCTGCGGCAATTCCGACCGCTTTTTCAAGCATAATACTCCCGATACCCTTGCCGCGAAACGGTTCATCGACAGCGATGTTCATTAACTCTACGGTGTCGCCATCGAGCGGAAGCAGGCACATCACGCCGACAGGTTCCTCACGCCCCGCAGTCCACGCCACCCAAACCTCCGAGTCGAACAAGTATTGGTTAATGCCTTCCCGAGTCTCGTCGGCCTGCAACAACAGGTTGTAGGGGTAGTCGTCCTCTATTTTGGCGAATTCGATATCTTTCATTTGTCCGTGGCCTCTTGTTCGATAAGTGTGATCGAAAACGTAACATATCCGTTGTCGGGGCACGCGAGTCGGGTTTTGCTGTGGGGGTTCTTCTCGAATCCGAAGGTCGCTCCGGCGTGGAGGGCGGTCTGCATCGGGAAGAGAATCGCATAGGCCCCGCCGCAAAACGGCCGCTGCGGAGTATTCAGCCCCTCGCAAAATATCTTATCGCCGACGTTGTACCCGCAGGCGCAATAGCCGGTGACTTTTTCGACTTCTATTACAAATTTTTTGGCCATAGTTGTTTTCTATTTGTTAATCCTGCTTCGCAGGCTTTTCCTCCTTCGCGCCTCGGATAAGCCCAAGCAAGCTTGCTTATCGCTCGGCTTGTCGTCGGTTCATCGCCTCGGCTTTGAGTTCCGGCGGCATTTTTTCGATGGCGTAGCGAAAGGCGGTGCGGGGCATGGTGGCGCGGCGGGTCATTACGAAATCGAACACCGCCTCCAGATGTTTGCGCCTGATCTCAGGGTCGGAATTTCTTGCGATGGGTTCGCTCATGCTTGCGGCCTTGAGCATCCAGCCGTAACCTTTCTGTACGAGGTCGTCGGGGTCGAGAAGCAGCGTGTCAGCTATTTCAAGAATATCACTGAGGAACAGCCCTTTCCGCGCCGGAATAATCAGCGTCACGGCGGCGGCACGCCTCACCCAACGATTGTCTGAGCGCGCCCACTTTCTCAACTCGCCGACATACTCCGGATACATCATCACGAATTCCCCGACGGAGTGGTTGCACAGCGTGTCACAGGTTGCCCAGTTCGTCACATAGTCGCGCACCCACCGCTCGAAAACAGCGAAGTCGGCAGGCTCATATTGCTCGTGAATATAATACGACCAGTCGCAGGCGATGGTGCCCTCCTCGGCGTAGCCAGATTTCCAAAGCTCCTCGCACAGCGCAAAAATCTCGGTCTTGGGCAGATGCTTGATGCTGCGAAACGCCAGGCCAGCTTGCCGATCCTGCCGACCTCGGGCGTTTTCACGCCGTACATTTTCACCTCCTCCTTGAAAAAACGCAGGCCCGAGGCGAGCGTCTTCTCGTCCGCAGCATCCCGCAATGTCTGACGGATCTCATTAAGAATTTGTTGTATCATAGTAATTTGTCTATCGTCCTTTTGAGTAGGCTTTTGACGATTATGGCATGGAACGGGCAAATGAAGAAAAAGTAGATGCGCCCGAGCCTTTGCTTGAATTTCACTATTGTGATGAGGTAAACCCGCTTCTGCACCCCTCCTTCGGCCACATACACCGAAAGCCAGGCGTCCAGGTGTTTGTCCGTGAGCATCATCACCGTCTCGTGGTCGCTCTTGGCGGTGACGGAGGTAAAACCATAAGCACCGCCTTCGCGGATTGCGCGCTCGAACTCGGCGACATCCATTCCCTCCTCGCCTTTCAACCCGACGAAACGCACCAAAAAATTTCGAAGACGAAACAGCGCCGCCATCCACCACAGCTCCCTCGTCGAGGTCCAGAACCCGATCATCAGGTCATCAGGCGAGAGCGTCTTCTCGGTCGTCACCTCGCGGCAATAAGCATCGGTATAGTCGGCGGGCAGGAACTGCTTCACCAGACTATCCTCCGGAATCGTCGTTTTCTTTGTCATAAGTTCTTATATTCTTCCTGTTTTTTCTTGGGCAAACGTTTGATCACCTCGTCCGCCGAATGCAGGACGAGCTCTGCGATCAGGTCGTCGGGTACATCGCTTTCGAGAGTGATCCAGTTCCACATCAACGTTTTGAACGTGTCGGGGTTGATTCCATCGTACTTCTCACGCAACTCGACAGACCTGTCCGGGTCGCACTTCATGTACGCCCTCATCACACCGTCCTTGGGTTCGAGTGGCATATAACAGAACATTTTGCCCATCACCTTGAACGCCACAACCGTGCGGTCGAGGAATGGCGTCGACTCCTCGGCCCCCTTAACCGACAAGCAACACTCGCGAAATTGTTCAATATTCATAATCGACTATTTCGAGTTGCGTTTCAAGTATTCTTCCGTATCCGAAACCGTCGCATAAAAGTAGTTAAGCGCGGCGAGGAAGGCGGTTTGCACATCGGCGGCGGAGACCGTCCGGCCGCCAATTTCCAAATCTTTCGTCGCACAAGCATCGCCGACCACCATACATGAGAACCCGAAATCCTTCGCCGCCCGCACCGTGGCATCGACGCACATATGGGTCATCATGCCGCAGATCACAAGGTCGGAAATCTCCTCGGCACGCAAATAGTCCAACAAATCTGTCTCTCGAAAACTGTTCGGGAAGTGCTTTTCGATCACTTTTTCGCCGGCCACGGGAGCAACGTTTTCATGAATCTGCGCGCCGTGGGTGCCGGGTATAAAAAATGTCGAGCCGGACCGCGTCGAAAGGTGCCGGATGTGCACGACGGGCAGCTCCCGCACACGAAAAACCTCCAACAAAGTCCGCGCCCGAAGGCTCGCTTCAAGACTTCCTGCCAGCGGATTCGCCCCGCCATCGAAATAGTCGTTCTGGATGTCTATGATTATCAATGCTTCTTTCATGCCATCTTCACTTTGTAAAACTGCTATTTCACCGACAAATAACCGGCCCATGTCGCCAACAGCCCCACGATCACGCTGGCGGCAACGTACAACAACGCATAACCGATCTGACCGTCGCGCAACATCATAAAAGTTTCGTTCGAGAAGGCCGAAAAGGTGGTGAAGCCCCCGAGAAATCCCGTCGCAAGCACCATCCGCCATTCGTGCGAAAGCTGCCCACGGTCGAACAGACCGAAAACCAGCCCGATGCAGAGACAGCCGATGATGTTCACCGTAAGCGTACCCCACGGAAAAACCGCCGCCTTGGGCTGCACCAAAAATGACAGCAAATAGCGCACGATTCCACCCAGAAAACTGCCCGCCCCTATGAAAAGTATCAGTTTCATAAATACCTCCTCGTTTTTGCGGCATATTCCGCGTAATCAGTCCCGAAAATAGAGCGCACAAACCGCTCCTCTTCCATAATTTGCAGGTGAAAAACAACGATACCGACCAGCGTCAGGACAATCAAAACGGGATTCGGGAATGCCAAAGCGATACCGACGTAAAGCAGGTCGAACCCCACGAACGCCGGATTACGGCTGATGCGATAGACTCCGCGCGTGACCAGCTCGGTCTTCTGCGAGGCATCGATCCCCGCGCGCCAATTATCCCGCATCGCCACGACAGCCAGCAAGAAGAAAACCCCCCCGCCGAACGCCACCGCAACGCCCGTCCAGCGGAGCCCCTCCGGCGCCGCAACGCAGCCCCAATCCGTCAGAATGCTGCCGTACTGCGCCACCGGCATCGAAAACGACACCACGAGCAAAACAACCTCGACGATGCGCGTTTTGCGTTCCTTCTGCCCCTTGCCCAGCCGATCGGTGCGAATCCCTCGCCGCCTGAGCGCGAATTGCCGCTGAAGATAAGCCGCGTAAAACAGCGTCACCGCCGCCAGCGCGAGTATGTGGTGAATGGTCATAATTAAACCTTCATAGGTTTATCCCCGACCACGAACCGCCCGTTGAAATACATATCACGAATCCCGTTCGCCTCGTTCTCGGCCCAATTCTCGACCCCAACGGCCTTCATCCGACAGAGGTTGAAGAGTTTGAAGTTGTGCGGATAACCTTTTTCGGGGCCGGTTGTGCTGTCGTGCGACGGAGCCAACCGCCCGCACGGGAACTCGTCGCACTCGAAGCAATAAGTTACGCCTTTCCGTTCGGCGCAGGCGTATGTCGCGCACCGGCCGCGAGTCCAGAGGCAATTTCCTTTGACACCACGGCAGCCGCCCCGGCAGCCCGTATCCTCCGGCGCAACCCCGAAAAGCGCAGCAACCCGCTCTCGATATTCGGGCGTGATGTTGGCTTCATGCGCCGAACAGTTGAAGCAATCGAGCCCGCACGGAGCCGTCGATGCTATTTTTTCTTGAATGGTCATAATTTTCTTTTATGCGAGATGCTTTTTCACAGAAGCAAAGATAATCAATCGACCCGAATCTCTGATGTTATTCCGACCTGTTCAACAAAATGGCTGTCGTGGGAGATAACGATCAGCGTGCCGCGATAGTTTCGCACGGTGTCGGTGAGGATGGCGAGGCTCGACAGGTCGAGGTTGTTGGTCGGCTCGTCGAGGATAAGCATATCGGGGATGTGATTTGATAGCATCAGGCAGCACAGATAGAGCCGCATTCGCTCGCCGCCGGAGAGGGTGAGGCAGTTTTTGTCCCAAGTCGCGGCGGGAAACAGGGCGCGGTTGAGACGGGTTTTCACCTCGTGGTCGGCGAGGTTTTCGAGGTTGTGTTCGCGTGCGAGTTCGAGGACGGTTGTGTCGCGGCACACCGCGCTGTATTGCTGGTCGAGGTAGAGATAGCTGAAGTTTTCGGCGCGATAGATGCTGCCGACGGTGGGCGTGAGTTCTCCTGTCAGCAGCCGCACGAGAGTCGTTTTGCCGCTGCCGTTGTCGCCCGTCAGGTGGATGCGTTCGCCGCTGCGGATTTCGAGATCGAGCGGGGCGGGCCACAGCATTTTGTCGGAGGTGTACCCGAAATTAATTCCCGCCGCCGAGACCAACATTTTGCCATTGTGTAGCCGGGCATCGTCAAAGTCGATTCGCAGGTCGGCGGTACCACTCTGACGGGAGCGCAGTTCGGAAAGGCGGGCGCGGCCGTCGGCGATGATGCCGGAGTGTTTTTCGGCGAGACGCGCTCCGGTGTTCTCTCCCCGGTCGTGGCGGGCATTGAGAATGATCCGAGGGGTTCCGGTGGTGGTTTTTCCGGCGCGGGCTGTGCGACGTTCCTGCCGTTCGCGCACCTCCTGCGCACGGCGGCGAGCCTGCTTCAAAGCCGTTTCTTCGGCGCTTATCCGATCCGCCAATGCTCCCTCTTCAATCGCCTTCTGCTCGCGGTAGAAATCGTAATTCCCGCCGTAGAGTTGCAGTCCCTTTTCGGACAACTCATAGGTCGTGTCGAGCTGGCGCAATAACCGGGCATCGTGGCTGACAACCAAGACCGTCGCACGGGTGGCCTCTACCCAATCGTAAAGTTTCGCCCGTGTCGTCGCGTCGAGGTGGTTGGTCGGCTCGTCGAGCAAAACGACTTCCGGGGAGTGGATCGTCAGCCCGGCGAGATAAACCTTTGTGCGCTCGCCACCGCTCAGCCGGTCGAGCGGAGTATCGAGACCCGTCGCCCTCAGCCCCCAATGATCGAGCGCGGCGCGGCATTGGGCTTCCACATCCCAGTCGTCGGCCAGCGCATCGAAATGTGCAGGGTCGGTACTGCCGCCGAGGATGGATTTCAGTGCCGCGAGTTTCTCCGCGACACCAAAAGCCTGCGCCACACTCGCGCCGGTTGCGCCGATCTGTTGTGGAACGTAATAAGGCCGCTCCGAACACTGCACCGTGCCCGCCGCCGGCTCCAACTCGCCTGCCAGAATCCGCAAAAGCGTTGATTTCCCAGAGCCGTTATCACCCACGATAGCAACCTTCCTGCCGGGCGCGACAGAAAAACTAAGGTTCTCGAATAATGGCTGCTGATTGGCATGGCCGAACGCCACGCCGCCAACTAAAATACTCATAATGAAACAATTAACAGCGACCTTTTAAAGGCCGATTAAACCGAAATAAATTCAGAAGTGCTTGATCCCGGCTTAATAAAGCCGCCTGTTAACCGTTAATTCTCATCGGAGTGTGTTTAGATTCGGGGGTAAAGATACGAATTATCTTCTGATTGCAAAAATCAACTCGTCCATATACTCCCCGTTTTTGTAGAGCGCATCGGGTAGCCGCGCTTCGAGTGTGAAACCCGCCTTTTCGAGCACCCTGTGTGACGCCGGATTGGTGGAGAACGGACGTGCGAAAATCCGGGTCACGTCGGGGAAAGTCGCAAACCCATACGCCGCCATTTCCCGCACCGCACGGGTCATGATCCCACGGCCCCAAAACGGCTCGGCGAGCCAATAACCCAACTCGGCGTTCCGTTCGTGAATGTCAGTTTGCGGGAAGATCCCGATCGAACCGACCGCCTCGCCGTTCACGTCAATAGCGCGCAGGCCGAGATTTCCGACTGCCATAGCCAAAAATTCCCGCCCACCCTCCTCGGTATAAGGATACGGAAATGCGTTTGTTAAAAATTGTGCGATGCGAGGGTTGTCGGCGTACCGCACAAGGCTCGCCAAATCCGTTTCGCGCCATGGGCGGAGGGTGAAATCTGTGGTCATTTCAAGTTTATTTGGTTTCAAAATTCATCGCAAATTTCTTGTGTTCTGCAAGGGCGGCGACGGTCTTGGCCATGCGGTCGATGCGCGTTTGCTCGCCCTTTGCGGAGTATATCCACCTGACATACCTGTGCTTTTCGTCCTCGTTCAGTGAATTGAAAAACCGTAAAGCTTCGGCATCATCGCGCAGGCACAGCAACAACTCTTCGGGGACCTCGGGCAGCTGGTCGTCGCGATACAGAACGACATGGACGGTATCGCCCGCCCCCTTTTTGATCTTTTTCCGGATTTCGGCTTTGATGGGCAGGAACAACTGCCCCGTACCCGCGAGGAACGGCATCAGGCGATAATCGCTGATCTCCACGCCGTCAATGCTGCCGCGCACCCGCACCCACCCGAAATGGGCGTGCGGATCGGGCGCGATCTCGGGAATAAGCGTGTAGACCCAACCGCCCTTGCCCTCGAATTTTTCGAGCAGGTAGTCTTTGTCGACGAGGGGTTTAACGTTCATTTTATCTTGACAGTTTCAACATTTTGATTGCACCGCGCAGGACGATCAGGAACACGACAACGCCCACAACGAGGTCGGGGATTCGGCTGTCGAGCCACCACACCAACAGCCCGGCAACGATCACTCCCAGATTGATAATCACATCGTTGGCCGAGAATATCACGCTCGCCTTGATGTGCGGGTCGCCGCTTTTCATGCGTTGCAACAGCCAAAGACAGACGGAATTTGCGACAAGGGCAAGCAGCGAAATCCCTATCATCGCCCTGAAATCGGGCATCATCTCGGCACCGATAAAGCGCCGGATAACTTCCGCCAAGCCGATTATCGCGGGGATAAACTCAAACAAGCCGCTCCACAGTGCCACCCGTTTTTTGCGCGCAACAGCCGCCCCGACCACCGCAAGGCTCATCCCGTAAACAAGTGCGTCGGCCATCATATCAAGACTGTCGGCCACCAGTCCCATCGAGCGGGAGACAATCCCGAACGTGATTTCGATGACGAAAAACGCAGCGTTTATCGCCAGCACCGCCCACAGCACCTTGCGTTGGCGCTTATCGTTTTGCTCCTGTTCGAGGCATTTTCCACATTCACAGCCCATTTCTATACTCTTTTGATAAGGTTTTCGTATCGCAAATTTACGATATAATTCGACAGAAAAATCTTTGCCGCATATTGTAGTTCCGGAATCTTTATCGTAACTTTGCGATATTATAATAAAGAAGCGATTATGGGCGCAACGAAGACAGACCATTTTACGGAGGAGCAGAACGAGATCGCGCGGCTGGCCAAAGCGTTGGGACATCCGGCACGGGTGGCCATCGTGGAGCATCTGATAAAGGTGAACGCCTGTATCTGCGGCAAGATCGTGGACGAGCTGCCGTTGGCGCAGCCCACCGTTTCCCAACACCTGAAAGAGTTAAAAAACGCAGGGATCATTCAGGGAGAGGTCGAGGGCAATTCCATCTGCTACTGCATCGACAAACGGGCAGTAGAGAAATTGGTGCGCTATTTTTCGGACGCCCTGAACCGCCTGCAAGAGCAAAATCAATGTTGTAAATAACGATAAATCAATATGACAAACGAGGAGCAGATAAAAGAGATGGTAAGGCAGAAGTACAGCATGATCGCCTTACAGGACAAGGAAACCAACGCCTGCTCGTGCTGCGGGTCGGGCGGGTGCAGCACCGAGGTCTATAACATTATGAGCGAAGAGTACGACGAGTTGCAGGGCTACAATCCCGATGCCGATCTGGGGCTCGGGTGCGGGCTGCCGACGCAATTCGCCAAAATCCGAAAGGGCGATACGGTGATCGACCTGGGCAGCGGAGCGGGCAACGACTGTTTCGTCGCGCGTGCCGAGACTGGCGAGACGGGAAAGATCATAGGCATAGATTTCACCCCCGCGATGATCGAAAAGGCGCGTGCCAATGCCGAGCGACAGGGTTTCAACAACGTGGAGTTCCGGCAGGGCGACATCGAGCAGATGCCCGTCTCGGCGGGTACTGCCGACGTGATCGTCAGCAACTGCGTGTTGAATCTCGTGCCGAACAAACCCGCCGTGTTCCGCGAGATGTTCCGCGTGCTGAAGTCGGGCGGCCATTTCAGCATCTCCGATATCGTGCTGGTCGGCAGTCTGCCCGAAAAGATCGTCTCCGCAGCCGAGATGTACGCCGGTTGCGTGTCGGGGGCTATCTCCAAAGACGATTATTTGGGCTATATCCGCCAGGCGGGGTTCGAGCGGATCACCCTGCAAAAGGAGAACGCAATCGTCATCCCCGACGATATTTTGCAGAACTATCTGACGCCGGACGAGATCGCCGCCTACAAATCGAACCCGACGATCATCCGAAGCATCACCGTTTACGCCGAGAAACCGGGCTGCGGGTGCGCCTCGGGATGTTGCTAAAAAAGAGTATGACTATGGCTTGCGATAACAAAAGAGAGTGCCCCTGTCCGAAAACGACCTGCGCCAACCACGGCAAATGCTGCGCCTGTGTCGTGAAACACCGCACGACGGACAGCTCTTTCCCGACAACGGCGGCGACAAGAGCGTCGAGAACTACTATCGGACGTTGAAGGGGCGGTTCGGGGAATAAATCAGTTCTTCCACAACTTTCGGCACACCCACGCTTGCCGGTTCGCGGATAATGTGCAGGTTCTCGGCGCGCAAGTCGGGCGTGTTGGGGTCGATGAGGTAAATCGGCGTCCCGGGCCGCAGATAATGCACCAGCGAGGCCGCCGGATAGACCTGAAGCGACGTACCGACAACAATCATCAGGTCGGCTTCGCGCACGATTTCTGTCGCTCGGTCGAGCATCGGCACGCTCTCTCCGAAGAACACCACGAATGGCCTCAGCAGCGAGCCATCGGAATGGCGGGTGTCGTACTTTTGCTCCCAACCCTCGATCGGCACGGTCGCCAGTTCGTCGCGGGAACTGCGTAGCTTGCGCACCTCGCCGTGCAGGTGGGTGACACGCGTCGAACCGGCCCGTTCATGGAGGTCGTCAATATTTTGGGTGATCACCTCGACGTCGAAGCCGGGATGTTGCTCCAACTCTGCGAGCGAAAAATGCGCCGCATTTGGCTCCTTGGACAACACCTCCCGCCGGCGCATATTATAGAAGTCGATCACGCCTTCGCGGTTGCGCGCCAGAGCCTCGGGCGTACACACATCCTCGATGCGATACGATGCCCACAGCCCGTCGCTGTCACGAAATGTAGCAATCCCGCTCTCGCGGCTGATGCCTGCGCCTGTAAAGATTACGATTTTCATGACCTGTACCTATGGTTTTGAATAAGTGATTATGTCAATAATAAAACAGCGAATGATTCGTTTTGTATGTAGCAAGCGAGTAATGCAATTAAGATGTGTAGAATTATTTTTCGATAACATTTGCATTTCGTTAAAAGATGCACTATATTTGCAGAGGATTTATAGCCGCAAAGCGGTCAACATAAATGGGACTGGGGTGTCCCCGGTCGGGAAAGGGTTGCTGAGAGGTGACTCTTTCTTTTTTTGATACCCCTTAATCTGCTATGGAAATATCTTCATCCCGTGCCGGCGTCCGTTCTGTGTGTATATCTTACCCTCGACAACCTCGAATGCCCTATTGTATGCCTCGTTGTCCAACACATAGCGAGTGATCGGGTATGCGGCAAGGTCGGCTATCTGTAATCCAATAATGTCCTCCTTCTTATTCCTGAACTCGAATCCTTTAAAGTATTTTTTGAATCGCTCCGAATTTACAAAATAAGTCCCCCTGTCGAAAACCTCATTGTAATAACTCAGTAAAGAGGCATCTTCCCGTTTTCCTCTCTTCTCGACGATGACCTGCAACTGCGCATCCGGATCGTTCATGCCGTCGAGATAATAGACCGCCCGCTCCATGATGAACGAAAGCGACAAGCCATATACATCGTCATTGAGCCGCCCGTATTTTCGGATGTCTCTGGAATGGAGGATTACCTTTTTCTCGCCCCAATACTTACGCTTCATCTCGACAATCTTGGTATTTAGAGGCAGGTCATCCTCCTCGGAAATAAGAATGCCACACAGGGTAAATATCGGGAATGACGGATCGAAGTTCGCAAGGTTGTGGTCGCCGCACTCGTCCAAGTAGAGGTAATATTTCATTGACATCGAAATTGTAGAATGCAAAGATAGTCAAAATGGAATACGAGTTCTTCTGATTCGACACCATTTCGTATCTTTGTGATATCTGTCACAAGGCAAAATAAGAGACTATAGTAATTATGAACAAAAACGAATTGGCCATTGAGGTATCCAAGAGAGTGAGAATACCTTTGAAAGAGGTGATTTCTGTTATCGACTGCACGCTGGACGTTATCGGTGTGACTCTGATAAATGATGAGCCGTTTGTCACCAACAAGTTGGGAACGTTCTATCTGAAACGCTATAAGCAGACCATCGGGTACGACCCTTATCACAAGACCCACATTCTAAAACCCGAGGGAAAGAGGCTGAAATTCGAACCTTCGGCATCCATAAGAAAAGCCATTAGGGAGAAACACGACAAAGGTGTGGTCGAGGTGATAGACAAGAAACCCTGAAGAATTACAAGAACATAGCGCCAACACGGGCGTTGATGTCTAAGAGGGAAGGTTTGAGGACTGCCTGCCACTAACAACAATATTACGAAGCACAAACAGGAAAAAATAAATTGCCAACTTCGGTAATGAAAATGCGATAAAACTTGGATATTCAAAATGATTGAGTAATTTTGCTCAACGGATTGAGTAAAATCTTAAATACAGCTGAGCAAATGTATCAAAGAGAGCAATATCAGACGATTGTAAGCCGATTTCGTGAGCCGAGAAAGTTCATACAAGTTGTGATGGGGCCGCGCCAGATCGGCAAAACCACTGTCGTGAAGCAGGCGATAAAAGCCGTCGAAAGCGAGATACCTTACCTCTTTTTCTCTGCCGACAACATCCCTGCGACACAAAACTCGTGGATCAGCGACTGTTGGGAGACGGCCCGCGCCCAAATGAAACTCGAAGGCAGCAACGAGTTGATACTGGTTATCGACGAGATTCAGAAACTCAAAGACTGGAGCGAGGTGGTCAAAAAGGAGTGGGACGACGATACTTTCAACGATGTAAATCTCAAAGTCGTACTGCTCGGCTCATCGCGGGTTTTGCTGCAAAAAGGGCTTCCGGATTCGTTGGCAGGCCGGTTCGAGACTATCAAGATGACACACTGGAATTACGCCGAAATGCGGGATGCTTTCGGAATGTCATTCGACGAGTACATATATTTCGGCGGCTATCCGGGAGCAGCATCGCTCATCAGGGACTCGGATCGGTGGAGTGAATATGTAAGAGACTCGATTATCGAAGCAACTATAAATAAGGACATTCTATACGATACCGTCATCGGCAAACCCGCACTCCTGCGTCAGACATTCGAATTGGGAGCTTCCTATTCCGGCCAGATCGTTTCGCTGACCAAAATCGTGGGTTCGTTGCAGGACGCAGGGAATACCACCACTCTCTCCGGCTACCTCAACATACTCAAAGAGAGCGGATTGCTTGCAGGGGTACAGAAATTTACGGTTGATAAGGCTCGTCAGCGGGCGAGTGCCCCTAAATTTCAGGTGTTCAACAGTGCCCTGCGGAATGTTTATGCAGGATATTCTTTCGACGATGCCCGCAGGGATCCCAAGGTGTGGGGACATCTTTTTGAGTCGGCCGTCAGCGCGCATCTTGTAAGCGGGGCTTTTGCGGGTAATTATGAGGTTTATTATTGGCGAGACGGCGATCTGGAGGTCGATTATATCCTGAAAAAAGAAAATCGAGTGGTTGCCATCGAAGTCAAAAGTAATTCCGATACTACGAACAAGGGGCTTGCCGAGTTCCGGGAGCGATATAATCCCCACGGCTCCATTGTCGTCGGCAAGGGAGGAATGGGTGCGGATTTGTTTTTGGGAATAAATCCTCTGAGACTTTTCGAATAGGCTTTTCATAGTGTATACAACACCTAAGAAAGGCATCGAGGGCTGGCTTGCAGAAGATGAAAATCTTGCCGCCGACCTCGACAATGAAAGGGCCGTGATGGATAGGCTTCACGAACGCTTGCTTGCCGACGAGCACCCTGTACGGGATTGGTTTTACGCCCACTTCCACGATTCGCGCAAATAGTTGATGAACATTTATATAGCATTAGCAAAAAATGAAAAAAGATATAGGCGATCACATTATTAGTAAATTAGATTTGCGGGATATCGTTAAAGTGTTGTCCGATGAATTAAGCGGGTCGGAACTGAACACTGTTTTACTGGACGTCTTTAACAAGCGTGTCGGGCAGGAAACTCCCTCGTCTTTACTAAGTAAATATGAGCGTAACAAGCTTGTTAAGCCCGCCTTATTAGAAGATGTTTTAGC
>QMCE01001047.1_pt1 | contig 14941 bp, 11 predicted proteins | sample 1821851 | NCBI WGS metagenome assembly QMCE01 (sample SAMN09453174, study PRJNA476694) | Termite gut metagenome, whole genome shotgun sequencing project. | isolation source: worker | host: Odontotermes sp. | place: South Africa:Pretoria | collected 2016-01-28 | reverse complement strand
GAACCAACAGAGTAGGCCTTGGCCGGGATATCTTTTATGTATATTGGAATTGTATTCCGAATTAGTCGAGCATCGGAGGCGGAGAGCATGTGTTAATGGGCGACGCCGGACGGCATTTTAACCCGCAGATTGCCGAGGCATTCGAGGCCGTGCGAAAGCGAATTGAAGTGGCAAGCGCGCGCTGCAATGGGCCTGCAAATGTAAACTTTATGTGACTGCGCAACACATACCGCAAAACTGTTTCATTTTGCACAAACGCGGCGGGATTGTTGGTTGAAAACAGACAGCGTGTTCAATACAATACAACTTAGAACAAAATGCAGCAGCTGTTTGGAGACACCCGCATGGAGCGATACGCGGGCTTTGTGGTTCGCCGCCGCAAGGCCATCACCCTTCTTTTTATTCTTCTGGCGCTGGCGGGCGCCGTGATGACCCTGGGCGTAAAAGTGAACTACAACATGGTGGATTATTTACCCGCCGGCGCCCAGTCTACCCACGCCGTAAGCCTGATGGAGCGGGAATTTACCCAGGCCGTGCCCAATGCCAGCGTGATGGTGCGCGACGTTTCGCCGGTGCAGGCGGTGCAGTACAAGGAAAAGCTGGCGGGCCTGCCGGGCGTTGACGAAGTGCTGTGGCTGGACGACGTCATAGACATTCACCGGCCCTTGGAAATGGCCGACGCCGGTACCGTGGAGGGCTTTTACAAAAACGGAAACGCCCTGTTTTCCGTTAGCATACGCGAGGGCGCGGAGGTGGCCGCAACAGACGCCATCCGCGCGCTGGCAGGGCCCGGCGGCGCCGTTAGCGGGCAAGCCGCCGACAACGCCGTGATGCAAAGCGCCACCAACGCCGAAGTGATAAACGCCGTATTGATTCTGCTGCCGGCCGTTTTGCTGATTTTGATATTGTCCACCGGTGCCTGGATAGAGCCGCTGCTCTTTCTGGGCGCTATTGGCGTGTCCATATTAATCAACATGGGCAGCAATTTGTTTATTTCGCAAATCTCCTTTGTCACCAACGCGGTAAGCCCCATTTTGCAGCTTGCGGTTTCGCTGGATTACGCCATTTTCCTGTTGCACAGCTTTTCCGCCTACCGAGGCGAGGGCCGGCCCGCCGAGGCCGCGATGGTGCTGGCTATCCAAAAATCGGTGAAAGCGGTGGCGGCCAGCGCCGTTACCACCCTGTTCGGCTTTGTGACGCTGGTCTTCATGGATTTCGGCATCGGGGCGGATTTGGGGCTGAACCTTGCCAAGGGCATTGTGCTGAGCTTTATTTCCTGCATGGTGTTTTTGCCGGCGCTTACCCTGTGCGCGCTGAAACTGCTGGACAAAACGCGCCACCGAAAGCTGATGCCCGCCTTCCGGGGCGTGAACCGCGTGTTCTCCAAAATTGCGATACCGGCCCTGGCGCTGGCCTGCCTGATAGCCCTGCCCGCGTTTTTGGGGCAGGGGCGGGTGGGCTTTACCTATGGCGCTGCGGCCGCCGCCGGCACAGGCCGCAGCGCGCAGGACAAAGCGGCCGTGGAAGAAGCCTTTGGCAAAACGAACGTGATGGCCCTTTTGGTGCCGCGCGGCGATGTGGTGAAGGAGTACGAGCTTGGGCAAGAGCTGGAACACCTGCCGCATGTGACGCAGGTGCTGTCCTATGCTTCCGCCGTAGGCGCCGGCATCCCGGCCGAATTCCTCGGCGAGGACGTCACGGGGCAGTTTTACTCGCCGAACTACGCCCGCATTATTGTGTATACCGACACCGCCGACGAGGGCGACGAGGCCTTTGCGCTGGTGCGGGAGATAGACGAAGTTGTGGCGCGCTACTACGGCGAAGGGCACTACTCGGCGGGGCAAAGCGCCAACTTGTACGACATGAAAAACGTAGTGGAAAAGGACAACCGGCTGGTGAACCTGATTGCCGTTTTGTCCATCTTCGGCGTGCTGCTCGTCACATTCAAGTCGGCCACGCTGCCTTTCATCCTCCTCTTCACCATCGAGGTGGGCATATGGATTAATCTGGCCATCCCCTACTTTACGGGCAGCACCATCAACTTTTTGGGTTATCTGGTTATCAACACCGTGCAACTGGGCGCCACGGTGGACTATGCCATCTTGCTGACTACTTATTATCTGGACAACCGCAGGCTAATGAGCCAGAAACAGGCCATGAACCAAGCTCTGGGCGAGGCTTTCAAATCCATTTTGATTTCAGCCGCCACCCTGGCCACGGCGGGTTTCATACTGGGCCTTACGTCCAGCAACCCCGCTGTTTCCAGCCTGGGGCTGCTGCTGGGGCGGGGCACCATATTGTCCTTCGTGATGGTGGTGTGCGTACTGCCGGCGCTGCTGCGCGTGCTTGATAAGCCCATCGCCCTGACCACCTACAAAGCACAGTTCTTCCGTGCACAGAAGCAAAGAGGAGAAGATAAAGCCGAATGAAAAGCAACCGTTTGAACGTTATCATCAGCGCGGCGTTGGCCGCGCTGGTGCTTGGGGCGGGCACCCTGCCGCCCGCCGCCGCCACGCCGCCCGCCGCCATCACGCCGCCTGCCGAGGCCGCACCGGCAGCCGGGCAGGGGCCCGCCGCCGTGGCGAACAAGGAAGAAGTGGTGTACGCCCGCCTTGGCGCGGGCGGCGAGGCCGAACACGCCTATGTGGTGAACCGCTTTGAGGTGACGCAGCCCGGCCTGCTGCGCGATTACGGCGAGTACAGCGAGCTTGTGAACCTGAGCACCCTTGAGCCCTTGGCGCAAAACGGCGCAAAGGTGGAGGTGGCGGCGCCCGCCGGCAGCTTTTTCTATCAGGGCACGCTGGAAAACCCCGCCCTGCCCTGGCTGTTTGCCATAAGCTATTCCCTGGACGGCCAGGCGATAGCCCCCGAGGCGCTGGCGGGCAAAAGCGGCAGGCTGGAAATACGCCTGCACATACAAAAGAACGAGGCCGTGCAGGATGTGTTTTACGAGAACTACATGCTGCAAATTTCCCTGACGCTGGACGGCCTTTTATGCCGCAACATCGCTTCGCCGGGGGCCACCATCGCCAACGCCGGCAAAAACAAGCTGCTCACCCACACGCTGATGCCCGGCGCGGGCGGGGATATCACGGTGACGGCCGACGCAGAAAACTTCACGATGGGCGGCATAGAGATAGCCGGGATGCCCTTCAGCATGGAGATAGCTTTGCCCGGCACCGATGAACTGACCGGCGAGATGACCACCCTCACCGACGCCATCGCCGCCCTTAACGACGGCGTGGCAAAGCTGGATACGGGCGCGGGCGAACTGAACAAGGGCGTGGCGGCCCTCGCGGACGGCTCCGCCGATTTTGCGGGCGGGCTGGCCCTGCTTGGCGGCAGCGCCGCTGTGTTGGTGGACGGTTCCTCCCAGATTAACTCCGCGCTGGCCGCCGCCTCCGCCGGCCTCAGCGGAGGCGGGGCCGCCATGGACATCGGCGCGCTGGCAGAGTTGCCGGACACCCTGGCCGCCATGGCCACGGGCTTAAACGCCATGGCGGGCGGCCTGGCGCAGGCGGGCCAGGGCTTTGCCGCCGGATATGCGGCGCTGGACGCCGCCATTGCGGCCATTCCCGCCTTGGACGCCACGGCCACCGACGCGCTTCTTGCGGAGGCAAACACCAATTTGAGCGAGGCGAGCAGAGCCGCGTTCTACCAAATTTTGGGCGCGGCACAGGCCGCGCAGGTGGTAAAGGGCACCTATTACGGGCCCAGCGGAACCGGCGGCGACGGCGCAAAGGCCGCCTTCGAGGGCGTGCTGGCGGCCATCACCGCCCTCACCGACCCCGCCGCCGCGCCGCCCGCGGCCTCCGTCGTCACCATCGCGGCCGGGCTGGATAGCATGGCCGCCGGGCTGCGCGCCGCGCTGCAAAGCATGGACATGAGCCAACTGGAGCAACTGGCCGATGGAATGGCGCAACTGGCGGCGCAGTACGGCGCCTTCCACAGCGGCCTGGTGCAGTACACCAGCGGCGTGGCCGCCGCCCAAAGCGGCTATGCCCAGCTTCACGAGGGCCTGGTGAGCCTTGAAGGCGGCGCCGGCCAACTGGCAAAGGGCACGGCGCGCCTGCACAAGGGCAGCAGCGAGCTTAACGACGGCGTAGCGGATTTGCCGGACAGCATCCAGCTTGAGATCGACGCCATCATGGACGAGTATACCGCGGCCGATTTTACGCCGGTGTCCTTCGTGTCTCCGCAGAACAAGGATGTGTCGCTGGTGCAGTTCGTGTTCATCACCGAGGGCATCGCCCTGCCGGAGCAAAACGCGCCCCAAGCCGAGGCGGACGCGCCGCCGGAAAGCCTTTGGGACAGGTTTGCGGCATTGTTTGGTCCGGGGCTGTAGCGCCTCTCAGAAAAGCCCCGCTCAATCGCAAAACAACGCGATTGAGCGGGGCTTTTTTATTGCTGCGGCGGGCTTGGCCCACGTCATTGCGGGCTTGACCCACGTCATTGCGGGCTTGACCCACGTCATTGCGGGCTTGACCCGCAATCCAGTAGCGCGGGGGAACATCTCGGATTGCGGGTCAAGCCCGCAACGACATATCGGATTTGGAACGGTGATAATTACAGCAAACAGCGCCTTTGGGACATTCCCTCCGCTCGGCGGCAATGCCCCTTACTCCCAGTACCCCGCCTGGCTTTGGCGGGCTTCCTCCAGCAGTTCCGGGTAGGGGCCGCACACCACAATGGGCTTTTGGCCCCGGCGCAGCACGCTGCGGCAGTCCAAATCTAAGGTGGGGTTGTCCTCGTGCGCGCCGGTGTCGGCCAGCAGGTCTTTTTCCGCCACCGCGTACACAATGCGCCCGATGCCCGTCCAGTAGGCCGCGCCCGTGCACATGGCGCAGGGCTCGAAGGCCGTATACAGCGAGCAATTCCACAAAAAGTCCCGCTCGTATTGCTTCGACGCCGCGCGCGCCAGGGCCGTTTCGGCGTGGCCCGTATGGTCGCGCTCGGTCACTTCAATGTTCCCCTGCTCCAGCAGAATGTTGCCGCCGGCGTCCACCAGCACCGCCCCGAAGGGGTGATTGCCGGCCTGCCTGGCCTTTTCGCCCGCGCGGATGGCCGCCCTGAGATATTCAATGTCTTTCTCCCGCGTGAACAAAGCAAACCTTTCCGCGCCGCTTAAAATTTCCATGATTGTTCTCCTTGGTTCTCTGTGTGTTGTATGCAAAGGGGCTGTTGCCTTCCGATTATTCAATCGGCTTGCAACAGCCCCTTTGTGCTATGCTCGCCTTACCGCATCCTCGCTCAGCGGTACTTTTTTGCCGGGCCATCGTCCAGCACGCCGCTGAAATTGAGGCCGAAGCCAAAATCGTAGCGGTTGCCGCAGGCGTCGGTGTAGCACTCCATGTCCAGCGGCACGTCCTCGCATTGGGCCTCCACCGTTTCCATGTCCTTCGGCAGCTGCATGGGCAGCAGGGCGCTGGGCTCGGCCTTGCCGGTCACAATGTCCAAAATGGCCCGGTGCTGCACCAGCAAATCCGCAATAATGGCGTCGGCGTAGGGCTCAAACTCCGCCACGATGGTGGGGTTTTTCATCGTGAGGCACACCACCACGGGCTTCTCGCCCATGCGCTTCTTGGTTTCTATCACATTGTCAAGGTCGCTCTCGTTGGCGGCCTTCACCGTTTTACCCTTGTAGCTGCGGTTGGTAAAGCTTTCCAGCGGGTCGCCGCCGGCAATGCTCACTTCGCGGGCCGTGGTGGCCGTGTAGGGGCGGTATTGCAGGCTCACGGGCAGGTAGCCGTTGCCCCCGGCCGCCACGTCCTCGTCGGTGTAGCAATCGGTGATGGGCGAGGAAATAAACACGAGGGCGAGGTCGGCCTCCTCGGGCGTGTCCACCACGTCGAAATATTCTTCCAGCAGCGCGCGCTGCACGGGTTCCACGTCTATGGGCCTCGTTTTAAGGCGGAAGAAATCGTAGTAAGGCTCTATGTGGCGTTTGGGCACATACACGCGCTTTTTGCCCTGCACAGGCAACACGCCGCCCTGGTTCTTCAGCAGCACCACGGCCTTTAGCTGGGCGGCGTAGCCCTCGGCCATATACTCCGGGCAACCTACGACGCGCATACTCTCCTCTACGTCGAGGTAGGGGTTCTCGAACAGGCCGCAGTGGAAGATGTTGCGCAGCAGGCGCACGGCGCTTTCCTCCATGCGCTTGCGCATGGCTTCCTCGCCGTAACGTTCGCAGCCAATCGCGTAGCCCTCGATGATGGGCTGGGCTTTGTTGTTGCCGCCGAACTGGTCAACCCCGTTCATAATCAGCAAAAGATGCTGCTCCACTTCGGACAAATCCTCCACGCCCCAGCAGCGGCTGTCGAAGCTGCCTATCGGGCCGTGGACGCCGGTGATGCTCCAGTCGGTGCACACCACGCCGTCGTAGGCGTGCTTTTCGCGCAGCAAATCCTTGATGATGTAGGTGCTGTAGCTGTTGCCCACGTTTTTGCCGCCGGGGTCTTGATTATAGGAAACGGCGTAGTAGGGCATAACGGCGGCGGCCTTGCCGGTTTCGCCTTTCAGGGCGAAGGCGCCCTCGGTGAAGGGCTTCATGTGTTCCTCAAACTTGCCGCCGGGGTACACGTTGTACTTGCCGTAGGCGTAGTGAGAGTCTCGCCCGCCCTCGCCGCTGCCGCCGCCCGGCCAGTGCTTGCACATGGCGTTTACGCTGCCGTAGCCCCAGCCGCCTTCCACGGCCTTGTCCGGCGGGGATTGCTGCATCCCGTCGCAGTAGCTTTCGGCCATCTCCGTGGCCATTTTGAAGGACTCGCTGAAGGTGTAGGGGTAGCGGTACCAGCGCGGCTCGGTGGCGGCGTCTATCTGAGGCGAGAGGGCCGTGGTGATGCCCAGCGCGCGGTATTCCTCCGCCGCCACGCGGGCAAAGCGGCGGTTCAGCTCGGGGTCAAAGGTGGCCGCCATGCCGGGGCCCTCGGGCCAGTGGGAGATGTCCCCGCCCGCGCCCGCGTTGAACTCGGCGTCGTTGTAGCAGCCGTGGCGGGGGTCGGAGGAATTGTTCGCGGGCACGCCCAGGGGCAATGCCTCTACAAAGGCCTGTGCGGCGTTGCTCCAGCGGGCGGCGGTCTCGGTGTCCTTCACGCGCGTCACCAGCACGTGGCGCAGAAAGTCGTTTTCCAGGAAGGATTTCTGCTGGTCGGTGAGGGCCCAGGGCTTCGCGCCACTCTCGCTGAAGGGCTTGCCGCCGTAGGTGCCCTCGCGGTGGGCGGGCGCAACGTCCGGCGTGGGGATGATTTGATGGATGCTGTACAGCATCAGGCCCGCTATTTGCTCCACCGAAAGGCGGGAGGCGAGGTCTTTCGCGCGCTCGTCGTAGGAAAGGCGCCAGTCCTCGTAGGGCTTCAGCATCCCGTCTTTAGAGAGGTTTTTGAAGGCGCAGCCATCTTCCTCAATGATGCGCACGCCCGAATTTTCGCTATAGCCCAGCGTGGGGCCCTTTTCGTTGTGCACCAGCGTATAGCCGTCTTTCTTTTCGATTCTCGCTGCCAATTTTCTACCTCCATGTATCTATTAGCCTTTAATACCCACCGAGGCAAAGCTTTGAATGAAGTACCTCTGCGCGAACAGGAACACCAGAATAACCGGCAATATGGCCACCACGGCGCCCGCCATGATAAGCGCGTAATTGGTGGAGGCCGATTCCTGAAACCGCTGCAGGCCGATGGTGAGGGTGAATTTATCGTCTGTGGAAAGGAAGATGAGCGGCTGCAGGTAGTCGTTCCATACATAGGTGAACTGCAGCAGCACCTCGGTCATGATGCCGCCGGTCATCAGCGGCAGGGCCACCGAGGCATAGGTGCGCAGATAGCCCGCGCCGTCTATGCGGGCCGCCTCCATCAGCTCGTTGGGCACCGCCTCGAAAAAGTTGCGCATCAGGAAGGTGCCGAACACATTGAACACACAGGGCAAAATGAGCGCCGCGTGGGTGTTGCGCAGGCCCAGCATGCCGAACAAGAGATACCTCGGCAGCAGCGTCACATGCACGGGCACCATCATGGTGGCCAGATACAGCGCGAAAATGACGTTCTTGCCGCGGAAGCGCAGCTTGGCGAAGGCAAAGGCGCCCGTGGTGGTCATCAGCACGTCCCCCGCGATGCTGAGCACCGTGACGAGGATGGTGTTGAGGTAATACCTCGGGAAATTGCTGCCCGTCCACACCTTCACATAGTTGTTGAGGTTCACGGGGTTTGGTATCAGGCGGATGGGGAACTCCATCACGTTCATCTCTATCTTGAAAGAGGTGGAGACCATCCAGATGAAGGGAAAAATGCACAAAAGCGCAAATATGGCAACCAGAAGCGTCACCAGAATGCGGCCGAACAATTTAAGGGTCTTGTTTCCCGTCTGCATGCGTCACACCTCCTCAATAGGTAAATTTTTCCCTCAGCTTCAGTTGTATCAGGCTGAGGATGAATATAATGGCGAACAACAGCAGCGCAATGGCCGAGGCGTAGCTGAAATTCAGTTCCTCAAAGGCATAGTAGTAGATGCAGTACACCAGCACAAAGGTGGCGCGCCCCGGCCCGCCCCGGGTGATGATGTTGATTTGGTCGAAGACCTGGAAGGAGCGGATGGTGGCCAGGATGCTGGTGAAGAATATGGTGGGCGACAGCATGGGCACGGTGATGCGGAAGAACTTTTGCAGGGTGCCCGCGCCATCGATGTTGGCCGCCTCGTATATTTCCGCCGGAATGTCCTGCATGCCGGCCAAAAGAATGATGGTGTAATAGCCCACGTCGTGCCACACGCTCATCATGATGATGCCGATGAGGGCCCAGTCTGTGCTGACGAACCATTTTGGCGGGTTTGCTATGCCGAAGACGTTCGTGAGGATGGCGTTCACGGGGCCGCCCTCGGGATACAGCAGCACCATCCACACCACGGCCACCGAAACAACAGAGGAAATGTAGGGCATGAAAATCATCAGGCGCAGCGGCACCCGCATGAACACGTAATGGTTCAAGAGGGCCGCCAGCACCAGGGCGATGCCGATGCACAGCGGCACATAGGCCAGGGTGTATACAAGGTTGTTCAGCAGCGAGGTCCACACCCGGCCGTCGGCCAGCATTTTTTCAAAGTTCTCAAGGCCCGTAAACTTGATGGCCCCAAGCCCCTGCGCCGGGTTCCACTCGGTGAAGCCGAGGATGAGGGACGAGAAGATGGGCAGCATCACCAAAAGGCACACGCCGAGGAAGTTCGGCAAAAGAAACAGGTAGCCCGCCAGCTCCTCGCGGCGGCGCATTTGCGAAAGCCTGCCGCTGGGCGGGCGCCGGCGCGCGGCGGCGCCGGCTTGCGCGGTAAACAAAGTCATAGCGATACCCCTTCGTAGGTCATTGTTCACATAAAAAGGGCGCCGCATACATCGGTTGGAAGCGATGCGGCGCCCTGTGTGCTACAATCAGCCTTCTTCTTCCAGCATGGCGTTCACGTTCGCCACCACGTTGGCAACGGTCGTGTCCAAATCCTGCTCGCCGTTGAAGTACAGTTGCACCTGCTCGTCTACGAGGGTGGTGTACTGCGGGGCGGTGTTGTAGGTGTGCTGCGGGGGCGCGCCCACCTTGCTGCTGGACAGGGACAGATCCGGGGAGAAAATCTTCTGCGCGTATTCCATGGCCAGGCCGCTGCCTTCAATGTAGACGTTGATGAGTTCTTCGTCATAGGCGGGCAGGTAGCAGGGGATGTTGCCGCCGGCCGCAATGGACTTGGCGTTTTCCTCAATGTAGAAACGCATGAATTTCCAGGCGGCTTCTTTGTTTTTGCTGGTGGTGGGAATGCCCAGCATGGAAACGGTGGAGTTCACGGGCTTCATGGGGCTGTTTTCATCAAAGCGAGGCATGTAGGTCCAGCCAATTTCAAAGTCGTGGGGGAAGTTTTCCTGGTCCTTCATGTCGCGCAGCAGCCAGGTGCCAATGGTGCCCATGGCGGCCTGCCCGCCCAGGAAGGCGGAGTTGGGCATGGCGTTCACGGCGGTAATTTGGCTGTAGCTCTGCTGCGTGCCCTCGTCGTCCAGCATTTTGCGGGTTTCCAGCGCCTTGCGGAAGGCGGCGTTGTCGAAGTTGCACTTACCGTCCTCGGTGTAGTACAGCGCGCCCTGGCAGCCGATGTTGTTCCACACGCCGCTCCACACATGGGTGTAAGTGCCGTAAACCTTGCTGGGGCCTTCGCCGGTGGTCAGCGCGCGGGCGGTTTCAATGTAGTCATCGTAGGTCCAGTCGTCGGCGGGGTAATCAAGGCCGGCGGCGTCGAACATGTCTTTGTTGTAGAAAATGGCCTCGTGGTTCACGCGCAGGGGCAGGCCGTAGTATTTGCCGTCGTACTGCACCCAGTCGGCCGCGCCGCCGTACAGGGCCTCCATGTCTATGCCGTCGGCGGCGAGGAACTCGTCGATGGGGGCAATCATGCCGTTTTGCATACGCAGGAACTGGTCGCCGTCGGCCATGGGCATTACGTCCACCTCGCCGCCGCCCATGGCAAGCACGTCCAGCTTGGTTTTCTGGTTGCCGTCGTCGGGAATGATGTTGAACTGCGCCTTGATGCCGAGGCCCAGGGCGTTGAAGCGATCGATGATGCCAGTGTCGAAGCCGGTGTCCCAGTCCCAGATGTTGATGACGATTTCTTCGCCGTCCGCAACTTCGGGCGCAGCGGTGGATTCAGCGCCGGCCACCGAAGCGTCCGGCGTGCCGGCAGACGCGGGCGTGCCGCCGCAGCCGGCCATCACGCCGGCGCACAAAGCCAGTACCATTAACAGTGCAAGAACCTTTTTCATCACAAACCTCCTTAATCGTTGGCGTACTCCTTGTTGGCGGGCGGGCGCGCCCTGCATTAAAAACAATAGAGGCATAAACAGACCCCGCCCGTTCCTCCGCCGTCATCATTATACCGAGGGGCCCGCACCGCGCACAACGCATATTTCTTCAGCTTTTTCCTGTTTTCTTCACATCTTTCATGTTTCCTTGCCCTTCATCTGCTCCCATGCTATACTGATGAGCGCGGGAGTATAGAGGGAGCGCAGGGCGCGAGAACAAAAGGGAACGCGCGGCGCGAATAGGGATTAATGTACAAGCTATTGATAGTGGACGATGAGCCGCTTATCCGCAAGGGGCTGCACAAGGTTATCCCCTGGGCGGATTTGGGCTTTGAGGTGGCGGGGGTGGTGGGCGGCTTCGGCGAGGCGCTGGCCGTTCTGGACGCCCAGCGCGTGGACGCGCTGCTCACCGACATCAACCTGCCGGGCCAAACGGGGCTGCAACTGGCTGCCGAGGCCAAAAAGCGCGTGCCAAACATCCGGGTGGTGTTCATCAGCGCCCACGACCGCTTTGACTATGCGGCCGGGGCGCTGAAGCTACAGGCGGACGGCTACATCCTGAAGCCGCTGAACCCGGATACCATCCGCGCGTTTTTCGAGAATCTGCGCACCGAAATGGACGAGGCGCGCGCCAGGGAAAAGCAGCGAGAACTGTGGCTGTACACGGAAAACGAGTACGGCGTATTGCGTTTGCTTCATGACGAACTGCGCGACACGCAGGCCTTTATGCGCAGTTTGGGAGACGCCGCGCTCATCCACCTGATTTTGCTGTGGCTGCCCCCCGGGGCGGGCGCGGATTTTCGTGTGCCGGTATTCGCGGAGATTAACCGCCTTGCCCAAAACCACCTGTGCGTACACACCCGGATGCTGTACGCCGTGTTTCTGCCCACAACAGAGACGGACGCGCTGACCGCCGCGCTGGTGTGCCTTTTAGAAAAGCTTGCGCCGGGCGCCTACAAGATGGCGCAAAGCCGCGAGTTTCACCGGGCCGAGGACGTGTACCCCACTTTTCTGGCGGTGGCGGAATCCCTGCGCCAAGCCGGGCCGGGCCAAAGCGTGCGCATGGACGCCCTGCCCGCCAGCCTTGAAAGCGGCGGCGCCGCGCTGCGCAGGAGATTCGCCTTCATTTTGGGCGAGGGGCAGGAGGCGGAGCTTCCCGCCGCGCTGGAGGAATTGTTTGTGCATCTGCGCAAGCGCAGGCTGTTCACCGCCATCATGCTCTGCGTCAACCTGCTGCGCAGCATGCTGGATTTGTTCCACATACAGGCCGAGGGCGAGCTTGCCCTGCTGGATTTCGGCGGCCTTCACCTCACCACGCACGAGGAACTGGAAGCGATGGCGAGCGCCGATTTCCGCGAACTGATGAAAATCGTTCGCTGCCAGGGGGCCACCAACGCCTCGATGATTGTCCTGCGCGTCAAGCGCATCATCAAGGAAAACTACGCCGACCCCGAGTTTTCCCTCTCCGAACTGGCCGACAGCCTCAGCCTGAACTACAATTACCTTTCGGGCGTGTTCAGCAAAGAGGAGGGCATCCACCTGAAAGCCTACCTGACGGCCGTGCGCATGGAGAAGGCCCGCCTGCTGATTTTGGAAGGCAAGCACAAAATACACGCCGTTGCCCAGATGGTGGGTTATTCCAACTCCCGCTATTTTACCGACGTGTTCCGCAAGCATTTCAAGGCCTCGCCCACAGAGTACGCGGCGGGCCAAAGGGGGCGCTAGCCGTGCGGGAACGCAGTGCGCGGGCAAAGCCCGCCGTGTCGCTAAGGAGAAGGCTGATAGCCATCTCCTACGCCTCGGTGCTGCTTTCCATGCTCGCGCTGTATCTGGTGTGCTGGTTCCTTCTGCAAAGCAGCGCGCGGCGCAGCCGCATCGAAACCGACGGCAAGCTGGCCGCGCAAATCAGCGAAAATCTCAGCTATTCCATGGTCACCACAGACACCATCATCCGCAACATCATCTATTCGCACGAATTGCAGCGCCAGCTCACCGCCTACACCCGCCTCATCCGCCATGGCGAACTGGACGAGACAGCCCGGCTGCGCTGCCGGCTGGACGTGAACAGCATCCTCAAGGGGCACGCGAACACATTGTCCACCCTTGGCAACCTGACGCTGTATGGGGTAGACGGAGAGCTTCTCGTCAACATTGGGCGCGCCCGTGCCGCCGCCGTGGGCGATTACCCCTGGTACAAGCTTTTGGCGGAAAGCCAGGGGGAAAGCCTGTGGCTGACCGCCTGGCCGGGTACGTCTACGGGCGGCGGCACCTGGACGGTGCCCGTGGCCAAGCGCGTGCGCAGCCTGGCCGATTTCGACCCGCTTTTGGGCAGCGACATCGGCTATTTTCTGGCCGACGTGAACCTGGAATGGTTTTTCCGTTCCATCGAGATACTGAACTATGAATCGGCCACCGAGGTTTACCTTGTGGACGAAGCCGGGCACATGATAGGCGAAAACCAGCCCGCGCAGTGGGGCGGGGATCTCCCCTTCGGCGAGGTGGCGGGGCCGGACGGCCGCCTTGTGCGAGACAGCGCGGGCGGCACCTTTTTCCTCACCTCTCGCGCGGTGAAAAACACCGACTGGTACGTGGTGTGTGCCTCCCCCTACAGCATCACCATCCGAGACGCCTACCTGGCCGCGTGGATTGTCGGGCTGGCGGCGCTTACGCTGCTGTGTGTGTTTTTTATTGTGTCCCTGCGCAACGCCAATGTGCTGGTGCGCCCGGTGGCGGCGCTGGGCAAGGCCTTCCGCCTGGCCGAATCGGGCGATTTGAGCAGCCCGGCGCTGCAGCCCTGCGGCATACGGGAACTGGACGAGCTGAACGAGCGGTTTGGCTGGATGATGGGGCGGATAGACACGCTGGTGCGCGACGTTTACACCGCGCGCTTGCAGGAGCAAGCCCTGCTGAGCGAATCCCAGCGTTCGCAAATACAGGCCCTGCAAATGCAGATGAACCCCCATTTTTTATACAACGCGCTGGATTCCATCAACTGGATGGCCATGATAGGCGGCAATCAGGACGTATCGCGCATGGTGCTTGCGCTCAGCGAGATGCTGCGCTACAACCTCAGCATGAAGAAGCTTTACATCCCCCTGGCCGGCGAAGTGGCCAACGTGGAACGCTACCTGTACATCCAGTGCGTGCGCTTCCAGCCCAGGCTGCGCTACACGGTGGATTTGCCGCCCGCCCTCGCGAATTGCGCGGTGCTGAAGCTGCTGATTCAGCCGCTGGCGGAAAACGCGGTGCGCCACGGCATGGCGCAGGAGGAGCGTGCCTGCAACCTGGCGCTGCGGGTGTGGGAGAAGGAAGAACACCTGTATGTGGAAATGGCCGACGACGGCGCGGGCATGCCGCCCGCCGTGGCACAGGCCCTGCACGAGACCTGGCGAAACGTTGCCGCCGGCACGGCGGGCAGCGAACGGGTGGGCCTTCCCAACCTGATGCGCAGGCTGTACCTGTGCTATGGCGCCAAGGCTAACTTTGAGCTGCACAGCAGCCCCGGGCAGGGCACAAGGGTGGTTCTCTCCTTCCCCCGCGGTATTTTGCCGCTGGAAGAGGCGAAGGAGGAAGCGGAGGATGCGGCATTGTAGCGCGGCGCAGCATCTAAAATTACACAGTCATTGCGGGCTTGACCCGCAATCTGGTAGCGGTGGGGAACATCCCGGATTGCGGGCGGAGCCCGCAATGACGTGTGGAAAACAGCGCGTTTGGACACTCCCTTTGATGCGCTTTTGTTGACTTTTTCACAAATAATGCGGTATATTCATTTACAGCACAAAATACCGCCGCCCACAGGAGGAAGCGATATGCCTTTTTATGACCTTCACTGCGCCGCCTGCGATAAAGATTTCAATATCAGCGCCTCTGTATCGGACAAAATGGGAAAGCGCATCCTCTGCCCGGAATGCGGCTCTAACCGCATGGAAACCATCTACAGGCCCGTAAGCGTACACGTGAAAAGCAGCGCGGCCCCCGCCTGCCCAAACAGCCACGCATGCGGGGCGGGCTGCCCGCACGCGCACTAGTGTGCTGACCGAGTTATGAATTAGCGTTAGCGCGCCGCCAGGCGGGCTTTATGCAAGGCACGAGATTGCAGCACTCCTTGGTGGAATGCAAAAT
>QMCE01001046.1_pt1 | contig 14943 bp, 10 predicted proteins | sample 1821851 | NCBI WGS metagenome assembly QMCE01 (sample SAMN09453174, study PRJNA476694) | Termite gut metagenome, whole genome shotgun sequencing project. | isolation source: worker | host: Odontotermes sp. | place: South Africa:Pretoria | collected 2016-01-28 | reverse complement strand
GGCCACCGCGGCGGCGTCGAGGGTCGAGGAGGGTTCGTCGAGGACCAGGACCGCCGGGTCGATCATGCCCGCCACCGCGCAGGCCAGCCTCTGCTGCTCGCCGCCCGACAGGGCCAGGATGCCCCGGTCGAGCAACTGGTCGAGGCCGAGGGCCTGGCTGACCGCCTCGATCCGGGCCCCGATTCTCGCCGGATCCCAGCCGAGGTTCTCCGGGCCGAAGGCCAGTTCGCTGGTGGTGTCGCCGGTGAAGAACTGGGTCCGGGGGTCCTGGAAGACCGAACCGATCCGCCGGGCCGCCTGGGCGATCGGGGTCTGGGCCAGGTCCAGCCCGGCGACGGTGACCCGGCCGGTCAAGTCGCCGGCGAAGAACTGGGGGGCCAGGCCGTTGACCACTCGGGTGAGAGTGGACTTGCCCGAGCCCGAGGGTCCGCACAGGACGACCACCTCGCCGGCCTCGACCCTCAAGCTGACCTCTCTCACCCCGGCGTCCGCCACGTTGGCGTAGGTGAAACTCACCTGGTCCAACTCCACCGCCGCGTCCATCAGGCCCCCCAGGCGAACAGGAGGATGGCTCCGGCGCAGACCAGGAGGACCACGGCGTCGGGCCAGCGGAAGCCGATGCGGCCGTAGGTGGTCCGTTCGCCCCTGGCCTCCAGCCCCCGGGTGAAGGCGGCCTGGGTCAGCTCGTCGCCGATGTCCACCGTCCGCAGGGCCAGGGGCACCACCCGGTAGTCGATGATCGCCCGGGGTCGGGCCAGACCGATCCTGAGGCCCCGGGTGCGGGCCGACTGACCGATGGCGGTCGACTCGGCGGCCAGGACCGGCACCATCCGCAGGACCACGGCCAGGGGGATGACCAGGGCCCGGGGCAGGCGCAGGCGGGCGAGCGCCCCCATCAACTCGCCGACCCGGATGGTGGTGATGACCCACCAGCCGGTCAGGACGACCGGCAGGAAGCGGGCCAGCAGGTTGGCCAGGGCGCCGAGGACCAACAGGACCAGGTTGACCACCCAGCCCACCGCTCCGGTCGGGGTCCGGTCGGCCAGGGCGGTGAGACCGGCCGACTCCGTCAGGAGGGCGACGGCGGTCGCCAGCAGGCAGACCAGGGCGGCCCAGGGGTGGCGGGCCGTGGCCAGCAGGGCGATGGCCAGGGCGCCCACCGTCACCCGGGCCCAGAGGGTCGGCCCGGCGAAGCCCGCGCTCAGGGAGACGACGTTGACGACGACCAGGGCCAGCAGGGCGGTGCGGGGATCCAGCCGGACCCGGCCGGCGCGGCGGTAGGAGAGGAGGTTGGCGATGTCGGGCATGAGGTCAGCGGGCTCGCGTCCCGTCGGGCCGGGGGAGGGAGGGTCTCACTTCTGGGCGGCCCCCTTGAGGTAGCTGAAGTGTTTGCGGAAGACGGCCCGGCCGAGGAAGCCGCCGATCACCGCGCCCACCAGGATCATGACGATCATGAGGTAGAACATCCAGGAGGGGGTCAGGGCGACGATCTGGTCGACCCAGGCGGTGTCGTGGCGGGTGCTGAGGCGGGCGATGACCGCCTCGCGCTGGAAGAAGAGGGGGATGACCATGCCGATGGACATCTCGGCGAAGACGGCGTAGGCCGCCAGCAGGACCGGCCAGCGCCGGTAGGAGCCGGCCCGGGCGATCAGGTCGGCCGCCACTCCGAGGACGATGCCGAGGATGGTGGCGACGAAGGACTGGCCGGTCACCAGGTAGAGCAGGCCGACGATCACGCCCATGGCGGTGATGAGGCCGAACCGCTGGACCCGGGAGAGGAAGAGCATGAAGGGGATGCCGCAGATGATCGGGATGTAGAGGGGACCGAGCACCTGGCCGATCGGGATCAGGGCCCCCACCTGGCCGACCACGGCCATGACCACGACGTAGAGGGCGGTGAAGACCCCGACGGTGATGAGGTCGCGGGTGAGGGTGGTGGAGCGGGTGTCGCCGGCGACATCGACCGGAGCCGAAGAATCTGAAGACACAATAGTCCTTTCTATTGACCGGGTGGTTCCTGCCACGGGTCGACTCCCGCGTCCCTGTCCTTGGTCCTTCGACGGTCCCCGGGCCCTGCCGCTCCCGGCGATGGCGCCCGGGCTGGTCGGACCTGGGGACGACGACCTCGGCCGCTTCCCCGGACAGTTGTGTCAGACCACTGTATTTTCCGTTGGTAGGAGTAGCTTACCGGCTCGTCGTCCGCTCGCCAGCCGCCCGGTGGTCCGCCGGTGGGGCCCCGCCTCGTCGCCGGCCGCGGTGGCCGGCCCGGCCGGCGCCGCTAGTAGACTGGCGACCATGATCGATCCGAAACTGATCCGTACCGACCCCGATGCCCTGCGCCGCGCCCAGGAGGCCCGGGGGGAGTCGCCCCAACTGATCGACCGCCTGATCGAGGCCGACGGCGACCGCCGGGCGGCCATCGCCGCTTTCGAGGCCCTGCGGGCCAAGCAGAAGGAGGTCGGCCGGTCGGTGGCGAAGGCGACCCCCGAGACCCGGCCCGCCCTGCTGGCCCAGGCCCAGGCACTGGCGGGCGAGGTCAAGGAGGCGGAGGCCGGCGCGGGGGTGGCCGAGGCTCGCTTCACCGAGTTGATGATGGAGTTGCCCAACCCGGTCTTCGAGGACGTGCCCCGGGGCGGCGAGGACGATTTCGTCGTCCTGGAGACCATCGGGACCCCGCGTGACTTCGCCGCCGAGGGCTTCACCCCCCGCGACCACCTGGAGCTGGGCGAGATGCTGGACGCGATCGACATGGAGCGGGGCACCAAGATCTCCGGCTCCCGCTTCTACGTCCTGCGGGGGGTCGGCGCCCTGCTGGAACTGGCCCTGGTCCAGTACGCCGTCGCCAAGGCCGTCGAGTGGGGGCTGACCCCCATGCTGGTCCCGGCCCTGGTCAAGCCCGAGGCCATGGAGGGGACGGGCTTCCTCGGCCAGGCCGCCCAGGACGTCTACTACCTGCCGGCCGACGACCAGTACCTGGTCGGCACCTCCGAGGTGGCCCTGGCGGCCTACCACATGAACGAGATCCTCGACGGGTCCCAGCTGCCCGTCCGCTACATGGGCTATTCCCCCTGTTTCCGCCGGGAGGCCGGTTCCTACGGCAAGGACACCCGGGGCATCTTCCGGGTCCACTGGTTCGACAAGGTCGAGATGTTCGTCTACTGCCGCCCAGAGGAGTCGGTCGCCGAGCACCAGCGCCTCCTGGGCCACGAGAAGGACTTCATCTCCTCCCTCGGCATCCCCTTCCAGGTGCTCGACGTCGCCTCGGGCGACCTGGGTCTGTCGGCCGCCCGGAAGTACGACTGCTACGGCTGGGTGCCGAGCCAGGGGAAGTACCGCGAGATCACTTCGACCTCGAACTGCACCGAGTTCCAGTCCCGCCGGCTGAACATCCGGGCCCGTTACGAGGACGGCGTCGGCCCGGTCGCCACCCTCAACGGCACCCTGTGCGCCGTGCCGCGGATGATCATCATGATCCTGGAGAACAACCAGCGCGCCGACGGCTCGGTCGTCGTGCCCGAGGTCCTGCGGCCCTACATGGGCGGCCGGGAGCTGCTCTCGCCCCTGGCGTGAGGCCCCCACGGTCTGGCCGGGAGGTCTCCCGGTGTCGGACCGGCGCCGGGTGGGGGTCGGAGCGGCGCCGACCCATCAGCCGGCCCTCCCCGGGCCAGGCTGACGCCTCCAGAGACGACGGGGAAAAGTGATGTATCATGGTCTGGTCCGCTCTCGGAGGTGGTAGGGATGATTGACGCCGTCGGGCTCACCAAGAAGTTCGGAGACAAAACCGCGGTCGACGACCTGAGTTTCTCGGTCCGCGCCGGCATGGTGACCGGTTTCCTGGGGCCGAACGGCGCCGGCAAGTCGACGACGATGCGGCTCATCCTCGGCCTCGACCATCCCACCAGCGGCCAGACCCGGGTCAACGGCCGGTCCTATTCCTCCTTCAAGGCCCCCATGACCGAGATCGGCGCCCTGCTCGAAGCCAAGTCGGTCCATCCCGGGCGCAGCGCCCGGAGCCATCTGATGGCCCTGGCCGCCAGCCATGGCATCCCCTCCCGACGGGTCGACGAGGTGATCGACCTGGTCGGCCTGACCCCGGTCGCCCGCAAGCGGGCCGGCGGCTTCTCTCTGGGGATGAGCCAACGCTTGGGCCTGGCGGCGGCCCTGCTGGGCGACCCGGAGACCCTGGTCTTGGACGAGCCGGTCAACGGGCTGGACCCGGAGGGCGTGGCCTGGGTCCGCAACCTGGTGCGCTACCTGGCCGACGAGGGCCGGACGGTCTTCATCTCCAGCCATCTGATGAGCGAGGTGGCCCTGACGGCGGATCACGTCATCATCATCGGCCGGGGTCGGTTGATCGCCGACGCGCCGATGAGCGAACTCATCGCCCGGGCCTCCGGGGTGGTGACCAGGGTCCGTTCGCCTCAGGCCTCCCAGATCGCTGACACCGCCCACCGGACCGGTCGCACCGTCGTCGCCAACGAGGACGGGACCCTCACTGTCAACGGCTGGTCGGCCCAGGCCATCGGCGAGGCGGCCGCCCGCCAGGGCTGGGTCCTCTACGAACTGACCCCCCTGCAGCGCTCCCTGGAGGATGTCTACCTGGAGCTGACCAACTCGGCCGTCGAGTTCCACGGGGCGGGTCAGCCGGGCCCGGTCACGGTGGGGTCCCCGGCGACGGCTCCGCAAGAGACCCCGGCCCCGTTGGGGACCCCGGCTCCGGCGGCGGAGGCCCTGGTTCCGGCGCCCATCACCGGGCCGGTGGCCGCGGCCCCCGGATCGCCGGCCGATCCCTTCGGCGGTCCCAGCCTTCCGGCCGCGACGCCGGCCGTCAGTCCTGGTCACCTCCTGGGGGCCGGGCCTCAAGCAGACGGTTCCGGGGCCGGTCCTGGTGGACCAGCCGCCGGCGCTGAGTCCGGGGAAGGCGACGAGGCCGCCTTCAAGCCCCGTCGAGCCTGGGTGGAGGAATGATGTCGGCAGCACCAATGACAGTCCCGGATCCGATCGATCCGTCGGCCCCGGCGGCTGGGCCCGCCACACCGGCCGCCCCCGCCTCCGGGCGGCCACGGCCCTACAAGCTCACCTTCGGGCGGATTCTGCGCTCCGAGTGGATCAAGCTCTTCACCCTGCGCTCGACCTGGTGGATCCTCGCCATCGCGATCCTGGTGAACATCGGCCTCTGCCTGGTCGTCGGCGTCGGCATGCGTCTGGTCGAGAACATGACCGGCGCGGCGGTGACCGACCCCAGCGGCCAGGTGATCGACGTCGACATGCCCGCCGGGTCGGCCGGTCTGCTCTCTGAAATGGTGGTCCAGTCCTGCGGCATGTTGGGGCAACTCGTCTTCATTGTCCTCTCTGTCCTGATCATCACCAACGAGTACTCCTCGGGCATGATCCGTTCGACCCTGTCGGCCGTGCCCCGGCGCGGCCGGGTGTTGACGGCGAAGGCGGTCGTCCTGGCCGTGGTCTGCGTCCTGGTCTTCGGGGTCTCGGTGGCGGCCGGCTGGGGGATCGACTACCTCATCTTGCGCGACTCGGTCCTGGTGGATCTGACCCTGACCTCGCCGACCAGTCTGCGCATCCTGGGCGGCTTCGTCCTGGAGATGATCCTGATCGCCTGGTTCTCCTTCGGCCTGGGGGCGATCATCCGGTCCTCGGCCGGCGGCATCGGCGCGGCGGTCAGCGTCATCCTGGTGCTGCCGATGGTCATGATGATGCTGGTCACCCTCCTGGTGGGCGGCGACCGGCCGACCGGCTGGCGCAAGTGGCTGTCCGAGGCTCAGGACTTCCTGCCGACCAACGTCGGCGGCCTGGTGACCCGCGCCCAGGACGCCAGCAGCGTCCTGGGCCCCTGGGAGGGCCTCGGCGTCCTCGGCCTGTGGACCCTGGTCTGCCTGGTGATCGCCTTCGTCGTGACCCACCGCCGCGACATGTGAGCCCCCGGGCGCGACGCCTTTGAGATTGGGGTGACAGGTGTTGTCGTCCGGCGGATAATGGGGGGATGCCCGAAACGCGAGTGAACCTGACCCGGTACGCCTGGCTGTCCATTGCGGCGGCCGTGGTGACAATCACCATGAAGACCTTCGCCTGGCTGATCACCGATTCGGTCGGCCTCCTGTCGGACGCGGCGGAGTCGATCGTCAACCTGGCGGCGGCCGTCCTGGCCCTCTGCATGTTGATCGTGGCCGCCCGTCCGCCGGACGACAACCACCACTTCGGCCACGACAAGGCCGAATACTTCTCGGCGGCGGTCGAAGGGGTGCTGATCTTCGTGGCCGCGGTCCTCATCATCATCTCGGCGGTCGAACGCATGCTCCATCCCCAGCCCCTGGACTCCCTCTCCCTCGGCGCGGTGATCGCCGCCCTGGCCTCGGTGGTCAACGGCGGCGTCGGCATGATCCTGATCCGCTCCGGGCGCAAGTATCGCTCGCCGACCCTGGTGGCCGACGGCAAGCACCTGTGGACCGACGTGGTCACCAGCGTCGGCGTCATCATCGGCATCATCCTGGTCTGGCTGACCGGCTGGCAGCTGCTGGACCCGATCATCGCCCTGCTGGTCGGGGTCAACATCATCGTCACCGGGGTCAAGCTGGTCCGCGACTCGACCCAGGGCCTGATGGACGTCACCCTGCCGGCGGCGGAGAACGCCAAGATCGCCCAGATCCTGGCGGGCTTCTCCGATCAGGACGTCCTCTTCCACGGTTTGAGGACCCGGTCGTCGGCCCGTCAGCGTTTCGCCGTCGTCGACATGCTGGTGCCGGGCCGATGGACGGTGGAACAGAGCCACAACCTGATCGAGGAGGTCGAACAGAAGCTGGACGAGGCCTTTCCCGGTTTGCAGATGAAGGTCCATCTGGAACCGAAGGAGGATCCCCGGGCCTACGGCGACTTCGAGGTGGAGGTGCCGATCCCGCCGTCGTCCGATTCTGTAAACTAAGTTCAAGGCGTTTCCAATTTTAAGTAACCTGCTTTGACATGACAGAATGGAGCGCGTGAGCGAACCATCTCAGAGATTTTCTTCCGACCGCCGTGCTGCCCAGACGGGCGCCGGCGGGGCCGATGAGGGGCAGCAGACCACCGGCCGACCGAGACCTTCGACGCCGCCCACCTCCCCCCAGGTCGAGGCCGAGCTGGCGGCGATCTTCGGGGAGGACGAATTGTTGCGTCATCCGCCGGACCCCTTCGAGGAGAAGATCCTGACGGGGCGCAACAGCTTCACCGATCTGAGGGACCAACTGGCCCAGGAGAGCGACGGCCCCGCCAGTCCGGCCCCATCGGCCCCGCCGACCCGGCCCCGCCTGAGTCGGCCGTCGGCTGAACCGGCCGAGACCGCCCGCCCTTCAGGCGCCGCCGCGGCCTCGTCGCGGCCGAGCGATCCCCAGAGTCGGATCGCGGAGCTGAGACGTGACCTGGACGCCCGCTCAGCCGCCCGGCAGGCGGCGGCCAGCGCCGCCTCCTCCAGTTCCCGCTTCTTCCGGGAGGAACCGGGCGCCACCACGACGGGTCGTCCCGGCAGCGGCCGAACGGTTCCTCCGTCCGCCGGGGAGCGTCCGGCCCGACCGACCGGTTCGGGCACGGCCCCTCGACCCTCGACTGAGCGTCCGACCCCGCCGCGTCCGGCCGCGTCGGGCGCCTCGCGGCCGAGCAGCACCGACGACCGGATCGCGGCCCTGCGCCGGGACCTGGCCAACCGCCGGTCGCAAACCGGCGCCGCCCCGACCCCAGCCGAGCCGGCCCCAGCCGTCCCGCCGGCTAGGCCCGCCCGGGAACCGTTGGCGACCGACCGGCCGCGGACGCCCCGCCCCGCCGGGGAGTCCCATCCGACCAGGGAGCCACACCCAGCTGAACCGCTCACCCGGCGCCGCCCCGGCAGTCCGGCCCCGGCCGAGCCGGAGGCGACGCCTCAGACGGGCCGTCCCCATCCCTCGGGAAGCGGTGTCCGTCCGGCCGAATCGGCCGGCCCCCGTCAAGAGGATCACCGCCGCCAGCCGGCTCCGGCTGAAGCTCCGGCGGCGCCGGCGGTCGACCTGATCGACGAGTCCCTCTTCGTCCCGCCGCAGGAGAGCCCGGCCGCGGCGGAGGGCTCGGCCCGCCCCGCCCCGGCCGAGGAGACCACGCCGCCGCGTCCCTCCGGACGCCGCCATGGCCAGGCCAAGCCGGCCCCCGAGGCCGAGACGCCCGTCGCTGCCCCGGTCGCTGAGCCGGCGCCCTCCCGGCCCCAACCCCGGCCCTCGGCCCGGCCGCCGGCCCCCGCCCCGGCCGGCAAGCCGCGTCAGCAGCCGGCCAGGGAGCAGGGACCCGCTTTCGCCCCGGCCAGCTCCGACGTCGCGGTGGCCCAACAGGTGACCAAGGTCTACGGCCGTGGCGCCTCCCAGGTCGAGGCCCTGCGCGGGGTCGATCTCAGTTGCGCGCCGGGCCTCCTGACCGCGGTCGCCGGCCCCTCCGGTAGCGGCAAGACGGTTCTTCTGCACTGCCTGGCCGGTCTGGAGTCGCCCACCAGCGGCACGATCAGCGTCGGCGGCCAGTCGGTCGAGCGGATGGACGCCAAACAGCTGGCGGCCTACCGGCGTGACTCGATCGGTCTGATCTTCCGGTCGGGCTCCCTGGTGGAGGGCCTGACCGTCGAGGAGAACATCCGGCTGCCCTTCGACATCAGGAAGGAGACGGTCGACTCCAGTTGGTACGACCAGGTGATGAAGGTCCTGAGACTGGCCGACCTGGCCTCGAAGAAACCGGGCGATCTGTCGGTCGGGGCCCAGCAGCGGGTGGCCTGCGCCCGGGCCGTCCTGGCCAAACCCGTCCTGATCGTGGCCGATGAGCCGACCGGCGATCTCGACACGGTCGCCGCCGCCGATCTCCTGGTCCTGCTGCGGACCTGCGTCAGCCAACTGGGGCAGACGGTCCTTCTGGCGACCCACGACCCCCAGGTCGCGGCTGTGGCCGACCGGGTGGTCCTCCTGGGCGACGGCCGGGTGGTGGACCGGCTCGACAGCCCCGGCGCCGACCAGCTGAGCGCCGCCTGGTCCTCCTTGGGCAGGTCCGGCTCATGAGTCAGATCGAGGCCGGGATCCCCGGTCGTTCCAAGCAGGTCCTGCTGGCGATCCTGGCGGTCGTCTTGGGGACGGTCTTCGTCGCCGGCGCCTGTTTCGTCCACTCCTCGCTCAGCGCCACCGTCGACTCGGTGGTGGACGCGGTGGTGGACGCCGACGTCTACATCCAGCCCAAGGACGTCTCGGCCGCCGACGTCCTGCTGAGGACCACCTCCCAGCAGGCCTACGTCGAGTCCTCGGTCCAGGGGGTCGTGGCGGCCCTGCCCGAGGTCCAGTCCGCCACGCCGATGTATGTCGGACCGGTCACCCTGCTCGACCAGGACCACGCCGCCATCTCGCCGGGCCTGGCCCTGTCGCTGGCGGTCGGCGCCTCCGACGGCGAGGCGGGGCCGGGCACCCTGGTCGACGGCGCCCTGCCGGCCTCCATCCGGGAGGTCGCTTTGGAAGAGGCGACGGCCGACCGGCTGGGCCTGGCGGTCGGCGACCGGACGACGGTCGTCTTCAACGGCACGACCCTCGACAACGTCACCGTCACCGGGATCGTCTCCTATGGCGTCTCGATGGGCGGCTCGATCGTGGTGGTGCTCAACCCGACGGCGGCCCGGGCCATGTTCGCCCCGCCGAACACGATTTCCTTCCTGGCGGTGAGGGCTCAGACCGGGGTCAGCCCGGAGCAGTTGCGTGACGCCATCGCGCCGGCTCTCCTGGCCGCGCAGCCGGAGTCCGACGCCCGGGTCGACGTCCTGGTGGGCGACCAGGCCCGTCATCTCGCCCGGGCCGCCGCCATCCGTTCCTTCTGGCCGGTCAGCCTGGTCTCGGGTCTGGTCGCGCTGTTGGCGGTGGTGGCGGCTGGTTTCATGGTCGCCTCCGTCTTCGCCTCGGGCCAGCGACGGCTCAGCCGGCAGAACGCCACCTTGTCGGCCTTGGGGGCCACGCCTGGTCAGATCGTCCGGCCGGTGGTCCGCCAGGCCGCCCTGGTGGGCCTGGTGGGGTCGGTCATCGGCGTCGTGGTCGCCTTCGTCCTCACCCTGCTGGGCCGGGTGGTCCTGGCCGGCCAGGGTCTGGAGCTGGGCCTGGGTTGGCTCTGGCTCGTCCTGGGGGTGGTGATCGCCCTCGTCGTCGGCCTGGCCCTCACGCTGGTGGCCGCCCGCTGGGGTGCGGCCAAGGCGGTGGCCGCCTCGCTGGCCGAGCAGGACGGCCGTGTGGCGCCGGCCCGGCCCGGCGTCCGTCCGGCCCCTCTCGTCTTCGGCTTCGCCCTGATCGTGGTGGGGGTGGCCGCCGGCCTCTGGGGCGCCCGGCAGGGCGTCCTCGGGCCCTGGCTGATCGCCGCCGGCTCGGTGGTGGCCCTGATCGGCCTGGTCCTGGTCGGTCCCCTTCTCATGCTCGGTCTGGGCCGGGTCTTCGCGGCGGTCTTGCGCCTCTTCTCCTCCCTGCCGGCCCGTCTGGCCCGGGGGCGGGTCCTGGGCCATCCGGCGAAGTCGGCCGGTCTGGCCGGGGTCTTCGTCGTCGCCCTGGCGCTGGCGAGCGCCCTGGTGGTCCTGGCCGGTTCCGCCCAGACGGGCGACCGGGCGGCGGCCGAGCGGGAGGTGACGGCTGATTTCGTGGTGACCTCCACCGAACCCGGCGGGGTCATCGCCGACTCGGTGGTCGGTCTGATGAGCCAGCAGGCGCCGGGAGCGATCTTCATCTCCTACGGCGAGGCTCCGGTCCGGGCCCTGCTGCCCGACCAGTCCGCTCCCAGCGACGCCCGGGTCATGTTCGGGCCGGATGACACCTTCACCCTGGCCGGGGCCGGCACCGTCGTGGATGGGGCGGCCGACGCCTTCGGCAGCCGTCTGGCGGTCTCCCAGTCCTATGCTGAGGCGACGGGCCTCAAGGTGGGCGACACGGTCGAACTGGATCTGGCGTCGGACACCCCCTTCGCGGTGACCACCTCCCTCACGGTCGGCCTGATCGTCGACACCGCCCTCTTCCGGGACCTGATGGTGCCCCGCTCCTGGATCACCGCCCAGTCGATGATCCCCTCGTCGGCCTTGGGCCAGTTGATGATGCCCGATCTGGTGCTGGTGACCGCGCCGGAGGGGGCGGACCTGGATTCTGTCAGGGAGAAACTGACCGAGACGGTCGCGCCCTACCGGACCATCCAGGTGCAGACCCGGGACGACTTCATCGCCGGTTTCGCCCCTCATGCGGCCACCACCGCGGGGATCGGTTGGGCCCTGGCGGGCGCCGGTTCGGTCCTCGCCCTTCTGGCCGTCGTCAACGTCCTCGGCGGCTTGGCCGGCGAGCGCCGGCGCGAGATCGGTCTGCTCAAGGCGATGGGGCTGCCGGACCGGCAGGTGGGCCGCAGCGTCGTCTTCGAGTCCACCATCATCGGTCTGACCGGCGGTCTGACCGGGATCGTGGCCGGTGTCGGCCTGGCCTTCCTGGCCCGGCGGGCCTTCGGTTGGCTGGGGGTCACCACGGTGACCATTCCCTGGTTGTGGCTGGTCGTCCTCTTCGTGCTCGCCATCCTCATCGGGGCCCTGGCCGGTCTGATCCCGGCCCGGCGGGCGGCCAGGCTGCCGGTGGCCGTCGCCCTCGCCTGACGGTCGAGGATCATTCTCCGCCACCCCGGTGGGGAAGCCTCGCCAGCGGGCATGGGCTGGCCGTTGACCGGGCCGCGCCGCCGCCTCCGGGGAACTCACGCCTGGGGTGGCAGCCGGGGACGGAGGCGAATCGGGGCCGAGACAGACGAGTGAAAAGAGAACAGAAGGGGGCCCGGGCAGATGCCCGGGCCCCCTTCTTCGCGCTGTGGGTCAGTGCTTGTCGTCGTCCTCGTCCTCTTCCGGCTTCTCGACGACCAGGGTCTCGGTCGTGAGCAGCAGGGCGGCGATGGAGGCGGCGTTGGCCAACGCCGAGCGGGTCACCTTGACCGGGTCGATGACACCGGCCTTGATCAGGTCGCCGTACTCCCCGGTGGCGGCGTTGTAACCCTGACCGGGCTCCAACTCCTTGACCTTGGAAACGATGACATAGCCCGGCTCGCCACCGTTCTCGGCGATCCAGCGCAGCGGCTCGACCACGGCGTTGGCCACGATGGCCACCCCGGAGCGCTCGTCGCCGCTCAGCCCGAGGCCGTCCTTCAGCACGACGGCGGCGTGGATGAGGGCGGAACCGCCCCCGGCCACGATGCCCTCCTCGATGGCGGCGCGAGTGGCGGAGACAGCGTCCTCGATGCGGTGCTTCTTCTCCTTCAACTCGACCTCGGTGGCGGCGCCGACCTTGATGACGCAGACCCCGCCGGCCAGCTTGGCGACGCGCTCTTGCAGCTTCTCACGATCCCAGTCGGAATCGGTCCGCTCGATCTCGGCCCGCAACTGAGCCACCCGGGCCTGGACCTCGGCCGGGTCGCCGGCGCCGTCGACGATGGTGGTGGTGTCCTTGGAGGCCACCACGCGACGGGCCCGGCCCAGCACCTCCAAGCCGACCTGGTCGAGCTTCAGCCCGACCTCGGCGGCCACGACCTGACCACCGGTCAGGATGGCGATGTCCTCCAGCATGGCCTTGCGGCGGTCGCCGAAGGCCGGGGCCTTGATGGCGCAGGAGGCGAAGGTGCCCTTGATCTTGTTGACGACCAGGGTCGACAGGGCCTCGCCGTCGACGTCCTCGGCGATGATGACCAGCTGGCCACCGGCGCCGATGACCTTCTCCAGCATCGGCAGCAGCTCGTTCATGGCCGAGATCTTGCCGGAGTGGATCAGGATGTACGGGTTCTCGAAGACCGATTCCATGCGGTCGGCGTCGGTCACGAAATACTGCGAGATGTAGCCCTTGTCGAACTGCATGCCCTCGGTGAACTCCAGCTCGGTGCCGAAGGTCTGGGACTCGTCGACCGTGATGACGCCGTCTTTGCCGACCTTGTCGAAGGCCTGGGCGATCAGGTCGCCGATCTCGGAGTCACGCGAGGAGATGGTGGCGACCGAGGCCATGTCGGCGGTGGTCTCCACCGGGCGGGCGATCTTGGCCAGTTCGGCCGAGACGGCCTCGACGGCCTTCTCGATGCCACGCTTCAACCCGACCGGGTTGGCCTCCGAGGCCACGGCCCGCAGGCCCTCGTGGACCATCGCCTGGGCCAGGACCGTCGCCGTGGTGGTGCCGTCGCCGGCCACGTCGTTGGTCTTGGTGGCGACCTCTTTGGCCAGCTGGGCGCCGAGGTTCTCGTACGGGTCGGTCAGCTCGATCTCCTTGGCGACGGTGACGCCGTCGTTGGTGATCGTCGGAGCGCCCCACTTCTTGTCAAGCACGACGTAGCGGCCCTTGGGGCCGAGCGTCACCTTGACGGTGTTGGCGAGGGTGTCGACGCCACGCTCGAGCGCGCGACGGGCCTCCTCGTCAAAAGCCAGAATCTTGGGCATAAAGCATCAGTCCTTACTTGGTGACTTTGGCCAGGATGTCGCGGGCGTTCAGCAACAGGTAATCGTTGCCGTCGTACTTGACCTCCGTGCCGCCGTACTTCGAGAAGATGACGATGTCGCCCTCGGCCACATCCATCGGGATGCGCTTGCCGTTGTCGTCGGTGCGGCCCGGGCCGGTGGCGACGACCTTGCCCTCCTGCGGCTTCTCTTTGGCGGTGTCGGGAATGACCAGGCCGGAAGCAGTGGTTTGCTCGGCCTCCAATGGCAGAACGAGGACGCGGTCCTCGAGCGGCTTGATCGTGGTTGCCACGTCAAGACCCCTTTCATGTCCGTGTGGCCATGGTGGCCACGATGGTTTTGTCGGTGGTCCCGATGTCGTCGCGGTGCCATCGGGTTTAGCACTCTCGTGATGAGTTTGCTAACCAAGAATCTACACCTTGACTTAGCACTCCCACAACCCGAGTGCCAATCGAGCCCCCAGGTCGTCACCGCTTGACGGAGGGGATCGGCCCCTTGGGCGGGGAGTCGGAGTGCTCGTCCACCCGGGCGCCGTCGACTGGCCCGAATCGGCCCCTTGGGCGGGGAACCGGAAGGGAGCTAGACCAGTCGTTACCAAACTGTGACTTTACTTACTTACCGATGAGTAAGTAAGTAGTCTAGACTGGTCCCACCGGCGGCGGACCAGGACGGGTCACAGCCGGTTATAGCAGTGTCAGTGTGGCGCGGAAGCCACTGGGATAAAGGGTGTTGATGATCACGGAAGATCGGAAGCGATTCGACCAACTGATCGGGCGGCTGAGCCTGGAGGACAAGGCGCGACTTTTGACGGGCAAGACCGCGTGGCGCACCTGGGCCCTGCCTGAGATCGGTCTGCGCGAGATGGTCTTCTCCGACGGCCCGGTCGGGGTGCGCGGCACCGGGGAGACGCCGGGGGAGACCTCCGACTGCCTGCCCTCGCCGACCGCCCTGGCCGCCTGCTGGGACGTGGAGCTGGCCGAGCGCGCCGGGCGCTGGTTCGCCGCCCAGGCCCGAGCCCACGGCGTCGACGTCGTCTTGGCCCCGGTGGTCAATCTGCAACGCAGCCCGGTCGGCGGGCGTCACTTCGAATGCCTGTCAGAAGACCCGCTGCTGACTGGCGACATCGCCAGCCACCTGATTCTCGGCCTCCAAGCCAGCGGCGTGGCGGCCTGCGTCAAACACTTCGTCGGCAACGAGGTCGAGACCGACCGCACCCACTACCTGTCCCGGATCGACCCGCGCGCCCTGCGCGAGGTCTACCTGGCCCCCTTCGAACGGGCGGTGGCCGCCGGGGCCTGGAGCCTGATGGCGGCCTACAACCGCGCCGAAGCCGGCGGCGAGGACTCTTGGATGGTGGCCCACCACCATCTGCTGGTCGAGGTCTTGAAGCAGCAGTGGGGCTTCGACGGCCCGGTGGTCTCCGACTGGACGGCGGTGCGCGACACCCTGCCAGCGGCCCGTGGCGGTCTCGACCTGGTGAT